>SAMEA3663025__coassemble_332_pt1 | contig 48779 bp, 43 predicted proteins | sample SAMEA3663025__metabat2_high_PE_027 | metagenome-assembled genome bin SAMEA3663025 (sample SAMEA3663025) | pig gut metagenome | biome: pig gut; feature: pig-associated habitat; material: faeces | place: France | collected 2012
CCAGTGAGTAGAACAGTTTTTTATTTACTGTCCATTTCACTGGGTACATTTTAAGATTTGATTCTATATAGAAGTTTTTTTATTTAAGTTATTTTAATGTTAAGAATACTTTATATGCTTTATAAGCTTCGTATACATCGGCTTTAGAAACAATTTCCATAGGAGCATGCATATTTAATACAGCAACCCCAGCATCAATCACGTTCATATTGTAGTTTCCTAAAATATAAGCGATGGTTCCTCCTCCACCTTGGTCAACTTTTCCAAGTTCAGAAGTTTGGAAATTAACATCATTTGCATCCATGATGTTTCTAATCTCAGCAAAGTATTCAGGCATTGCATCGTTGCAGCCTGATTTTCCTCTTGAACCAGTATATTTATTAAAGCAGATACCTTTTCCTAAATATGCAGAGTTTTTAGCTTCGTTGACACCAGGGAATAAAGGGTCAAAACCAGCTGAAACATCACTTGATAACATTTTGGTGTTTTCAAGAGCACTTCTTACTTTGAATTCAGAGTAATTTCCTTCAAGCATAATTAATTTAGCGATGACATTTTCAAACCATTTTGATTGTGCTCCAGTCGCGCCTACTGAACCAATTTCTTCTTTATCAACAAGTACAGCGCAAGAAGTGTATTCATTTACTGAAGAATCAATAACAGCACGTAAAGAAGTATAAGCACATACTCTATCGTCATGACCATAACCGGCAATCATAGAACGATCTAGACCATAATCTTTCGCTTCTCCTGCTGGTACTACTTCAATTTCTGCGGATAAGAAATCTTCTTCTTCAATATCATATTTTTCCTTTAAGAGATTGACGATAGTTGCTTTAACTGAATTTTTTTCTTTTTCCTTGGTAGGAATAGAACCAACCATGACATCAAGATCTTCACCTTCAATAACTTTTGCTGCGCTTTTTTGCATTTGATCGCCTGATAAGTGAATTAGTAAATCAGAAATACCAACAACTGGATCTCCTTCATTATCGCCGATAGATATCTTTACTTGTGTACCATCTTTTTTACATACAACACCATATAAAGCAAGAGGAATAGTAACCCATTGATATTTTTTAATTCCTCCATAATAGTGAGTATCTAAAAGAGCAAAATCGAATTTTTCATATAATGGATTTTGTTTTAAGTCAAGGCGAGGGGAATCAATGTGAGCCCCTAATACTCTTAATCCTTCTTCTAATGGTTTTTCACCAATGATAAAAGAAGCAAAATTTTTTCCTTTGTTTGTTGCATAAACTTTATCACCAGTTTTTAATGATTTAAATGAATCAATGTTTTTAAATCCAGCTTTTTCTGCTTCTAAAATTGCTTCTTCAACGCAGCGTCTTTCAGTTTTTCCTTTTGTGATGAATTTTTTATAATCTTCACAGAAAGAGATTAAATCTTGTTTATTTTCGCTATATTTATTCCAAGCGTTTTTTGCGTACATAATCTTTACCTCCAAAACAATATTAATTACTTTTAAATAATAACATATTTATTGTTATTTTCATTTATTTTTTGAAGATATTTTTAATGGAATTAAAGATGTTAATAAAAATATTTTTAATTGATTCAAAAATATTTTCAAATAAATTTTTTTTCTCTTTGGAAGAAGATTTATTTTTGCTACCGATATTGATTTCAATCGTTATAATAAATGTATCTTCCACAACATTAATTAATTCACAATCAATATAATAAGTTCCATCTTTTAATTCGGATGAAGAATAAGTATCTCTAATAGGTAATATTTGAAGGTATTCATCAAAATTATGAATTCTTTTCTGTGTGATATAGTCACAAAGGCGATATAAATTCATAAATTCTTTATTAGTCAAATCTACTTTGATTGAGTCAAGAATAGTGTATTCCTCTTCGTCAAAAGTTAAAGATGTTATTGGGATAACATCGTTAGAAGAACGATCTTGTTTAACAATAACGAATATTTCTAAATTTGAAAGATTATTATTCCTATCTTCTAGAAGGAGATAAATTCTATGTATACCAACTCTATTTTGACTAGATGAGTAATTATCTTCAGTGACTGTTCTATTTGTGTAATTATAGAAATCAAATAATCCTTGCCTTTGAATTTCACTAAATATCTCATCTAGTGTTAATAAGCGATGATTATATATTTCTACATAAACAATAGGAAGGTTTATAGGCGAGGAGCTTTCGTTACTTGAAGAGGACGATGAAGATGAAGATTGCGAGGAGCTTTCGTTACTTGAAGGGGAAGATGAAGAATATGAAGAAGATGAGGAAGATGAAGAATATGAAGAAGAACTACTATCATATGAACGATTTTGTCTTACAATAATTTGTATTCTCATTTCAAATGTATCTTCCACAACATTAATCATATGTACATCTACATAATATACACCTACTTTTTTATTACATTGAGAATAGGTGTCGTAATAAGCGATTACTTCTAGATATTCAGAAAATTTAAATATACCTTGCTTTTCAATTATGTCATATAGTTCAAAAAGAGGAATGACGCGATCATTATACACTTCAATAGTAATGGTATTTAATCTTGTATATTCTATTTCTCCGCCGCTACTAGTTGATATAGATGAAGAAGATGAAATAGTTGATGTTGATGATGTAGACAAGATAATTTCACTAGAACTAGCGGATGATGAAGAAGAAATAGAAGTGCTTTGCGTTACAATCACATTTATTTTTAAAGAGAAATCATCTTCAACCACATTTTTTAGTGAGATTTCTACAAGATAATTACCACATTCATTTTTAGAAGATGAATATGTATCAAGGTGAACATGTAAAGAAATATATTCATCGAAATCAAATATTCCTTGAGCGGTTATTAAAGAGAATAGTTCCTTTAAAGTTAATAATCTTTCATTTGTAATAGTGATAGAAATAGGATTCAATTCGGTATAATCAATATTTTCATCATAGGGGACAACCTCATATTTTGATTCATCTTCATTTTGAACAACGATAATAGTAAAATTGATTTTGTAATAAGAATTATTGTAATCAAGTAGTTCCATATTTAGGTAGAAAACACCTACTGAACTAGAAGAAGAATATGAATCATAAGTAACAATATTGTCTTTATATTCCTTAATGTTAAATATGGAGTTCTCTTCCATATAGATATATAGTTCTTCTATAGTAAAATGTTTATTATCTGTTAGATAAAAGTACTTGTTTCCTAAATCTATATATTCACTTTCATCACGATTAAACCCTTGTTTTTTTATAGTATGCGTTTGTTTTATTGTACATAGATTTTTTATAGATGGCGCAATTCCTTGAAGAGAGATAAAGGAAAAGGCGATAATAAGAACAATTTTTATGATTTTCATATGTGCCTCCAAAAAAGATTTTCATTATTTATCTTTCTATGAATTAAAAAAAATACTAAAAAATAATCATGAATCATAAAAATGTTCTAATTATAATTAATTTTTCGTGAAATGATTTCTACTTTACATTTTTTTATTATATAATAAAAGGCACATAGAAATTAAAACTAGGAGGTAATTATTATGGAAGAATTTAAGACAGTTCGAGAATTATTCGAAACATTCAACTATGGCGATCGAATTAATTTAGATTCAATTACAGAGATTGAATTAGAAGGATGGGTAAAGACTAATCGTAATAATGGATCAATCGGTTTTATTGAATTAAATGATGGCACATATTTTAAAAATATCCAATTGGTATATGACAAAAATATTTTAGGAGACGAAGAATTTGATAAAGTATCTCATTATCTAACCGGTTCAGCTTTAGATGTTAAGGGAAAATTTATTTTAACTCCTGAATCAAAACAACCTTTTGAGGTGCAAGTTACTTCTATTGAATTAGAGGGTGATGTAGATGAATCATATCCTTTACAAAAGAAGAGACATTCATTTGAATATTTAAGAGAAATTCAACACTTAAGACCAAGAACAAATACATTTAACGCAGTATTTAGATTAAGAAGTGTTCTTTCCATGGCTATACATGAATTTTTCCAAAACCAAGGATTTGTTTACGTACATACACCAGTATTGACAGGTATTACTTGCGAAGGCGATGACATGTTCCATGTTACTACAAAAGATAAAGATGATGCTTATTTTGGAAGAAAAACTTTGCTTTCAGGATCTGGACAAATCCATGTTGAATCATTCTGTTTGGCATTTAGAGATGTTTATACATTTGGTCCTACTTTCCGTTCGGAAAAATCAAATACAAGAACACATGCATCTGAATTCTGGATGATTGAACCAGAAATTGCATTCGCTGACTTAGATGATGATATGTCTTTAATTGAAGATTGTGTTACTTATTGCATTAAATACGTTCTGGAAAATTGCGAAGAAGAGATGAAATTCTTTAATAATTTCGTCGATAAAACGCTACTAGATAGATTAAATCACGTATTAAACACACCATTTAAGAAGATGGAGTATACTGAAGCAATTGAAATTCTTAAAAAAGCAGTTGCTGATGGACATCATTTCGACGTAAATAAAATCGAATGGGGCATGGACTTACAATCAGAACATGAGCGTTATTTAACTGAAGAAGTAGTTAAAGGACCATTGTTCCTTATCAACTATCCAAAAGAAATTAAATCTTTCTATATGAGAGAAAATGATGATGGCAAGACAGTTGCTGCTTGTGATTTATTAGTTCCAGCAGTAGGTGAACTTGTCGGTGGATCTCAAAGAGAAGAAAGATATGATGTCTTAAAAGCAAAGATGGAAAAAGCAAACATGGATATGGATGCTTATGGATGGTATTTAGATCTAAGAAGATATGGCGGTTGCAAACACGCTGGATTTGGCATCGGATTTGATCGTCTTGTAATGTACTTAAGTGGCATTACTAATATCCGTGATGTACAACCATATACAAGAACTTATAAAAATATGTTATATTAGTAATATAAAAGATTTAAAGAAGGGAATAGATGGGTATGGCAGATCCAATTGTTGAAAAATTGCAAGAAGATAAATTGGTTATCAAAGCAACGCAACGAAAAAGAATAAGAGCGGTTCTTATCGTAATCAATGCTTTACTTTTATCTTACTTTACATTCTTACTTGTTACTTCTATTGTCGATTTTATAAAGACTAATTTAAATGATGGTAGCGATGATATCATATGCATAAATGATAAATCCCAAAAAACATCAAAGAATATTTATGATCGATATATATATGACTATACAGAGATCAATGACTATGCTCTATATGGAAATTATTTGTATTTATCTGATACCCATGTAACACCAACAAATACTTATTATGAAGATGAACTACTTTTGGTTAAGTTAGAAACAAAACCAACTGTGGTATATTGGAAACCTGATACAATAAAATTGGGTGTTTCTTTAGAACAAGGTATTAATCTATTTAGCATTACTGATCCTGGAGATTATATTATTGCTAAATATGAAAGTCCAGATAAAATTTCTTTAAATAATTATAAATATAATGCTTATCATTATAATGGTGAAAAATTATTTAGCGAAACAATATTTACTTTACCAAATGAAAAAGGCGTAAGAAGACAAATTACTATACAAGGCAAAGCTTCTTCACCTGCGATTGTAATATCGGTAAAAGAGACAACATCTTTCCCAGATGATTATTACGATTTTGTGCTTATCGGTGAAGGAAGCGTGAAAGAAGAACTAACTTCTTATAAAAATTATAAAGTTAAGTACTGTACTTCATCTTCACCATTAGTAGAAGCGTATTTAGTTAATTCAACTTATTGTATTAACACTACATCTTCTGAAGATGAAACAATTGTATCTTCATCATTTATTAATATTGAAGGAACAAATAGTTGTGAAAAGATAGAAGGTGGAGTATATGACACCTTTGATAAAGATAATTATATTCGTGAATTAGGTGGATATATATTTAATGCAGGTTATGGTGCAAATTATGAAGATGAGCAAATAACTAAGGCATCAGTAGATATTATGAATCATAAATTAAATTCACACGCTGGTAAAATCACTCTTTCTATCGGTAATAAAGTAACTTTTGAAAAAATTAAAACAATTCTTAAATTTTAAAGTATTTAAAAAGGCTGCAAACAAATCATAATCGATTGTTTATTCAGCCTTTTTTCTATGCTTGTTCTTGAGCAATATCTGCTTCATCAAATTTTTTGTATAAATCTTCTGGAAGCAATTTTTGTTTTTCTTCACCACTTACATCGTAAAGAATATGACCACCATGAAGCATAATTAAACGATTACCGTATTTAATTGCATCTTTCATATTATGAGTAATCATGATTGTGGTTAATTTTTGTTCTTTAACTACTTTTTCCGTTAAATTTAAGACGATGCGTGATGTTTTAGGATCTAATGCCGCTGTATGTTCATCAAGAAGAAGAATTTTTGGACGTTGCAAAGTTGCCATAAGTAAGGTGACCGCTTGGCGTTGACCTCCAGAAAGAAGACCAACTTTTTGGTCTAAACGAGATTCTAGTCCTAATCCTAAGTCTTTTATTAAGTCGATGAACATAGCTTTATGTTCTTTTTTGAACCCCCATTTAAATATGCTTCTTTTGGAGCCTCTTCTTAATGCTAATTCCATATTTTCTAATACGGACATTTGAGGCGCGGTTCCAAGGTTTGGATCTTGGAAAACACGTCCTAGATATTTTGCTCTTTTATATTCTGATAATTTATCAACACATTCTCCATCAATTAAGATATGTCCTTTATCTGGAGGAAAAACACCCGAAATCAAATTCATTAGTGTTGATTTACCAGAGCCATTACCTCCAATGATAGTGACAAATTCTCCTTCTTTAATATGTAAAGAAATATTATCAAGAGCAACACGAGTATCTTCCTCATTGCCTGTGATATTAAATGTTTTGGTAATAGATTCAATCTTAAGCATTTTCATTTTCTCCTTTCGTTACAATTTTCTTTTTGATAAGAGAAAATAATGATTTAATTAAAGGAATACATAAAGCAATGGTAATTAATAGAGCATATAATAAATTCTTTAATTGAGTAGGGAATCCTAAAGCAATTGCCACATTGATGATAACAAAATATACCACTGCTCCTAAAGAAACAGAAATAATCCAGTTCTTGAAAGAGCGTTTACCAAATATAGATTCGCCTATTAAAATAGATGCAAGACCAATAACCAAGAATCCAGAAGCTGTTTTAACATCCATAGAACGAGAATCTTGTGCAAATAGAGCGCCAGCAAGACCAATCAACGCATTAGATAAAGATACGCACACAATTGTAGCAAGTTTGGAATTAACTCCTTGTGAACGAGCCATTTGTTCATTCATTCCGGTAGCTCTTATAGCCATACCATATTCAGTGCCAAAGAAGAAATAAACTAAAGAATTAAATAAGACAACAACAATAAGCATTACAATACTTTCCACTACTTGATTGGGAATTACTCCTCCATAAAAAATGGAATATATGGTATTATCCTTGTTGCTTAGGGTAACTAAGTTTGTAAAAGGACTTTTAGAACTTGTAAATCCCATGATAAGTAAAGCGATTGATGCTGTAGCAGTCATTGTGATAATACCTGAAAGTAACTTGGGTATGTTTAAACAAGTATTAAGTAAACCGGTAATAATTCCACATATTGCTCCAGCAATAAAAGCTATAATTGTAGAAGTAAAGGGATCTACTCCTTTTACAATTAAGGTAAGACATACTGCTCCACCCATTAGGAAACTTCCTTCAGCAGTTAAGTCTGCAAAATCTAATAGTCTATAAGTAAGAAATATACCAAGAGCAAGAAGACAACATGGTAACCCTGAAGTAAGAATATTTAATAATAAATCAAATATATAGTTCATGAGTGCACCTATTTAGCTTCTACATCAGTAAATTTTGCTTTAACGGAATCAGGAAGTGTAATTTTAGCATCTAATAAATTATCGGTACACATAACGTAATTACATTCTTCCTTGCTCATTTTTGTTACTGGAAGTTCATTTGGCTTCTTTTCACCTTTCATTATTTTTGCTGCCATTTCGCCAGCTTTTTTACCTAAATCGAAATAAGAGACAGAAAGAGTAACGTGACCTCCTTCACTCATCATTCCTTCTTCACCTGCAACGCATAAAACATGATATGTATCTAGGTTACTCTTAATAGCTTTCATATTTGCCGCTATGTTGTTGTCAGTTGGAATATATAAAGCATCGATTCCTTTATTTCCACATAAATCAAGAGCGACAGAAGAAATATCAGAAGAATCGGTACATGTTGCTACTTCAACAGTTAAACCTTGTCTTTCTGCTTCTTCTTTTGCTTCATTAGCTTGAACTTCTGAATTTACTTCAGATTGAGTATAAATAATACCGATTTTTTTAGCATCAGGTAAGCATTCTTTAATCAATGAGATTTGAGCCTCAACTGGGTTAGCATCAGATGTACCAGTAATATAGTTTCCTGAATTTTCATTTGATTCAACAAGTTCTGCGGCAACTGCATCAGTGACAGCAGTGAATAAAATTGGATTTGTAGAACCAGAGTTAATTTGTGCGGAATATAAAGCCTTAGAAGCACCAGTACCAATACCAAGAGTTAAATCTGATGAAGAAGTTAATGATTTTGCTAATGTGTTTAAGTCTGCTTCTACTCCGTTAGCATTTTGATATTTAATAGTGATGTTTTTGCTTTCTTCATAACCAGATGCTTTTAATCCGGCAATGAAACCTTCTCTTGCAGCTGATAATGCAGCATGCTCTAAAGGTTGAAGAATGCCAATTTTAATATTAGATGCGTCCTTAGGAGTAAATTTCCAATTATCCATATCTAATTTTTTGCTTCCTCCACAAGAAGCTAAACAGGTTGTTGCAATTGTACCAAGAGCGGCTGCAACAAAAAATTTTTTTGTTTTCATGTTTTTTAGTCTCCTTATTTTTAATACAAAAAAATTAAGTGCTATAGAATAACACTTAATTGCAATAGTTTTATCATTTGATTAAGTGTTATTTAAATTATATTAATCAATAACACTTGTTCTTTTACTTAATCAAAAAACTAGGTTCGTTATTGATTAGAACTTAGACGATAAAAGTAAAAGCGATAAAAGGCGAACTTACTAGAATATGTAATTAAAGATTTGTTATTCATCGTAAAACCCTCCTTTATTGATAACAAGTATACGCTTCTTTTCATTAAAGTAAATAAGAGAAATTGAAAATCCTAAAATAAAAGACTATGTAAGCACTTACATAGTCACTTTGTTTCTATTTCTTGGACAAATACTCTTGGAGTTCATCTGTTGGTTCAGGAACTGGAGGTTGATTTGCTTGTTGCGCTTCTTGACGGGCTTTTAATGCTTCAATATCTTTCTTGAAGAACTTATTACCTTCAGTAATTGTTCTAATATTTCTTGAAAGTAGAGCGCAGTTACAAACAGCAAAGTGGATGACTCCATATACAATAGCAATATCAAATATATATGTTATCCATCCTTCAAGAGAATTAAAATGCCAAGTGGATTTTTTCACAAGAACTGGCCAGTCAATTGGAATATGAAGACCGAAGAAATCACCCATAGGCCAAGAGTAAACTGGGAACATATCAGAAGTGATTCTTCCAATAAAGGACCAAGATAAATTGTTTATACATAATGTATAGAAGAAAACTAAGATGCATGAGCATATAATAGCAAGCATTGGTATACGAGCTTCAAAATAGAATTTAACACGATTTTTTCTAAAGGAATGTTTTCTAAATGTTTTGCTATCTTTAACTAATTTTGCTTCAAGCACTTGATACATAGTTTCGTTGACATAATCACCTTGTATCTTTAAGATATATTTAATCAATTTAACAAGATAACCAATAGCTAAGAAGAAGACGATAATAATAAATCCAAGTACTATTAATGTTCTTTTAGATATAGTGGACATCTTATCTGAATTTTCAGCTAGGAAGAGAACAATGTTATTAATCATTTTCTTGATCCTCCATATATTCTAATTCCTCAATTTCAGAATAAGAAATTTCTTTGGTATTTTTGGTAAAGTCGATAGGATCTTGTTTATCTCTTTCTTGTCTTGTATCTTGTTGAGGATTAAGGTTTGTAGCTTTAATTGATCCATCGGCTCCAGTTTGAATGATGATAGGTTGCACAATTGTTGTTTGAGGCATAGGAGGAACTTGATTTTGATTTTGTTTTGTATCTTGCTCCTTAGAAAGAAGACTCTTTTTATATGCATCCATATGGTATTTAGCCGCTCTATCGAGTTCACTATCAATGGACATATCTTTTCCTTGGAAGAATAAAATAATACGTTTAATAAACATGATGAAAAATACTATGACATAAATTGCCATATGAACTATGAGTATTAGTAGAAGAATTGGTGATAGTAAAGTATATAAAACACCTTCACCTAATGTCTTTAAGAAATCAAACATAGCTTTTTACCTCTTTTCTTTTGTATCCTCCGTTTAATTAAGTTTATCAAATATTGACTCACTAATGATACCCTTTTTTATAATTTTTTGCCAAACAATGATAAAAAGTGACATTATTATTTCGCTTAATACTATTAAAAGGATAAAATAAGGACTGATGAATTTATCTACATAACTTGCTATAACAAAGAAGCTTAATAATGATAAGACATATAAAGGAACCTGTAAATAAAGAACAAATTTTGTTTCGTAATAGGAGAAATTGTAGTAAGCAAGAATGACTCCAAAATATAAAGTGAAACAAATAAATAGATAAGACAAGCTAATGTTTACAAAATATAAACTGATGCTAGAAACAAGAAGAATCATTGTAATGATAAGAATCCTAACAAAATCATTTTTCTTTTCATTAAATGTAAATCCTAGTTTTGTTAGTTCATTCGTTCCTATCACATAAGTTAATGTTGCTTGCGCTAAGGAAACTAAAAATAGAAATATGTAAAAAATATAAGCAAAAGTAGTTTCTTTAAAATGCATAATCTGTCCCATAATCTCCTGCATGTCTTGTTCATAAAGAAGTGAAATAGCGTATTTAGCGCCTATTTGTAAGACAAGTAAAACAAGAGAAGAAAAGAAAATTATATAATAACCATGAATATATTTCTTTATTAGGACTCCAAAACTTAATCCGGTAATGATGGAAGGAATAACAATAAATAGGGAGTTAAGAGGATCAATTAAGGAAATAGAAACTAATGCGCAAGAATAAATTAGTACATAACGATAAGAGACTTTTAATACCACCATAGTGGTAAATAAAGGAAGAAGTAATAAAGAAAGAATGCATGTTCCTGGAACAAAAGTACTAGCAAGAATAAAAATAGTGCTTAATCCGCACATTAATGATCCATATGCAAGAGCTCTTAATCCTTCTATTTTTTGATTCATTCTTTTCCCTCCATATATGATAAAAATATTTTATCATATTTTTATAGAAAATGGATTATTTTGCTGTAAAACTAAAAAATGATGAAAAGAAGAAACGTTCCTTACTTTTTAAAAGATAAAAAATATATCTTTCAAATATAGTTTTTCCAAAAAAATTATATTTAAAACAAAGTGCTTATTTTGCTTAGAGATAGTATGATTTTTTGTTTATGCTATAAAGCGATTATGGTATAATTAAAAGAGCCAAGATTTTCAAAGGAGTTTCCTATGGATTTAAAGAATTTATTAAATGATAAGCAATATGAAAGTGCAGTTTGTACTTCGCAATATACAAGAATTATCGCAGGTGCGGGAAGTGGAAAAACACGTGTTTTGACATATCGTATCGCTCATTTAATCGAGAATGAAGGAGTTTATCCTGCTTCTATTATGGCGGTTACTTTTACTAATAAAGCTGCAAAAGAAATTAAGGAAAGAGTGGCTAAACTAGTTTCATGTAATGGAATATTTTTAGGGACAATTCACTCTTGGTGTGCGCGCTTTTTGCGTCATGAATATGGATATATTAACTACCCTAGTAATTTTACAATTCTTGATGAAGATGATCAAAAATCTATAATGAAAGAGGTTTTAAAAGAAGAAGATGCAGTTCTTGAATCACGTGGCTTAAGTGGCGAGATTGTTTCTAGAAAAGATCCTCTTATTAGAGAATGTTTGAGTTGGATTGGAGGACAAAAAACTAAAGGAAACCAATACTTAGATGTTGCAAATACTCATTTTCCTGATCCTAAACTTGTAAAGTTTTTAAATTATTGGAAGCGATACGATGAAATTTGCTTTGAAAGAAAATCTCTTGATTTTGATGATTTATTATTAAAAACAATTGAAGTGCTAGAAAATTATGATGAGATTAGAGAAAAATATTCACATCGATATTCTCATATCCTAGTGGATGAATTTCAAGATGTTAATGATGTTCAATTCAATTTAATTTCACTTCTTCTTAACGGAAATAATTCTCTTTATGTTGTCGGTGATCCTGATCAAACTATTTATACATGGAGAGGGGCAAATAATCGTATCATCATGAAACTTGAAGATAATTTAAGACATAATATCGATAGAAACATTGAAGTTAATTCTATTGTCTTAAATCAAAATTATCGCTCTACGAAAAAGATATTAGATGCCGCGAATAAACTTATTAAAAACAACAAAGAAAGAGAAGAGAAGGATTTATTCTCTGTTAATGAAGACGGAGAAGATATCACATATAAGAATTGCCGTACTGCTAAGGAAGAAGCTGATTATATTATTTCTACTATCTCTGACCTTCATCATCGTCAAGATGTTGCTTATAAAGATATCGCCATTTTGTATCGTTCAAATTATTTGACATCCACACTTGAAGGAGCGTTAGGGTTATATCATATCCCATATAAAATTTTTGGTGGTATGAAATTCTATCAACGTAGAGAAATCAAGGATGTAGTTTCCTTCTTTAGATTAATAATTAATGACGCTGATGATACTGCTTTTGAGCGAGTAATTAATATTCCTAGAAGAGGAATAGGAGAAGTAACATATTCAAGAATCAAAGAAGAAGCAAAATATAATCATCAAACATTATTTATGTATCTTCGTACTTCTTTAAAAGATTCTTCTTTAAAGCTAAGTCAACAACAATCAATAAAGAAGCTAATTAATTCCATAGATTATGTTAGGGATGAGTTTGAAAAAGATCAACCCAACTATAGCGAGATTTTGAATAAATTTTTAGAGAATATAGGATATTATTCTTACTTAAAAGAATGTGAAGAAGATGCAGATGATAGAAAAGACAACGTTACTACTTTACTTCAAAACGTTGATGTCTTTATGATCGAAAACGAAGATGCTGAATTTTCCGATTTTGTCGCTAATGCGATGCTTCAAGCTTCACAAGATGATATTACTGATGGTAACTACGTTTCTTTGATGACTTGTCACACCGCTAAGGGACTTGAGTTTGATTATGTATTTGTCTATTCTTTATGCGAAGGAGTTTTTCCTTCTCAAAGAGCTATAAGTGAATCAAGAAATGCTATTGAAGAAGAAAGACGTTTGGCTTATGTTGCCTATACAAGAGCAAAAAAGAAGTTATATTTAACTTGTAATAATGATTATTCTTATGTAAGTCAATGTAATCTTCGCCCTTCTTGCTTTATTAAGGAAGCAGGAATACAAACAGAAAAAGGAAGAGTTTTCTATAATAATGAATATGCAAATTCACAAAGTTCCTCTTCTAGCAATTTTTCTTATAAACATAAACCTGTTACTCCGCCTACTTATAAGAATATAAATGCAAATGCTACAAATGGAGTAACTTCATGGGCTATTGGTGATAGATTAGAACATAGTAAATTTGGAAAAGGTACTGTTGTGGGTACAATAGATAAATTAATTATTGTTCAGTTTGATGATTCACAATTTGGTAAACGTTCCCTTTTAGGAACTCACATTTCTATTAAAAAAATAGATAAGGAGGATTAAAAATGGATATTGTAGAAGCAAAACAAAGAGTACATGAAATTACCTCATTATTAAATAAATATAATTATGAATATTATGTTTTAGATAATCCTTCTGTCGATGATGCTGAATATGATCGTTTGATGAATGAACTTATCATGTTAGAAGGAGCATATCCAGAATTAAAGAGTCCTTTATCGCCTACTTCAAGGGTCGGAGGACAAGTCGTTTCATCATTTCGAAAAATCGTTCATAAAAGAATGATGCTTTCTCTTGCTAATGCATTTAATGAAGATGATTTACGTGCTTTTGATAAAAGAGTAAAAGATGCCTTAGGTGTAGATAATGTTGAATATGTTGCTGAAATGAAAATAGATGGTCTTGCTATGTCTCTTACTTACGTGGATGGAAAATTTGATTATGCGGCCACAAGAGGCGATGGAACAACAGGAGAAGATGTATCTTCTAATGTTTTGACAATTAAAAGTATTCCTTCCTCCATCTCTACTTTTAAAGAGGTGGAAGTGCGAGGAGAAGTATATATGCCAAAAAAGGTTCTTGCGTCTTTGAATAAGGAAAGAAGTCTCAAAGGAGAAGCATTGCTTGCAAATGCTCGTAATGCGGCAGCTGGGTCAATTCGTCAACTTGATTCTTCAATTGCAGCTTCAAGAAAACTAGACGCTTATTGGTATTATTTTGTTAATGCTAGTGATTTTGGTTTTAAGAAGCATTCGGATGCTTTAGATTATATTCAAAGTTTAGGATTTAGAACTAATCCAGAAAGAAGAATTTGTAAGGGTATTGAAGAGGTATTAAAATTTGTTGAGGAATATACTTTAAAACGACCTTCTCTTCCTTATGATATTGATGGCCTTGTTATAAAAGTAAATGATATGACAAAATATGATACTATTGGCTATACCGCGAAAACCCCTAAGTGGGCTATTGCCTATAAATTTCCTCCAGAAGAAGTAGTAACAAAATTAAAAGATATTATTTTTACTGTAGGAAGAACAGGAAAGATTACTCCTAATGCTGTTTTAGATCCAGTAAGAGTACAAGGCTCTATGATTGCTCGAGCTACTTTACATAATGAAGAATTTGTTGTTTCCAAAGATATCCGTGTTGGGGATTATGTGGTTTTACGTAAGGCAGGCGACGTTATTCCTGAAGTAGTTAGAGTCGTTAAAGAAAGAAGAGAAGAAGGAACCGTTCCTTTTAAGATGACATCATCTTGCCCAATATGCGGCGCTCCTTTAATTCAAAAAGATGCAATTCATTATTGCTCTAACATAAAATGTGATGCGCGCCATATAGAAGGATTAATTCATTATTGTTCCAAAGATGCGATGGATATAGATGGACTTGGAGATAAAATCATTGAATATTTCTTTAATCAAAAATTTATTCATAGTATCCCTTCTATATATCGTTTAGAACAATATGCTCAAGATATTAAAATTACTGATGGCTTTGGCGAAAAGAGTGTAGTTAAATTACTACAAGGTATCGAAAAATCTAAATCTAATTCCTTAGAAAGACTTCTATTTGGTTTAGGAATAAAAGAAGTTGGTGTAAAGACTGCGAAAACCTTAGCTTCATATTTTGTTACGATGGAAGCTTTAGAAAAAGCTACTTATGAAGATCTTATTTTAGTGCCAGATATAGGTGATATATCCGCTAGATCAATCGTGGATTACTTTAAAGAAGAAGATAACAAAAAAATGATTGATGAATTAAAGGAACTAGGTATTAATATGAAATATTTAGGGAAACCAGTTTCTAGCAAAAAAACTTATTTTACTGGTAAGACATGTGTTTTAACAGGTACTTTAGCAAACTTTGGAAGAAAAGAAGCAACTGAGATTCTTGAATCTTATGGAGCTAAGGTAACTTCATCAGTTTCAAAATCAACGTCTTTAGTCATTTTTGGAACGGAAGCAGGTAGTAAACTTGATAAAGCTAATGCTCTTGGAATCGAAACTATGGATGAAGAAGAATTTATGAAAACAATTAAACAAATCGAAGAAGAATAGGAGAAAATATATGAGACATTTAATGATTGTTGGTGATTTATTTGAAGATGTAGAATGTTTAGCTACACTTGATGTATTAAAAAGAGGAGGCGAAGAAGTTGTTCTTGCTTCCATGATGGGAAGAATTGATGTTGTCACTAAATGTGGTATTAGACTAGATTGTGATGATGTTATTGAAAATATTGATATCGATTCTTTTGATTCACTTATTATTCCAGGTGGACCAGGTTCATTTAAAATCTTAGCGTTCAATACACGTGTTGATGAACTTATTGATATATTCGCTAAAAAGAATAAACTTGTTGCTTCTATTTGCGCTGCACCAATGCTTGTGGGAAGAAGAGGATATTTTGAAAATAGAAATTATACTGTTCATCCTGGCTTTGAAAACCAAATTAGAGGAGGAACATATATTCGTAGCGAAGGCGTTGTAGTTGATGGTAATTATATATCCGCTAAATCGATGTATTATTCTGTAAAATTTGGCTTAGCTATATATAATTATTATTATGGTGATGAAAAGACTAAAAAATTAAAATTATCGCTTCAAGGTGAATAAAATAAAAAAGACCGTGAGGTCTTTTTTTATACCATAGATAATATTAAGAAAACAAAATATCCCGCTATTAATACCACTCCAGTTACAATATGAAATATATTTTGCCATAATGGTGTTTTTGTACTTTTATCTAATTTCTTTTTATCAAATGAGTATCTAATTAGTAATGAGAAGAATAAGAAGATAAGAACGATAATTGTAGCAAAGTTCATGATTATTGCTTCTTTATTGTTTCTTATTAATAATGATCCATCATATGACATGAATTCAGATATACCTATAATACAGAAATTAAATAAACAAGAACCGATAATATCACCTAAACCAGCATTGAAATTACCACGTTTACATAATGATAATGTGGAAACAAGTTCAGGAAGAGAAGTAGCAACCGCTAAAAAGATTGCGCCTCCTACTGTTGAACTTAAAGCAAAATAATCACCAATATAGTCTGTTACATATGTAATTAGAATAGATACACCGATTAAAAGAAGTGCAAAAATTGTAAATCTTACTATAATTTGTTTTACGCTTAAAGAACAAACATCTTGTTCTTTTTTATCATCTTCTTCGTTGTTACTTTCCTTTTCTTTTGGTTGAAAGAAGACGGTTAAACCATACACGATTAGAATTAAAACACATATAAAATTAATAGGTCCAACCGCTGGTTGATATTTATCTAAAGCTAATAATCCATATGTCATTAGTCCATATATGATAGCAAGCCCGCCAAAGACGATAAAATGAGTTTTAAATTCTATCTTGTTTGTTTTATAGTTTTTAAAGAAAATCAAAATTGCTAAACCAATAATTGATAGGTTAAATAAATTTGATCCTAGAATATTTCCTACGACTAGTTCACGTTCGTGAATAAAGATAGTCGCGGATAAAGAAGTAAATAATTCTGGTAAGGATGTTACTGCTGCAAGAAGTACACCACCAAGGAATGCACCTGATATCGTTGTTTTTTTATCTAATTGATCAACATAGTATGATAACTTATCGGATAAAAACACTATTCCAAGAGCAAGTAATATATATCCGCCTATTGCTAAAAAAATCATAAAGTTCCTCCGTTCGACAAAATGTATTATATCATTTATTGTTTTAGTTTCAATAAAAATATATATAATATAGTTGTTTTCTTCAATATAATATGTTGTTAAAACAGGAACTCTCTGTTAAAATTTTCGGAGAAAAATTAAAGGCAGATTTATCAAAATGATTTCCAGGAATTTAAAGGAAAAACTTAGTTTTCTTGCAGAAAAATATGAGACACCGGATTTTATTAATAATGATCCGTCAAAATTCATGCATCAGTTTAGTGAACAAAAGGATGCGGAAGCAGTTGCTTTTCTGGCTGCAAATATGGCTTTTGGGCAGCGAAAGCAAATATTGAGTCACGTTGATAGTATTCTTCAGGTTTCGGGGACAGATTTTGCCCATTGGGTACAGAATGAAGGATACAGATCAGTATTTACAAAGGGAGACAGTTCATTCTATCGGGTTTACACACATGATGCCATGAATTCATTTTTTGACACCATGAAGCAGATCCTGGATACAAGCGGCACACTTGAGAATCACTTTAAGGTTATGTATGACCAGAAAAGGGTACAGACAGATTGTGATAAATTGTATCTGGCCCCTGTAATCTGTAACTGTTTTGATAAAAACTGTACCCTTATTCCTCATGGAAAGGATTCTGCGTGTAAAAAAGTCAATATGTTTCTTCGCTGGATGGTCAGAGACAATTCTCCTGTGGATCTGGGGCTATGGAACTGGTATGGAAAAGAAAACCTTCTGTTACCTCTTGATGTACATGTAATGCAGGAGGCCACGAATCTGGGACTTCTGGTACCAACATCAACAGGAAGGGTACAGTCTGCATCCATGAAAAACGCAGTTGTCTTAAGTAATATTGCATCGGAAATATTTCCCGGTGATCCTGCAAAGCTGGATTATGCCCTTTTTGGATTGGGTGTAGACGACAGCAAATCTTAGTGGTAAAATTGGGTATATGATTGATTTGACAAGCAAACAGAGAAAAATTCTTGAGAAGGCGGCACATCATATTGAGCCTATCGTGATTATTGGACAGAACGGGGTTACAGAAGCACAGTCTACTCATGTAAAGAATGCATTTAAAACTCATGAAATATTGAAGGTTAAATTCAATGAATTCAAGGAAGGCAAGCAGGAACTTGCAAACTGGATTGCTGAAGATACAGATTCAACTCTGGTAAGAATCATTGGAAATGTAGCAACATTCTATCGCCAGGCAGAAAATCCAGAAAATAGAAAAATTAAGCTCTAGCAGGAGATTTTGACATGGATGAGAGGGTTATAAGACAGCTTGTTGAGAAAGCTATTGAAATGACAAATTTTTCGTATGCTCCATATTCTAACTTTACTGTTGGTGCTGCTCTTTTGACTGATGAAGGCGAAATTTACACTGGATGTAATATTGAGAATGCTGCATACGGTCCAAGTAACTGTGCAGAGCGAACTGCAGTTTTTAAGGCTGTTAGTGAAGGTAAAAAGAATTTTAAGGCAATGGCAGTTGTTGGCGGCCTGAATAAAAAAATAGAAGATTATTGTTCTCCCTGTGGAGTGTGTCGTCAGGTTTTGGCAGAGTTTTGTGACAAAGATTTCAAGGTTATTATGGCAAAGTCTTTGGATGATATAAAGATACTTACTTTGGGTGATCTTCTTCCTGAAAGTTTCAGCTTGAAGTAATGGGTGGTTTTCATGAGAGAAGAAATAGACGCACGTAAGAACGAAACAAAAGTTAAGCTCTATCATCAGGTATTTTTGCTGATTGAAGGAAAAATCAAGTCTGGTGAATATGCTGTGAATTCAAAAATTCCCTCAATCCGTGATTTTGCAAATGATAATTCAATCAGTAGAAATACTGTTACAAAGGCATACAAGGAACTTGAAAAGGCCGGATATATTTATTCTCTCTCAAAAAGTGGTTTTTTTGTTCGTGGAACACAAGCCATTTCAGTTCCGGAAAATAAGGAATCAGGAAAATCCAGGAAAACAGTTGAAAAGAAAATTATTGTAGAAGAAAAAGATGATGGAATTCCAACTGTTGAATCAATTCTTCGTGAAAAAAATGTAATTGATGCTTCTGAGGTTGTAACAAAACCGGAAACCTTCGTGATGCAGGATCAGTTTACTGTTGGACCAGTTGAAGTAAATGAAATGCCTGCACCTGCTGCAAGACATACTGAAAAAATCCTTCTGAATTCTGGAGATGTAATTGAGCGTAACAGATCAGAGGAAACAAAGATTCGTTCTCCTGAGGAAGAGCTTATTATTTCATATAAAAATGTTTTGCACGAGAGACACAATCGGCTTACAAACACACACTTGAAGAGCGATCCCTTTGGAGAATCATCTCTCAGGGTTGCCATTGCAGCATTCCTCTATAACTTTCACAAAATTAATGTTAATCCTGCATACATAATTGTTGGTTCAGACATGTCTCAGCTTTTGTTCAATCTGTTGTCTCTTGATGAATTGAAAAATTCAAATTTTAAGGGATATGGTCTTTTGAAGCTGGCAGAGAAATCAATAATGCATGAAAACAAAAAGACATTGCCGGTAGTTGTTGCTGGAAAAACTCTTGAAGACAGAATCTATAATGTGTTCCGAAAGGTTGGCTTTACTGTGTTCAAGGAATCATGTGATGTAAATGGAATCAGAATTGAGTCTCTTGAAAAGAATAATGCAACCATGGTTTTTACCAATCCCCGTGATCTTGGTGACCAGACTTTGTATTCAAGAAATGATAATCGTGCTCAGGAAATTTTTGAATGGGCTATGGAAAATGATAACAGATATATTATTGATTATGACACTGCAACCAATTTCAGTGCACAGGGATCAATTCATAATCCAAAATTTTCAGAAAAAGTCATATATTTGAATTCATTCCGGCATCTTATTTCAAATTACATGAATGCATGTTTTATTGTTCTTCCGAAAAAACTTTTTGAAAGTTATAGGGAACAGTACAAGGATTTTGGATGCACATTGCCTATGCTTGATCAGATGGCTTTGTCAGACTTTTTGATCAAGGGAAAACTGGAAAATTATCTGTCAAATATTGAGCAGATTTAATAAATAAGGAACAGAATATGGAACAGTACAAGAAAGAATTTATTGATTTTATGGTTGAGTGCCAGGTTTTGAAGTTTGGAGATTTTACACTCAAAAGCGGACGCAAGAGCCCATTTTTCATGAATGCAGGTGCTTATGTTACAGGAAGCCAGCTTGCCCGCCTTGGTGAATACTATGCAAAGGCAATTCATGATAATTTTGGTGATGATTTTGACGTTCTTTTTGGACCAGCATACAAGGGAATCCCATTGAGCGTTGTTACGGCAATTGCATACAGCAGGCTTTATGGAAAAGAAATCCGCTATTGCTCAAACAGAAAGGAAGAAAAGGATCATGGTGCTGACAAGGGGGCTATTCTTGGTAGTGCACTTAAGGATGGAGACCGGGTTGTAATTATTGAAGATGTTACAACTTCTGGAAAATCAATTGAAGAAACATATCCAATTGTTAAGGCTCAGGGTGATGTTAAGATTGTTGGAGAAATCGTTTCGTTGAACAGAATGGAAAAGGCATCCGCTGATTGCAATAAGTCTGCACTTGATACAATTACAGAAAAATACGGATTTCCTGCAAAGGCAATCGTAACAATGAAAGAAGTTGTTGAAGCTCTTCATGTTCCTGGTGGAGTTATTACTGACGAACTTAAGGAAAGAATTGATGCTTACTATGGGGAATGGGGAGCAAAAGAATAATTTTTTGCTTAAAGTAAGTAAGTGTCACAGGGCTGCTTTTTTTGGCAGTCCTTTTTTTTGGAGTAAAAATGATAGATATAAGAAGAGCTGTTGTAAGTGATCTTGATATGATCATGAAGGTTGAGGAAGAAGGGTTTCCAAGTGAAATTCGCGAAAGTAGAAAAGTGTTTCTTGACCGGCTCAATGAATTCCCGGATGGTTTTTTCATGCTGCTGAGGGATGGTGATGTTTCCGGTTATTTTTGCTGTGAGCTGTGGGAAAAAGTCCCGGAAAATACAAATGATTTTTTTGTTGGCCATGATATTTCAAAAGTGCATAGTAAATCTGGAAAGGTTCTGTATGTAAGTTCATGGGCGATATTAAAAAAATTCCGTGGCACAGGATATGGGAAAAAATACTTTGAAAAGTGCATTGATAGTGTAAAAAAATCTTATCCGGCAGTAAGCAAGCTGTTTCTTGTAGTTAATGAAAACTGGGCAGGACCGCGAAAAATTTATTCAGATTATGGGTTCAATGAATGCGGTGAAATAAAAGGTTTTTTCCCGGATGGAAGTGGAATAATGATGGAGAAATGAAGTTGGATTCCATAATGACAAAGTATTGCATTATTACTATTATAAGTGAAACAAATATCAATATAGAAGGAAATAAACATGAAAAATTTATATGAACCAGGACAGCTTGTAGAAACTACAGTTGTTGCAATCAGCGGTGACACAGTGTTCATCGACCTTGGCCTTAAGAGTGAAGGTTTTGTTGATGCTGCAGATTTTAAGGATGCAGACGGAAACTTAACAGTCAAGGAAGGCGACAAGATAAAGGTTTATTTTGTTGGTGGAAAGCATGAAGAACTCCATTTCACAACAAAAATTGCCGGCAGTAAGACAAAGGGTGACAATTCGGTATTTGAAAATGCATTCAAGAACGGCATTCCAGTTGAAGGAACAGTAAAGGGCGAAATTAAGGGCGGATTTGAAGTAATGCTCGGAACAACACGTGCATTTTGTCCTTACAGCCAGATGGGATATCGTCAGCGCAAGGAACCTTCTGAATATGTTGGACAGCATCTTTCGTTCAAGATCACTGAATTTAAGAATGAGGGAAAAAACATTGTAGTTTCAAACCGCGTTCTTCTTGAGGAACAGGCAAATGCAGAACTTGCATCACTTTCTGAAAAATACACTGTAGGAATGACAGTAACTGGAACTGTAAAGTCTATTGAATCTTATGGTGCTTTTATTGATCTCAACGGATTCCAGGCTCTTCTTCCTGTTTCTGAAATCAGCCGTTCACGTGTTTCAAATGTTGCTGATGTTCTCAAGGTTGGTCAGGAAGTTACCGCAAAAATCATCAAGGCAGACTGGAAGCATGAGCGTGTTTCTCTTTCAACAAAAGAACTTGAAGCAGATCCATGGGATTTTGTTGCAGAAAAATTTAGTGTTGGTGATAAGTTAGAAGGAAAGATCAGCCGTGTTGCAGACTTTGGTGTGTTTGTAAATCTTGCAGACGGAGTTGATGGTCTTGTTCATGTTTCAAAGCTCAACGTTGAGCGCAATACAAATCTCAAGAAAGTATTCAACCCTGGGGATGTTCTTCCGGTTATTATTGAAAAAATTAATACTGAAGAAAAGCGTATTTCTTTGAGTACTGTTGTTTCAAATGAAGAGCAGGATAATGCCTACGAGTATATGTCATCACACAAGGATGATGACGATGGAGAAACATACAATCCCTTTGCTGCACTTTTGAAGAAATAGTTATAAAGGTTTTCCGTTGAGGATTGCCTTTTCCAGTGAACCGTTCTTGTATTCCAGTTTAAGGGAAAAGAACGGTTCATTTTTTTCTATCAAATCAAGGAAAATATAGTCACCTTTCCAGAAATTCAATTTTTTCATGTCAGCTTTTTTTACCCATTCAAGTTTTCCTTCGTCACAATCAATCATGTTTCCGGAAAAATCTGAGCTGGTGTAAAGGCACATGTATTCGTACATTTTTTCACCGGAATCATGGCTGACAAAAGTAACAATCCCTCTGAACTGGTATGAATTCAGCTTTAGTCCTGTTTCTTCAAATACTTCACGCACTAGACATTCATCCGGGCTTTCAAAATCCTCAAAATGTCCGCCAACTCCAATCCATTTGTCTTTGTTAATATCGTTTTGTTTTTTGATTCTGTGAAGTAACAGGTAGGAATCGTTTTTTTCAAGATAGCATAGTGTTGTAAGTTTGCTTTTCATGTTATTCTCTCTTTGGATTCTGGACAAAAAAAAAAGACTTCAAGCAAAAAACCTGAAGTCTAATGGGCGGTGAGAGGATCGAACTCCCGACATTCTGGGTGTAAACCAGACGCTCGTACCAGCTGAGCTAACCGCCCGTTGATGAGAATAATGTATCATTTTTGAGTATTTGTGTCTAGATATAATAATAAAATTTTGCTACATTGGAAAAAATCGACATTTTGATGTTAATGACAGGAGATTTAAAAAAATGCAGTATGGTTTTTTTGATGATGAGGCAATGGAATATGTTGTTACTCGTCCAGACACACCAACATCTTGGAGCAATTATCTTGGTTCAACAGAGTATGGTGCAGTAATTACAAACAATGCGGGTGGATACGGGTTTTACAAGTCAGGTGCACAGGGAAGATTCATGAGACTCAGATTTAATTCTGTTCCAATGGATCAGCCTGGACGTTATTTTTATATTCGTGACATGGAATCAAAGGATTACTGGTCAGCATCATGGCAGCCAGTAGGAAAACCACTTGATAAGTACAAGACGATATGTCGCCATGGAACTGCATATTCAATATTCGAGACTGAATATGAGGGAATCAAGAGTGAGGCAAAATACTATGTTCCTCTTGGACAGCTATTTGAATACTGGAGACTTAAGCTTACAAATACTGGTTCAAAGCCAAGAAAGCTTCGTGCATTCAGCTATTGTGAATTTTCAAACCAGTGGAATACAACTCAGGATCAGGTAAACCTTCAGTATTCAATTTTCATCGTTAAGGGTGAAAAGGCAACTGAAAACATGCTTCGCTGTACAATTCATGAAAATCTTTATCTTCAGCATCAGAAGGATCCTTCAATCGGTGATTACATGAGTGAATGGGTAGCTTTGGTTGGAGCTCCAATGACAGGTTATGATACAAACCGCCAGTCATTTATTGGAACTTATGGAAGCTACAAGGAACCAGAAGCAGTTGTAAAGGGTTCATGTACAAATTCAGATGCCTTTGGTGATTCACTTTGTGGCTCGGTTCAGGCTGACATTGAACTGGCTCCTGGAGAAACAAAGGAAATCATGGTTCTTCTTGGAATAGGTGATGCAAACAACGTAGGAGAAAAGACTCTTAAGGAATTCGGTAATTTTGCAAGAGCTGATGAGGAATTCGACAAGCTTGTTAAGAACTGGCACGCAAAGCTGGACAGCTTCAAGGTAAATACACCAGATGAAGATATCAACCATACAATCAATATGTGGGGACTTTATAACTGTCTCATTACATTTGCATGGTCTCGTGCAGCATCTCTGGTTTATAATGGAGAACGCGATGGACTTGGTTACCGTGATTCAGTTCAGGATATTCTTGGTGTTTCGGCAGCAATTCCAGAAGAAGCAGAGGAGAGACTTGTTCGCCTCTTGAGCGGTCAGTTCTCACATGGCGGCGCTCTTCCTGTTATTTCCAAGGATTTTGTTGCAGGTAAGCAGAAAATGATTCCGGCAGAGGAATTCCGTTCCGATGACTGCCAGTGGTTCTTCAATGCAATTCCTTGTTTTGTAGCAGAAACAGGTAAGTTTGATTTCTATAACCGTGTTGTTCCATATGCAGACCAGGGAGAATCTACTGTTTATGGTCACCTTAAGCAGGCTCTTTTGTTCAACCTTGAAAGGATGGGGGCAAATGGTCTGCCTTGTGGACTTCTTGCTGACTGGAACGACTGTCTTAAGCTTGGTTATCACGGGGAATCTCTTTTTGTTGCTTTCCAGCTTAGAATTGGTCTTACAACATACGCTGATATTTCAACTCGTCTTGGAAAAGAAGATGAAGCAAAGTGGGCACTTGCAGAACGCGACAAGCTTGATGCAAATATTCAGAAGAAGTGCTGGGATGGAAAGTGGTTTGTTTGGGCAATTGCAGAAGACGGAACAGTTTACGGAACACACACAATCGAAGAAGGTCAGATTTACTTCAATACTCAGGTTTGGGCAGTTATGTCCGGGGCTGCAACTCCAGAGCAGATGAAGGAATGTCTTGAAAGTGTAAAGGAAAAACTTGCAACTCCATATGGACTTATGCTTTGTGCTCCACCATTTATCTATGCAAGCCGCAACATCATGACATCTGTGGTTTATCCTGCAGGTATCAAGGAAAATGCAGGTATCTTCAATCATACTCAGGGTTGGGGTGTAATTGCAGAAATAATGCGCGGAAACGGAGACCAGGCTTACGAATATCTTAAAGCTGCTCTTCCTGCTGCATATAACACAAAGGCAGAAGTTCGTCAGAGTGAACCATACGTAATTGGTCAGACAACATATTCAACTTATAGTCCACGTGCAGGAAACACAAGAGTATCATGGCTTTCTGGTGCTGCCACATGGAACTATTATTCAATCACACAGTACATGCTTGGAATTCGTCCCCAGTACAATGGACTTTTGATTGATCCATGTGTAAAGAAAGACTGGGATGGATTTACAGTTGAACGCCGCTGGAGAAACAAGCAGCTTCACATTGAAGTAAAGAATCCTCAGCATGTAAACAAGGGAATTGAATATATTGAAGTTGATGGAAAGCGCATCGACTCAACAGTAATTCCTGCTGATTCACTAACAAACGGTAGTAAAATCGTTGCTTACATGGGAAAGAATGCTCTTCCTGTAACTAACGAACGTTTGTAATACGCGGTAAATCGTTGATTTTACGGGGGCTGTGAAGGTCCCCGTATTTTGTTTAAGGTCAAAAAATAATAACTAACGTTCGTTTTGGGGGGGTGAAAATGACAAATAGTAATCCGATGGCTTTACTGCCCATTGGTGTATTTGTTGCGGTTTATCTGGGACTGGGAGTCATCTTTGAATATGTAATGCACATTCCCATGGGATTTTATAATATTCCTATTGTAGTGGCATTTTTGATTTCGATTTTTGTAGGGCTTTTGCAAAACCGCAAAGTAAGTCTTGATGAAAAGCTTGATATAATGGCTCATGGACTGGCAGACAGAAACATCATTACAATGCTTTTGATTTTCGTAACGGCTGGGGTTTTTGTTGGTGTTGTGGGAAGAAGCAGTGCGGAAAGTGTTGCTTACTGCATGCTGTCGATTTTTCCGCCTAAGTTTGCAGTGGCAATTCTTTTTGTTGTTTCCTGCTTTGTTTCAACAGCAATGGGAACTTCTGTTGGTACAATTACTTTGATCACGCCAATTGCATGTGCAGTTGCCCAGACTTCTGGATTTTCTCTTCCTCTGTGTGTCGGATCAGTTATGGGAGGAGCAATGTTTGGAGACAATCTTTCATTTATTTCAGATACAACTATTGCAGCATGTAATGGTCAAGGTGTAGAGATGAAAGATAAGTTTAGGGAAAATTTCAGGATTGCACTTCCTGCGGCTATGGTTGCATTGATCATTATTCTTGTTGTTTCCATGAGATCGGATATTCATGGATCAATTTCAAAAGATTATTCACTTCTAGAAATTCTTCCATATATTCTAGTTCTTATTGGTGGCATCGTTGGAATCAATGTTCTGGTTGTTCTTCTTGTTGGAATTATTTCTGGTGCTGTCATTGTAATTGCAACTGGCAAACTCACTGCATTTGAACTTGTTGGAAATATGGGTTCAGGGGCAGCAGGAATGTTTGAAACATGTATGGTAGCCGTTTTTGTTGCAGCAATGTGTGCAGTTATTCGTGAAAATGGTGGATTTGAAGCATTGCTCAATGGCGTCAGAAAGACATTCAGGGGAAATAAAAATGGTCAGCTTGGAATTGGACTTCTGGTTGGAGTAATGGATATTGCAACTGCAAACAATACTGTTGCTATTGTTATGGCAAATCCAATTGTAAAGGAAATTTCCGAGGATTATGAGATTACCCCAAAAAAGACGGCTTCTCTTCTTGATACATTTTCTTGTGTAATGCAGGGTATTATCCCTTATGGTGCACAGATGCTTGTTGCCATTGCTGCTGTTGATAAGATGGGTGGAAAAACATCAGCATTTGAAATTATACCAAATCTTTATTATCCATTCCTGCTTCTGATAAGTCTTCTTGTGTTTATTTATATTGTTCCTGAGAAAAAAAGTAACAGGAAGATTAATTAGAAAAAAAATGGGGCTGTTCCCCCAGGTATATTTTGCGGCGTTTTTGAGAGTCTCAATGACCGCTACAAAGTAAACTTTTTGGGCAGCCCCATTTTTGGTTAGGTTTTTTAGAAACCAAAGTTCATTGTTGATGTCTGGTTAGAAAGTTTCTGTGCTGCTTCTGCATAGCGGAGTGAAAGTTTTGAAAACTGAGCTGCTTCCTGAATTGTAAGTTCGCTCTGAACCTTTTCAAGTGCTTCTGAAGCTTCAACTGCCTTCAACTGTGCATCAAGGAGAGATGTGAGATTGTTATTCTTTGCAGCTTTTTCCATTGCAACAACAGCATTTTCATATTCTTTTAGAGCTTTTGTTGCTTCTGGTGATGCAAATGCAAGAACAGAAGTAAGTGCCAGTGCCGAAACGATCATGATTAGTTTTTTCATAGTATTCTCCAAATAAATTGATAATTAATGTTATATAATATAACATTGAGATTATAATAAGGAAAGTATTTCTTTGATAAAAAAAGAGCGTCTGGAAAACGTAAAATTAGGCTACGTTTTCGCAATATTACTATTTTTTCTCCTGGTGCTGTGGTCATTGTTTGCATCTTTCAAGAATTATCTTGGTGAAAGATATTCTATATATAATGATCATTTTGAAGTAAAGGTGAATGATGTTGTTTTTTCAGATGTGAGTTTGTCTGACTTTGTTCTGGTTGATCAGCCAAGAAAAACCATAGTTGAAATTACAAATACGATTCCAGATTATATGAATCGTGATTATACTTTGCTTCCGTGCTATTATCTTTGCAGCGTTGAGGCTTTTGTTGATGGTAAGTTGATTTATAGTGCCGGAGTTAAAGAAGTTGAAAATAATGAGATGTTTGGCTGCGGATATCATTTTATGAATCTTCCTGAAGGATGTGGCGGAAAAACACTCAAAATCAGGCTTGTGGCAAATGAACCAAAAACTGTGTTCAATATTGGGTCAATAAAGGCATGTCCATCTTCAAAGGTATATTTGTATTTCTTTCAGGAAAATTTCTATGCAATCTTTACAAGCATCCTTCTGATATTTGTTGGATTGCTTTCAACAATTTGTTCTATCGTGATGATGATCAGGGACAGAAGTTTTTACAGGCTTCTTCTCATAGGCATTTTTTCACTAGGGACCGGAATCTGGACATTCTTTTACTATCAGGTTAACCAGCTTTTTTCAGATGATATTACATTCGGAACAACAGTTGAATATGTTTCTTTATATCTGACAGTTATTTCTTTTGGACTTCTGATCCTTTTTTCGCGACGATATGAAAAATCCTGGAGACTCAATTTACTGAAAATCAATGTGGCAGTGCTTGCTGTGTTCGTGCTGGTTTGTTTTATCCTGCATTTTGTGAATATATTGAGAATTCCATACACACTGCCAGTGTTTCATGTTTTGACATTGTTCTACATAGTGACAATTTGTCTTGCCGGTTATTTCAAGATTAAGCTTAAGTCATATTCAAGGCGCTATATGGTTATACTTGGAATAATCATGAGTGTTTCCCTTGTCCTGGAAATAATAAGACACAATGTTTTGAAATATGTATATCCAAATTCAGTGTTCCTGAGCACAAGCTTTATACCAATTTCTTCCCTGGTTTCAGTAGTTATTTTCTTCATGAGTTTTATGGCCCATATGTATGAAATGGCTTTGTCACGAAGAGAAAAAGAAGTTCTTACAGATCTGGCATATAATGATCCGCTGACTGGATTTTATAACCGCGCCAAATATGTGAGGGATGTGGAAGAGTTTGTGAATTCTAAAAAGTATTTTGCAATGGTTAATTGTGATGTAAATGGCCTTAAGTATGTAAATGATAAATTCGGGCATAGAGCGGGAGATGAATTGCTTAAGTCTTTTTCTGAATGTCTCAGGGAAAGTGTTCCTGCAAATGCAAGATGTTATAGAATGGGTGGAGATGAATTCATGGTTCTTGTTGCGGATTCAACCCAAATGGAAGTAAATCTGGCCATGGAGAATCTAGTGAAGCACGAAAGGGAAATTTCAGAAGGGAAGGAATATGTTGTGGAAGCATCCTTTGGGGTTGCTTTTAGCAATGAGGTTCCTGATTGCAATCCTCAGAAATTGTATACACTTGCCGATAAGAAAATGTACGAGATGAAAACAAAATGTCACTCTTCAAGACGTGGCAAAACAGAGGTATAGAAAATGGCACGCATAGGAAATGTAGAAAGAATAACTGGTGAAACAAAAATCAAGCTGGAATTGAATCTTGATGGATCTGGAAAGTGTTCCGTTAAGAATCCGATTGGTTTTTTTGATCACATGCTTAAGTCATTTTGCAAGCACGGAATGTTTGATTTGACAGGTGAGCTTGCTGGTGATCTGGAAGTTGATCAGCATCACTTGATTGAAGATACGGGAATTGTTCTTGGGCAGTGTTTTGCAAAGGCACTTGGAAACTGTGCGGGAATTTTCAGGAGTGGATTTTTTATTTATCCGATGGATGAGAGTCTTCTTCAGGCAAGCGTGGATTTTGGTGGAAGACCTTTCTGTTTTATTGATTCCAAGCTAACAAATATTCCTCTGGTTTCAATGGGCCAGGATGGAAAGGAATCGAGTTTTCAGACTGATTGTTTTGAGGACTTCTGGCAGGGATTTGTAAACGGGGCAAAGTGCAATCTTCATCTTGATACTATTCGCGGAAGAAGTGACCACCATAAAATGGAAGGGGTTTTCAAGGCGGCGGCAAGAGCAATCAGGCAGGCTGTAGAAATTGATGCAAGAAGAAATGGAGAAATTCCAAGCACAAAAGGTGTAATTTAAGGTATATTGAATTAACATCGAAAATATTCCCTAAACGGACAGAAAAAGTTCCTTCATAAAAATACGGGAAGGAAGATTGTTTTGTTCAGGGGATATAATTGAATAACTTAGAGTTAGGGAAAATAGTGGGGAAAAGATTATGGAAGAGATTTTGAATTTGTTGAGAGACAATGCTCGTCTTAGTGTTGAGGATATTTCTGCAATGACAAAAAAGTCAGTTGAAGAAGTAAAGGCAATCATTCAGAAACTGGAAAATGACGGGGTTATTCTCAAGTACGCGGCCATAATCAACACAGAAAAAGACAAGAGTGCGCAGTCAAAGGTAAATGCTGAAATTGAAATTCAGGTTCAGCCGGAACGTGAGCATGGATTTGATGGAATAGCAGATAGAATCTATAAATTCCCTCAGGTCAAGTCATTGTATCTTATGAGCGGTGGATATGATCTTAAGGTAATTATTGAAGGTGACACATTGCAGGAAGTCGCGGAATTCGTAGCAAGAAAACTTTCAACCTTGCAGGGTGTACGTTCCACAAAAACACATTTCATTCTTAAGACATACAAGAAGGATGATATTGTGTATGTAGAAGACAACTATGACAGCAGAGAAGGAGCAATGGCTTAATTTTCTGATTAATAAATAACTAATTAATAACAGGACAAAATAATGAATACAAGAGAAGATAGATTAAGTAAGTTAATGATGGGAATCCCTCCAAGTGGAATCCGCAAGTTTTTTGAAATGCTCATTGGTCATGATGATGTTATTTCCCTTTCTGTTGGTGAGCCGGATTTTCCAACTCCATGGTGTATGAGAGAAGAGGCATTTTATCATCTTGAAAAGGGGCATACATCGTATACATCAAACTGGGGATTAATTGAGCTTCGTGAAGAAATCTCAAAGTATATGCAGCGATATAACATGCATTACAACCCGCAGAAGGAAATTCTTATTACAGTTGGTGCATCTGAAGGTGTGGATGCTGTTCTTCGTGCAATCTTGAATCCAGGAGATGAGATTCTTGTTTGTCAGCCTTGTTATGTTAACTATACTCCACTTGCTGAATTGTGCCAGGCTAAGGTTGTTCCAATTGATACAAGTGTAAATGGATTTTATCCAACAGCAGAACAAGTTGAAAAGGCAGTTACTCCAAAAACAAAGGCAATTATGATTTGTTCGCCAAACAATCCTACGGGAACAATGATTCCGGCCTCAGAACTTGAAAAGATCGCAAAGGTTTGTATCAAGAATCAGATATGGGTAATAAGTGATGAGATTTATTGTGAGCTTGCTTATGATGGAAGTGAGCATGTTTCAATCGGTTCATTTCCTGGAATGAAGGATTATGCAATTATTCTCAACGGATTCTCAAAGTCTTTTGCCATGACAGGATGGCGTATTGGTTATATTGCAGCACCAGCAGAACTTTTAGCTCAGATTGTTAAGGTTCATGGATACAACACAATTTGTGCTCCAATTTTCAGTCAGTATGCTGCAACAGAGGGCTTGAGAAATGGCTGGTCAGAAGTTGAGAAGATGAGAATAAGCTATCAGCAGAGAAGAAATTTCATGTATAAGGCTTTCTGCGATATGGGACTTCCTGTTCCTGAGCCAACTGGAGCTTTTTATATGTTCCCTGATATTTCTTCAACTGGTTTGTCTGATGAAGATTTTGCAACTCAGCTTTTCCAGAAATACAATGTTGCTGTAGTTCCTGGCAGTGTATTTGGTTTGGGAGGAAAAGGCCATATCAGATGCTGCTATGCAACTGCAATTGACAAGATAAAAACTGCATTGGACAGAATTGCAATGTTTGTTGAGGAATGCAAGTCAAATTCATCAAAATAGGCAAATCTGCCGATAAGTTATGAATGGAATCTCTGATTTTTTTCAGGGGTTCCATAAAGCAGTTAGAATTTTGAGGAAAGAATTATGTCTCTAGTTATTGCACTTGTAATCACAATAGGTCTTGCAACGGTCCTTTTTATGGTGATGGGGAAAAAATCTCCAGCAAAGAAAAAGAATGGTTCAGGATCAAACAAGAACAAGGCTCAAATAATCAAGGAAGCTAATAAGATTCTTGCAAAGGATCCACATAATCCTGATGGACTTGAACCCCTTGGAGATGTTTATTTTATAAGTTCTATCTGGGACAAGGCCCTTCCAATTTATGACACTCTTACAAAGCTTGGTATTAAGGACGGCAGAATCAATCTTTACAATGCATATTATCGTGCGGGTATTTGCTGCATTCGCCTGGAACGCTATCCTGAAGCAATAAATTATCTTGTTGGTGCAACAAAACTTAACGGAACCACATACGAGGCAAACTTTAGCCTGGGTTATGCATTTTTCAAATCAACTGCATACGACAAGGGAATTCCACTTTTCAAAAAGGCTCTCATAATCAATCCGGCTCAGACAGAATTGAATCGCTATTTGGGCCAGTCTTTTTACAATTCAAATAAATTCAGGGACAGCCTTCCATACTTGAGGAAAGCATTGGATGAAGATCCTTCAGATAAAGAAACATTGTTCTGCATGGCAAATGCAATGGTTCAGGAAGGCCACGGTGAAAAATCAATCAAGGTATTCATGCATTTGAGAGCTGATCCTGTTTATGGTGCCAGGTCTTGTCTTCAGGCTGGTTTGTATCATGCAAAGTTAAATCAGATTGATGAGGCTATTCAGGATTTTGAAATTGGACTTAAGCACGAGAATACTCCTCCGGATATCAAGATAGACATTCAGTATAATCTTGCCCGCTGTTATTTTGAGAAGAATCAGATTCCAAAAGGACTCATGCTTCTCAAGACTATCAGAACAGTGAATTCAAATTATAAGGATGTAAATAATCTTATTGGCCGCTATCAGGAATTAAGTCAGAACAAGAACCTGCAGCTGTATATTACATCCAATAACAGTGAATTCGTTACTCTGTGCAGAAAGTTTATAACTACACGCTACAAAAATTCTACTGTAAAAATTCAGAATATTGATGTTGATGTTCTTTATACTGATATTCTTACGGAAATTTATTCTGCAAAATGGGAAGATGTTGCCTTATTCAGATTCTTCAGAACTACTGGTGCAACCGGTGAAATTTATGTTCGTGAATTCCACAGTCACATGCAGGATGTTAAGGCTGCCCGTGGATTCTGTATTTCTGCCGGAGTATTTTCTCAGGAAGCACACAAATACATTGAAGGACGTCCCATCGACTTGATTGAAAAGAATGACCTTACTAAGGTTCTCAAACAGATTGCATTGTAATGAATATTCTTGTAAAGCTTAGAGAAACAACATTATCAGTTGTCCCGATTGTAGTAATAGTTTTCCTAATGGGATTTTTTGTTGTTCCATTACCTGGAAGAATGCTTCTGGATTTTTTTGTTGGAGCTGTTCTTCTGATTATCGGGTTAACGTTTTTTCTGCATGGTGTTGATGTTGGTATCATGCCTTTTGGTGAACAGTGCGGAAACAAGTTGACTCAGAAACAAAATCTTACGCTTCTTTTGATTGCATCTTTTTTTATTGGGTTTCTTGTTACTGTTGCCGAGCCGGATATTCAGGTTTTGTCCAATCAGGTTAAGGGAATCTATCCTTCAGTAAACCGTCAGTTGATTATAGTCATGATTGCCCTGGGAATTGGAATTTTCATGACACTGGGATTGCTTAAAATAGTTCTAAACATTCCACTTCATCTGATACTTCTTTTTTCATATCTTCTGATTTTTGTGCTGGCTTTTTTTGAGCAAAATGGATTTACCAGCATTGCATTTGATTCAGGTGGAGCAACTACGGGTCCTATGACGGTTCCATTTATCATGGCATTGGGACTTGGTGTAAGCAGATCCTTTCAGTCTTCTGGAAATGATGATTCTAGTTTTGGTTTGACTGGAATTTCTTCTGCAGGGCCAGTTCTTGCAATGATTCTGTTCAGCCTGTTTTTTGTCGGGAACGGAACAGCTGTTTGTTCTGACGTTTCTTCAGTGGAATGTGAGACTGGAAATTTCCTTTCAATATTGCCTGAAATTACGAGTGAAGCTCTCATGTCACTGGGCCCGCTTTTGTTTATGTTTATTGTTTTTCAGATTTTTCTTTTGAAGATGTCTGTAATCAAGTTTGCCAGAGTTGCTGTTGGATTTTTATATGCATTCCTGGGACTTGTTATTTTCCTCTGTGGTGTAAATGGTGCATTCATGGAAACTGGAAGAACCCTTGGCATATTGATTGGAGAAAAATCAGCAGGCATGGGCGGAATCTGGAGTGTGATTCTTGTAGTTTCAGGAATTATTTTTGGAGCCATTGTTGTTTGTGCCGAACCGGCCGTCTGGGCTTTGACTAATCAGGTTGAGGAAGTTTCTGGTGGAACAATCCGAAGAAAGATGCTGCTTGTTTTTCTTGCTTCCGGTGTTTCAGTTTCAGTTGGAATTGCACTTTTGAAAACAATTTTCGGATTCAGTTTGATGGCAGTTCTTGTTCCCGGATATTCACTTGCCATAATTTTGTCTTTCTTGTGTCCAAAACTTTTTGTTGGAATTGCATTTGATTCCGGTGGAGTTGCATCAGGACCAATCAGTTCAACTTTTGTTTTGTCATTTGCAGTAGGTGCATCAAATGTTTCCAGTAATGGAAGTGATCCCTTTGGTGTCTTAGCATTGATTGCCATGTTCCCGCTGATTGCTATTCAGATACTTGGTTTAATTTACGGTAATAAAAGGAAGGCAATATGAATGGATTTTATCTTCTGATTTCAATAGTTCCCAGAGGACAGGGTGAATTTATTTCAAAGGCAACTTTGGAAGCCGGGGCCACAGGCGGAACTATTTTGATGGGATTCGGAACAGCCAGATCAACTTTCATGCAGATTCTTGGTCTTGGTGAAAAACAAAAAGATATCGTCCTTACTCTGGTTGAAGAAACTATCAAAAATACGGCAATAGAAAAAATTACTGAAGCAACACAGAAGAAGAAAGCTCCGTATGGTGTTGTGTTCACGCTTAGATCAGATAAATTTATTAGGTCTGGAAAAATAATGGGAGGATCTGATATGGAATCAAATTTTGAAAATGAACTTATTGTTGTAATTGTAAACAAAGGATTTGCAGATGATGTGATGGCTGTGGCAAGAAATGCAGGTGCACGCGGAGGAACTGTATTGAATGCAAGAGGAACTGCAAATGCAGATTCAGCAAAATTCTTTGGCGTGCAGCTTGTTCCAGAAAAGGAAACGATTCTGATTTTGGCCAAAAAAACTGAAGCAGACAAGATAATTGAATCCATCAAATCAATGGATGTATTAAGTCAGAAAGGTGTTGGTGTTGCATTTACTTGTCCGGCATGTGACTTTGTTTCTCTTGGAACAAAATAAAATCAAGGTTATATATAAAAATAAGTTTTCCATAAAATATTCTAAATCAAATTAGCAAAGAGCGGGAAAAACAATACTGTTAAAAGTCCGGTAATTGCAATTGAAAGCCCGCTGATTGCTCCTTCAACATCACCAATTTCAATTGCCTTGGATGTTCCCAGGGCATGAGAACAAGTTCCAATGGCAACTCCAACGGCAACAGGTTCAGTAATTCTGACAATCCTGCAAATTTGTACGGCAAACAGGTTTCCAATGTTCCCGGCAATAATAACCATCACGGCTGTAATTGGAACAATTCCTGAATATTGTTCAGTAAGGGAAAATGCAATTGCTGTGGTAAGGGATTTTGGAAGCAGGGAAATATATTCAACATGGCCGATCTTAAATAAAATGCATAGAATATAAATAAGTCCAAGGTTGGTAATTACACCAGAAAGAATTCCCAGAAAAACAGGAAGCCAGTTTTTCTTTAACTGTTCAAACTGGAGGTATAGGGGAACAGCAAGACAAATTGTTGCCGGAGTCAAAAAATCAGAAATCAGGTCTGCACCTTTTGTGTATGAGTCATAATCAATATCAAAATATATGAGAAATAAAATACAGCATGTTACTGAAACAATAAGGGGACTAAATAAAAAGAAATTTGTTTTTTTGTAAATGAACCGTCCAATCATGAATGTGATGAAAGTTAAAGCGGAACCAAAAAAAACTGACTGTGAAAGAAATTCATTCATTATTCAGCCTCCATGGATTCATTGTTTGATTTTTTATTGAATCGTTTTTTTATTCTGAGGATGAGCTGTGTTATGAGCCCGGAAACTATCATTACTAAAAAGGTTGTAGATACTCCAATAATTAGAAACTGAATTCCATATTTTTTCATAAGTGGAAGTGCTTTTATGAACCCAACGCTTGATGGAACAAACATGATTGGAAGAATTGCAAGTAAAAAATCAGCAGTATCCTTAATCTGATCAATTTTAATGATTTTGAATTCAAGACAAAGGAAAAGAAATACAAGTCCATAAATACTTGCAGGTATTGGAAGAGGAATTATTCGATTGAGAATTTCACTGATGAATGTAAATGCAAAAAGTATTGAAACTTGCTTTAGATATTTCATTTTTCTAAGTATTCCACATATTCAATTAGTTTTAAAGGTGTAAGTGAAAATGAGCTTTCACTTTTTTGTGAGGCCAGACTGTGTGCAAGGGAAGCAGATACAGTTGCAGAAAGAGTATTGTATCCTTGTGCAAGTAAAGAGCCTATAAGTCCTGCAAGAACATCGCCGGATCCGCCTTTAGCAAGAGCATTTGTTCCGTGGGGGTTAAAATAAAATTTTACTCTGGATTCTTCTGAATTCCATTTTGAGATTACCGGTACGGCTCCCTTTACAAGAAGAACAGCATCTTTGTATTTTGTGCAGAAATCTTTCATGTATTTCAGCTTGTTTTCAATTGCGTCATGAACAGAAATTTTGTTGTCATAATCCATGGTGAGATTCAGCAGATCAGCAAATTCTTTTGGATGAGGCGTAAGAACAAGTTCTTTATTTTTTTTCAGGAGCTGGCAGATTTTTGAGTTGTGGAACATGTCGGCATCGCAGACAAGAGGACCATTGAAATTTAAAGCAGAATCAAAAAGCTGTTTTTCAAAATCTGTGTCTGGATTTCCAAGACCCATGCCAAGTGCCAGTGCAGTTGCCTTTTCAGGAATGGAAGATGTTTTGATGATTTCATATTCGCCTGACAAGAAATTTTCCCCTACAAGAGAAACCAGGCCGGCGCCAAAAGAAAATGCAGCCTTTGCACAGATAGTTGCGGCACCATCCATTTTTCCTTTCAAAACGGCAAGATGGCCGAAGGATCCTTTGTTTACATTAAGCCTTCTGCGGGATGGAAGTTGAATATCATTTTGTTCAAGGAGATAAGCATCAGGAAGAATAAATGGGTTTTCAAAATTTGTTTTTGAGATACCGAGATTCGTGCAGGAAATTTTTCCGCAGAGATCTCTGGCAAAATCAGAATAAAGGCAAACTTTTTGTGCTCCCATTGTAACTGTGGAGTCTGCCCTGAATGCATTGGGACTTGCGTTTCCGTGACAGTCAATTCCAGTTGGAATGTCACAGGCAATTTTGTATGCATCATTTTTGTTCACGGAAGAAAGAACGGCTTCGGTTTCGGCATCAAGAGGAAGATGAAATCCTGCACCATAAAGACAGTCAACTATAACAGTCAGGTCAAAACTTTTTTCTTCAAGAAAGGAATCAAGTTCATAGAGTGAAATAAAGTGAACACCAATTTTCTGGGCTCGTTTTTTTTGCAGTTTGCCCATATCGGATTCTGGTTCACCTGATTCAAAAACAAATACGGCAATTTCGTGGCATATCAGTCTGCGGGCAAGAGCATATCCGTCAGCACCATTGTTTCCCTTTCCGGCAAGAATCAGAACAGTAGGGCGATGCATGTATGTTCCAGACTGGGAAAAGGCGTGGGTCATTACTTCTGATTCTAGGGCACCGGCTGCGTTTTCCATCATTATTTCTTCGCTCAATTCATAGTTTTCACGAGCAAGAGCATCAAGTTTTCTGGTATCGAAGAAAAGATTAATCATGAGTCAAGTATAAAATAAATCCTATTAAGTTTAAATAATCTCATAAAGAATGATGCCTGGTTGCATTATGGAGGAATTATTTCAGGTTGATTTCAATAGGGCAGTGGTCGCTTCCTGTAACTTTGCTGTGAATTAAAGCAGATTCAACTTGTGGAAGCAGTCTTTCGTTGACGCAGGTATAATCAATGCGCCATCCGATGTTTTTTTCTCTTGCATGAAATCTATAGCTCCACCATGTGTATTGTGCCGGTTCACTGCAAAAATGACGGAATGCATCAACATATCCATTGTTTGTGAACATTTCCATCCATTCTCTTTCCTCTGGAAGGTAACCTGCATTTCCTTCATTGGCTTTTGGATTGGCAAGGTCAATAGGTTTGTGTGCAATGTTGTAGTCACCGCAGAGAACAATATCAAAGCCCTTATTAATCAGAGAGTTCAGTTTGTCAAACATGGCCTGGCAAAAGGCAAGCTTGTAATCAATCCTTGCACCGGCATTCTGGCTGTTTGGAAAATATGCACTGATTACTGCAAGTTTGTCAAAGTAGGCAATAAGAACTCTTCCTTCGCTGTCGAATCTGTCATCGCCTAGTTTTTCCATTTTGTCTGGTTCAATTTTTGAATAGATGGCAGTTCCGCTGTATCCGGCTTTTTCTGCACTTGACCAGTAGGATTTGTACAAAGCCGGAGAAAGCAAAGCATCGCTTAACTGTTCGGGGCGGGCTTTGGTTTCCTGAATGCAGACAACATCGGCACCACAATTATTAAGCCATGTGCAGAAGTCTTTTTTTTCTACAGCACGAATTCCATTTACGTTCCATGAGATGATTTTCATTTTGTCCGCCTTAGTGAATGTATTTAACAAAAATAAAAATAAAGATTCCGACAGTAATCATTTTGATTCCAGTGCCGCTTAAGAATCCAAGAAAGGAAGCAAAGGCTGATTTGAAAGCTCTGTCCGTGTTTCTTGAATCATTGATCATTTCAAAAACAAATGCACCAATTAGCGGCCCGAGAATAACACCGGGAATTCCAAAGAAAAAAATACCAATGAGAAGCCCTGCAGTAGAACCGATTGATCCTGCTTTGGTCCCGCCAGATTTTTTTGTGAGCAGAGGAGGCAGAATGGTGTCTACTATTACAACTGCAACTGTAACAATCAGAGTTATGATCAGAACGGGAATTGAAAGAGTTGTGTATGACATAAAATATTCGCAAAGCAATCCTGCCCAGGCAAGAGGTGGCCCAGGAAGAGCAGGAAAAAATGTTCCAATAAATCCAAGAATCAAAAGAACAATTCCGGCAATAAGGAGAATGGTGTCCATGGATTATTTTTCCTCCTGAGCAATATAAATTGGCCTGTTCTTAACTTCAATGTAAATCTTGGCAAGATATTGTCCGAGGATTCCGATTGTAAAAAGCTGGAGCCCGCTTAGAAAAAGAATAATGCAGACAAGAGAAGGCCAACCTGCAACCGGATCACCAAACATAATTTTTCTTATGATAATAAAAATAATCATGATGAAAGAAAGGAACAGAGAGAAAATTCCCAGTAAGCTGGAAAGTGCAAGAGGCTTGGTTGAAAAACCCAGGATTCCATCAATTGAATACAAGAAGAGTTTCCAGAATGACCATTTTGTTGTTCCTGCAGATCGTTCGACATTTTTGAATTCAAACCATTTTGTCTTGAACCCAACCCATGGGAAAATTCCTTTTGAGAATCTGTTTTTTTCACAAATTGACAGAACCGAATCAACATATTTTCTGGTCATTACCCTGAAATCACGTGCACCACTCACAACTTCAATATTTGTGAACATTGCCATGATTTTGTAAAAGCAGCGTGCGAAGAATGACCGGATTGGCGGTTCTCCTTTTCTGTTGACTCTTCTGGTTGCAGCACACTGATATTCTTCTGACTTGATGCACTCCAGCATTTCCGGGATTAATGAAGGAGGATCCTGAAGATCAACATCGAGAGTGGCAACATATTTTCCGCTTGATTTTTTTAGGCCTGCATAGATTGCGGCTTCTTTTCCAAAGTTTCTGGAAAAACTTATATAGTGAACATTCTTGTCTTTTTTTGAAAGCTCACGAAAAATTTCAAGTGTCCTGTCTTTTGATCCATCATCAACAAAAATAAATTCGAAGGTCTTGATTGCACCGGATTTTTTAAGTGCCGCAATAATTTTTTTTGCTTCAGAGTAAAAAATTGGTGTTGCTTCTTCTTCGTTATAGCAGGGAACTACAAGTGATAAATCGCACATAACTTGAGTATATATTTTATGCGGAAAAATATCCACGTCATAAGGGTCTGGCATTTACTGACAATCAGTTTATCAAATTAGTTTTTTTTTGTAGAATTAGTATAAATAATTTTTCTTTGTTTATTGGAGTATCAGATGAAAGAAATGGAATTGAAGTATGGATGTAATCCTAATCAGAAACCAGCCCGTGTGTTTATGGAAGATGGAGAGCTTCCTGTAGAAGTATTGAACGGAAGGCCGGGATTCATTAATTTGCTTGATGCATTGAATGGATGGCAGCTTGTAAAGGAATTGAAGGAAGCTACAGGAATGCCTGCTGCAACCAGTTTTAAGCACGTATCTCCTGCAGGTGCTGCAATTGGCCGTCCACTAAGTGATACTCTTAAAAAAATCTATTATACAGATGATGTTGAACTTACACCTCTTGCCTGTGCATATGCCCGCGCCCGTGGTGCAGACCGTATGTCTTCGTTTGGAGATTTTATTTCTCTGTCAGACAAGTGTGACAAGGCAACAGCTCTCCTTATCAAGAAAGAAGTTTCAGACGGAATCATTGCTCCAGACTACGATGATGATGCACTTGAAATTCTCAAGGCAAAGAAGAAGGGTGGATACTGCGTTCTCAAGATTGATCCAAACTATGTTCCAGCCGCAACAGAAAAGAAGCAGGTGTTTGGAGTAACATTTGAACAGGGTCATAACTTTATCAAGCTTGATGAAAATGCTCTTTCAAATATTGTTACAGAAAACAAGAGTTTATCAAAAGAAGAAAAAGATAATCTTATCATTGCACTCATTGTTCTCAAGTACACACAGTCAAATTCAGTTTGCTATGTAAAAGACGGACAGGCAATCGGAATTGGTGCCGGCCAGCAGTCACGCATTCACTGTACACGTCTTGCAGGTGACAAGGCAGACAAGTGGTGGCTTCGTCAGGCTCCACAGGTTCTTGGTCTTGATTTCAAGGCAGACATTAAGAGAGCAGACAGAGACAACACAATCGATGTTTATACAAGTGATGATTATGATGATGTTCTTGCTGAAGGTGTATGGCAGAATTTCTTCAATACAAAACCAGCTGTGTTTACTCGTGAAGAACGCAAGGCATGGATTGCAAAGAATACAGATGTTGCTCTTGGATCAGATGCATTCTTCCCATTTGGTGATAACATTGAACGCGCTCACAGAAGCGGTGTAAAAGTAATTGCTCAGCCAGGTGGAAGTGTCCGTGATGACAACGTAATTGAATGTGCCAACAAGTACAACATGGTTATGGCGTTTAATGGAATCAGGCTTTTCCATCACTAATATTTTTCCTTGTTAGTTTTTGTGCAGGTGAATTATTTGTTTAATTGACGACAGACAAATTTACTTGTATAATTTTTAGTCACATATATATATGGAGGACATTAATGGCTAAGACCAAATATGTTTATTACTTTGGTGACGGTGATGCAGAAGGCGACGAGTCAATGCGTCTCATCCTCGGTGGAAAGGGTGCTAACCTTGCTCAGATGGCAAAGAAACCTTTGAGCCTTCCAGTTCCATCAGGATTCACAATTTCAATCGACGTATGTCAGGAATACTACAAGCTCGGAAGAAAGTATCCTGCATCTCTCGCAGCAGAAGTACAGAAGTACCTCACAAAGCTTGAAAAGTCTATGGGCAAAAAGCTCGGTGACGAAAAGGATCCACTCCTTGTTTCAGTTCGCTCAGGTGCAGCTGAATCTATGCCAGGTATGATGGACACAATCCTTAACCTTGGTCTCAACGACAAGTCAGTTATCGGACTTGCAACAAAGACAAACAATGCTCGTTTCGCATGGGACGCATACCGCCGCTTCATCCAGATGTACGGTAACGTTGCTATGGGTGTTGATCATGACAAATTTGAAGAAATCCTTGACTCTGTAAAGAAGGCTCGCGGTGTTAAAGAAGACGTTGAGCTCAAGACAGAAGACCTCCAGGAAGTTGTAGCTAAGTACAAGGCTATGTACAAGGCAGAAAAGGGTAAGGACTTCCCACAGGATCCTCAGGAACAGATGTGGGGAGCTATCGGTGCCGTATTCGGTTCTTGGATGAACGAACGCGCTATCGTTTACCGCAAGCTCAACAACATTGATGAAAACAAGATTAAGGGTACAGCTGTTACTGTAATGGCAATGGTATTCGGTAACATGGGTGAAACATCAGGAACTGGTGTTGCATTCTCTCGTGACCCATCAACTGGTGAAAACCACTTCATGGCAGAATACCTCATCAACGCTCAGGGAGAAGATGTTGTTGCCGGTATCCGTACTCCAATGGACATTTCTGCACTGGAAAAGCAGCAGCCAAAGATCTTTGAAGAAATCACAAAGATCCGCAACCGCCTCGAAAAGCACTACCGCGACATGCAGGATATGGAATTCACAGTACAGGAAGGAAAACTGTACATGCTCCAGTGCCGCAACGGTAAACGCACAGGTCCAGCAGCTGTTAAGATGGCTGTAGACATGGTAGCAGAAAAGATGATCACAAAAGAAGAAGCACTTCTCCGCGTTAAGCCAGATCAGCTTGATCAGCTCCTCCATCCACAGTTCGACAAGAACGCAATCAAAAATGCAAAACCACTCGCTTCAGCTCTCAACGCATCTCCAGGTGCTGGTTGTGGTGCAATCGTATTCACAGCAGAAGAAGCTGTTGAATGGAACAAGGCTGGAAAGAAGGTAATGCTCGTTCGCAAGGAAACATCTCCAGATGATATTGCTGGTATGTATGTTGCACAGGGTATTCTTACTTCAACAGGTGGACGTACATCACACGCAGCTGTTGTTGCTCGTGGTATGGGTACACCTTGTGTTTGTGGTTGTGCAGATGTAGTATTCACATCAAAAGATACAGTTACAATCGGTGGAAAATCATTCAAGAAGGGTGATGTTATTTCTATCGACGGTTCAACAGGTAAAGTATACGGTGAAGCAATTCCTGTAACTCCAGCTGCTGTTTCTGGCGACCTCAAGACATTCCTCGGTTGGGCAGATGAAATCCGTGCTAAGTCAGTACGCACAACAAAGTCTGGAAAGAAGGTTACAGGTTTTGGAGTTCTCGCAAACGCAGAACAGAACGAAGCAAAGCAGGCTTTCGACTTTGGTGCAGCTGGTATCGGTCTTTGCCGTACAGAACACATGTTCTTTGAAGAACCAAAGCTTTCTTCATTCCAGAAGATGATCATCTCTGAAAATGCAGATGCTCGCAAGGCTAACCTCAAGGCTATCCTCCCACTTCAGCAGAAGGACTTCTACAATATCATCAAGACAATGGAAGGACGCTCTGTAACTATCCGTCTTCTTGACCCACCTCTCAACGAATTCGTACAGGCAGAAACTCCAGAACTCGCTTCAGCACTTGCAAAGAAGCTTGGTGTATCTGTAGAAACAATCAACAAGAAGTATGCTGAACTCAACGAACACAACCCAATGCTCGGACATCGTGGTTGCCGTCTCGCTATCACATACCCAGAAATCTACGAAATGCAGGTTGAAGCTATTGCTCGTGCAACAGCTCAGGCTCAGAAAGAAGGTCTCAAGCATGACGTTCGCATCATGATTCCTAACGTAACAACATTCGCAGAACTTAAGCAGATCCGCGCACAGGCTGAAGCAGTTATTGCAACTGTTAACCAGGAATGCGGAACAAAGCTCAAGTTCCAGATCGGATCTATGATCGAATTCCCACGTGCTGCTTGTAACGCTGACAAGATTGCAGAATATGCAGACTTCTTCTCATTCGGTACAAACGACCTTACACAGACAACATACGGATTCTCACGCGACGACTACTCTAAGTTCATCGATTCTTACCTTGATCAGAAAGTTCTCCTCAAGGACCCATTTGCAACACTCGATGCAACTGGTGTTGGTGACATGATCGAAATCGCAGAAGCACGCGGACGTTCTGTAAATAAGGACCTCCACCTCGGAATCTGTGGTGAACACGGTGGTGACCCAGACTCAATCAAGCTCTGCTATGCTCTTGGTCTTAACTACGTATCTTGTTCTCCATTCCGCGTACCAGCAGCTCGTCTTGCAGGTGCACAGGCAGTAATCGAAGCAGCTAAGGCAGCTAAGGCAGCTAAGGCTACAGCAAAGAAGCCAGCAGCTAAGGCTCCAGCTAAGAAAGTAGCAGAAAAGAAGGTAGCAGCTAAGGCAGCTCCTGCAAAGAAGGCTACAGCAGCAAAGAAGCCAGCAGCTAAGGCTACAGCAAAGAAGGCTCCAGCAAAGAAGCCAGCAGCAAAGAAAACAACAAAGAAGTAGTCGTAAAAATCACGTCCTGTGATTTTTACTCTGCGAGTTTCTAGCGAAACTCGCAGGTATTTGTTACTATGTTTAGACGCGCCGTCCATGGCGCTCCAGCGGGTTTCTAGGGAAACTCGCGGATAGTTGTTGCTAATGTGAAAAGACCCTTTCGGTAGTAATATCGTGAGGGTCTTTTTTATTTAAGAATGAGGTTATATAATCATTATATGAGACAGATTTCAAATTTTCATACACATACAGAGCTTTGCCATCACGCGAAGGGATCTCCAGCAGAATATTATGAACAGGCTGTAAAAGAAAGTTGTCTTGCATTGGGATTTTCTGATCATTGTCCTTATTTGGATAGTTTTTTTGATTATTGGCCAAATATCAGAATGTCAGTTGAAGAATCAGCAGATTACATTCGGGAAATTTCTGAAATCAAGGACATGTCTTCATTTCCTGTATATGCAGGTTATGAGTGTGAATGGGAACCATTGTATGGCGACTGGTATGATGAGTTGAAATCATCTTATGGAGCAGACTACCTGATTCTTGGTTCACATTGGGTCACAGATGGTTCATCACATATTTATGCACCTGAAATTGAAAGCCCAACACTCTTTAACAAATATATTGATCAGACAATTGACGGTCTTAGAAGTGGAAATTTTGCATTTCTGGCTCATCCGGATTTATTCATGATGGGGTGCAGAAAGTGGGATGAGCAGTCAAAAGCCTGGAGTCAGGCCTTAATAGATGCAGCGGTTGATCTTGATGTTCCACTTGAAATAAACGGGCTTGGTATGTCGAGGAATCCCTTCAACACAAAAAATGGAATGAGATATCAGTATCCTTTTGTTGAATTCTGGGAAATGGTAAGTCAGACAACTGCAAGGGTAATCTGTAATTCTGATGCTCATAAACCTGAGGACATTATGCTGAATGCATGGAAAGCACGGGATTTTTCTTCAAGATTTGGGTTTGAACCTATTGATTCGATTTTTGAATAGAAGCAGATTGAATTATCTTCCAGAAGTCCGTTGATGGCAAGTTTCAGAGCCTGGATATCGTAGAGTATGTTAACAATGGGTTGTACCGCAGGCAGCTTGACTTGGTTTCTGAAATATTCCTTATTTCTCAATTTCTTTTATATACTCGATAAACTTTTTTACAGTCCAAATATCATTCTGATATTTTTCGGGATATGTCTTTATATATTTTTCTGGAACAACCAAGACAACTTTTTCACTTTTCATTTCTTCCAATTGTGCAGAAGAAATACCTTGTTGAAGTGTACACAAGAATTTATTTTTAGAGCGTAATCTGTCTGCTTCATTCAATACCTGTCTCCAACGGTCTTTACAGGTCGTTTTTGCAGCAAGTGAAGCGAGTTTATCTACAGAAAATGAAGCATCATGATAAGATTCGACTGATGGGAAAATGAAATCTGGCTTTTTATTTCCTTCTGTTACAGCTTGAGGTGTAAAAGTTATAGAATTACCAGTAAACAATGAACTTAAATGATGTTCCAAACTTTTTCCTGCGCGGCTTTTTCTTCTGTTTAAGACTTGATTTGCAAGTTCTATAAATTTCTCTACATCTGAAAATCCATTTTTTATAAGAACTCCGTATCTTTCATGTTCTATAGCTCTGAAAAGACGATATTCTACTTCAGTCCAATCAAGCAATTTATCATCAGGTCGCAATTGAATGTTTTCTTCATGGTCAAAAACAAAATTTTGAATTTTTTGTGCGGCCAGTGACATTTGCTCTGATGAAGGGAAATCTGTTGTTAAAGTTTTTATGAATTCTTGAATAGCTAGATTTTCTTTTTCATCGAGTGATGGTAAATTTGTATTGAGCAAGCAGTTTGTTTCTGTTGGTGTAATTCCAAAGTAATCAAGAAAATATTCAATCTCTTCTTCTGTTTCAAGAACATAGCCTTTATATGATAAGTCTTTTTGCTTTAAAATTACAACCAGGGAACCTGTATAGTCGGGTTTTAAAAATGGAAAATTTCTACCAAATCCTGTAATTCGATATTCATTTCGTGTTCCTTGACCGTAGTATTTAAAATGTGCATCTGTTTCAAAATCGTCCTGCCATTTTATTTTATTGAAATCCTCTTTGTTTTGTCCTTTTATTCCAGGAGTATCAAATATAAGCGGAACAGAATTTTTAGGAATATAAATTCCACTTTGATGACCGCCAGTTTCTCCTGTGTCGTTTGCAGAAAGAAATTTACAAAATATTTTTTCACTATTTGCGGTGTCTGCAATAACTTTCGATGCAATGTTTTCCATGTTTTAATCCTTAAATTGCCATTCTTCTTTCCGCATAAATGCATTCTGCTTTTTTGTTTTCTTTTTCAATAATTTGCATAAGCATTGGTTTTATAAATTCTGCTACTGCATGAAATAAAGGAACTACTACAGAATTTCCAAACTGTTTATATGCCCTTGTATCTGAAACTGGAATTATATAATCGTCTGGATACCCCATAAGTCTTGCACATTCTCGCGGAGTCAGTCTGCGGGGATTTTTATTTTCACCTTGATAAACTAGAATTTCTGAACCGTCCTTGTAATATCTGGCGGACAAAGTTCTTGCAATATCATCGGGCTTTACTAAGCCATATCCAAAACCATTTCCCATGGAACGATGTTTTTGCGCATAAGCCTGCAAGTAAGCCCACAGATTGTCAGTAAGAGTATATTTATCCAAGACTTTATTGTTTTCAAAATCGAAGTATTTATCTCCGTCTTGGATTAACTTAGGTTCTGTTCCGTCTGTTTTGTGCAAAATATTTGACAGCTTTATCTCTCCCTTTGGAGGAAGCTCCATGTCATCTAATGAAAATTTGATTTTATCACGAAAACCTACAATTACGATTCTTTCCCTGTGTTGAGGAACCCAACTTTGTCCGTCAATAATTTTATAATCGCAAGTGTAGCCGAGATCTTTTGTAAGCGTTTCCCAAATTACTTCAAAAGTACGTCCTTTATCATGCGATTTAAGGTTTTTTACATTCTCTAAAACAAAAACTTTGGGTTGCTTTTCTTGTATGATTCTCGCAACATCAAAGAAAAGCGTTCCTTGAGTTTTGTCTTCAAAACCAGTTGGTCTGCCCAATGATTTCTTTTTTGAGACACCTGCAATAGAAAAGGGTTGACATGGAAATCCAGCAAGAAGCACATCGTGCTCTGGAATATCCGCTGCTTTTACTTTTGTTATGTCACCGTTAATCTGATGTTTTGAAGGGTAGTTGTTGCTGTAAGTTTTTTGTGCGTACTCATCCCATTCAGATGTATAAAGGCACTTTCCGCCAGCTTGTTCAAAGCCCTTTCTGATTCCACCGATTCCAGCAAACAAATCGATAAAAGTAAAATCACCTTGTCGTTCATCATTGTCTTGTGCGGAAATTTTGCGGGAGAGCATATTGACAAGTCTGTCGGCTATAAAACTTTTCGGTTCAACGCTGCCGTTTATCCATCGATGGATTGTGCTTTGATTTACTTGGAATTCTGTTGCAATATCTGCAATTGAATAAAGCTGTGTAACTTGTGAAAGTAATTCTGAAATTGAGCCTTGAACGAATGTTTGTTGCATAATTTCCCCTTTTATATATATGGGATATATAATTGCATTATGCAATATTTATTCCCCATTGTCAATTAGGGAATTGAACTGACCAGTTGACAGTACCCCCCCCCGTGGTACTCTGAACTGACCCCAAATTCTAGGACAGTTTAAGCAGCTGTCTCGGTTGGAGTTTTC
>SAMEA3663025__coassemble_484_pt1 | contig 28107 bp, 23 predicted proteins | sample SAMEA3663025__metabat2_high_PE_027 | metagenome-assembled genome bin SAMEA3663025 (sample SAMEA3663025) | pig gut metagenome | biome: pig gut; feature: pig-associated habitat; material: faeces | place: France | collected 2012
CTCTTGGAAACTTTGCCGTTTATGCTGCATCAAAAAGTTATGTTCTTAGTTTTACAGTTGCTCTTGCATCAGAATTAAAGGGCAGGGGAATCAAGGTTACTGCATTGTGTCCTGGTTCTGTCAGCACTGAATTTGCCAATGTTGCTTCAAAAGGTGCAAGAAAGGAAGTCCTTCACGGAAAAAGCTGTGAAAAGACAGTAAGGGATGCACTTGCAAAGTCACGCAGGGGAAAGATGATTTCCATGTGGGCCTTGAAATGGAAAATGAATTCTGTTTTGTGCGGAATCTTTCCAAAAACATTCATCGCCTGGGCAACCTACAGATTTGGCAAGCGTCCGTCAAACTAAATTTTTTTTTGCTGCATTTGATTCGTTCAAATGTGTTCCATTATGATTCTAATTTTGGTATAATTTTTTACATGTTTAACTCTTTGACCGGAACCATTACAGGAAAGTTTCCCCAGAAAGTTTTTCTCATGACAAATGGAATTGAATGGGATTTGACTGTTCCTGATTCAAATATTGAAAAGATTTCTTCTGTTGGTGAAACTGGAAAAATTTACACCTATCTTCAGCATTCAGATCAGGGAATGTGCCTTTTTGGATTTGCTTCTGTCAGTGACAGGAATTTGTTCTTTGATTTGCTTAAGGTTGACGGTATTGGACCTAAGGCTGCCGTTAAGATTATGGGAAGCATTTCTACTGTTGAGCTTGCACGTGTTCTTGACGAGGGTGATGTTGGACGCCTGGAAAAGGTTCCGGGGGTTGGAAAGAAAACAGCTGGAAAAATTCTTCTTCAGCTTAAGGGTAAGCTCACACTTGACTCAGGAGATTCTACTTCTTCAGGAAAATCTGTTTCAGCATATCAGGATGTTGTTCAGGCTCTGGTTGACATGGGGTATGACAAGTCAAAGGTTCAGGGAGCAATAGATAGAATTTCCAGGGAGCTTTCTAATGATGAATCATTTGCTTCTTCAAGTCAGAGCCAGAAGGAAGATTTTATTTTCAAACGTGCTATTGTTGAGCTTGCAAGTTAAGGTTTAAAGATGAATAAGAGTGTTAATCCAAAGAGTTCGTATTCAAAGAAAGATTCTGTTGAAGATGAAATGAATATTGTTGCCCAGCTTTCCTCTCAAGCATCAAGAAATGTTGCAATGGAATCCGGGGGTACTACAAGAATATTTAGGCCTGATTCATCCTCTTCCGCAATTGTCAGGCCGGATGTGATAGTTGATGATGATTGCTCTGAAGGAAGTCTTCGTCCTCTTTGTCTGGATGATTTTATGGGGCAGAGTGAAATTAAGAAAAATCTCGGAACATTCATAAAGGCAGCAAAAGAAAGACAGGAAGCACTGGATCATCTTTTTCTGATCGGACCTCCTGGACTTGGTAAGACAACTCTTGCACAAATAACTGCAAATGAACTTGGTGCTGATTTTAAGGTTACTTCTGCACCAGCTTTGGATAAGCCAAAGGATCTTGCCGGTATTTTGAGCACAATTACTCCCCGAACCGTTTTCTTTATTGACGAGATTCACAGACTGAAGCCTGCCATTGAGGAAATGCTTTATATTGCAATGGAAGATTTTGAGTTGGACTGGGTAATTGGACAGGGAGCAGCTGCAAGAACTGTAAGAATTCCTATTCCACATTTTACCCTGGTTGGTGCAACTACAAAGGCCGGAATGGTTTCTAAACCCCTTCAAACAAGATTTGGAATAATACAGAGATTCAACTTTTATTCTTATGAGGAACTGTCAAAAATTATTCATCGTTCTGCTTCAATATTGAATGTAGATATTGATGATGATGCGGCAATGCTCATGGCTCAGTGTTCACGTGGAACTCCTCGTGTTACAAACCGGGTTCTTCGCAGGATGCGTGATTTTGCCCAGGTTGACGGAAACGGAAGAATAACAAGGGATATTGTTACTGCAGGACTTGAAAGACTTGGAATTGATTCAATGGGCCTTGAAACCTATGATAGAGAAATTCTTTCATCAATAATTGAAAAATTTGGTGGAGGTCCTGTTGGTGCTGAAACTCTTGCAATCAGCATTGGTGAAAGCCAGGATACTCTGGAAGATTACTATGAACCATATTTGATTCAGTGCGGGTTTATTGCACGAACGCCACGTGGCCGTGTTGCAACTGAAAAGGCATACAATCACCTTGGTCTTAAATTTTCCCCGGGATCCGGAAAGTCACAGGGTGAATTATTTTAGATTGTTTTTTTTATAATGATATGGATAGATAATTATTCAATCTAACTCATAATCGGTTTTTATTTTTAGGAATGTTCCCTTATTTTTAACCAGTTGAATTTTGTCCATAAGTAATTTTTTTCCTGTGCTTTTGAATCCATTAATTGTGAATTCGGTGAAAATTGAATTTTTTAAGTCTTCTTATTATAATCAACACCATGCTTACATCAGATTTTAATTTTGATCTTCCAGAAGAATTAATTGCACAAAGACCTTCGGGTGAACGTGGTAATGACAAACTCATGTACTTGAATAAAGTTACGGGTGCTGTTGAACATCACAGCATGTCTGAGATTGTTGATCTTGTTTCACCAGGAACTCTTATGGTTTTCAATGATAGCCGCGTTAGAAGGTCCCGATGCTACGGAATAAAAACAACAAGTGGACGTGAACAGGAATTCATGTTTCTGAATCCCATTGGTGATGGATCTTCCTGGAACACAATGGTTAAGGGTGCAAAGAAAGTAAAGCAGGACAATGAATATAGGTTTTCTGATGGAAGCATCGGAACAATTGTTGATGTGGAGCAGGGAAGTGAATTCAGAAGAATTCAGTTTGATTCTCCGATTGATGAAGCCTGGTTTGAGCGTAATGGCCATATTCCTCTTCCACCATACATCAGGCGTGAGGATGATGATACTGACAGTGAAAGGTATCAGACTGTTTATGCCCGAGAAACTGGAAGTGCTGCTGCTCCAACTGCAGGCCTTCATTTTACTCAGAAAATTCTTGATAAGCTTAGGGAAAAGAAAATTGATCTTGCCTGGGTGACTCTTCATGTAGGTTTGGGAACATTTCTACCTGTACGTGAAGATAATATTGAAAATCACAAGATGCATACTGAATACTATACTGTGACTGAAGAAACAAGCGAGAAAATCAGAATTGCAAAAGAAGAGGGAAGACCGGTTCTTGCTGTGGGTACAACAAGTGTAAGAACTCTGGAAAGTGCCAGCGATGAAAACGGAAATGTTGTTCCTGGCACACGGGGAACAAACATCTTTATGTATCCAGGATACCAGTTCAAGGTTGTGGATCAGATGTTCACCAATTTCCATACACCCGAAAGCACTTTGATTATGCTTGTCAGTGCTTTTGCCGGCAAGGATAATATCATGAATGCATATAAATGTGCTGTTGAAAATAAATACAGATTCTTCAGTTATGGAGACTGCATGCTTATAAAATAACCATGCAGTTTACATTAATTGCTCGAGACTGTTTCTCAGCAGATTCAGGAATTGTGAGCGAAGAATTTTTGGAGTTCCTGTTTGAGCTTCCTTTTCCTTGAAGATTTCTTTTGCATCTTCAATGAGAGTATCAAGCAGTTTTTCTGATAGTGGAAGCCTTGAACCTACAATTTTATTTTCCAGTTCCGGTGAATGGAATACAACTTTTCCAGCATAGACAATCTTTATGTTGGCAATGATGTCTCTTTGTGTATCAACAAGAAATACATAGGATGCAGACAAAGGTGAAATGCTTTTTGACGGGCCAATTTTTCTGAATTGTTCAACTTCGAATTCATTCAATGGAACCCTGATTTTTGTCAGGATGAATTTTTCCTGATTCACGTCAAATTTTGATATTGGAATCATTTTAGTTTCTGTGGGAGTCTTGATTTCAACCAGGGAGTTGAGTGCCAGTAAGGGAGCCCATAATGTATGTTTCTGTTTTTTTGCACACACATTTCCTCCAATGGTTGCCACGTTCCTGATTGTTTCTGTTGCTATAGAATGAAGTGCATCGTAAAGAATCTTGGGAATTCTTCCCTGACCAAGTTCCAGAAGTTTCGATATGGATGCTCCTGCCCCAATATCTATGTATCTTTCCTTTTTTTCAATCAGGCATAGTTCACTTACATTTCTTGTTGTCACTGATTTTTCAGGGATTTCTTTAAGCTGAGTGCATGAGCCTACAATGGAAAGATTGCTTACGCTTTTTATGTGGTAGAGAATATCTGAAAGATTTTTTGCTATGAGAACTGTTTTATTTTGTGACATTCTGCTTCTTTCCTTCTCTGTTAGTTTTTATTGCCCATGCATGTAGAATCCCGTTGGTGAGTGCAGTCGTATCTGTGCAGCAGGAATTCAGATCTTTTATGGCATAATTAATCTGTTCAAGGCTTGGTCTTTTCTTTCCCTTAATAATCTGATAGGCAATGAAAATTTTCCCGGCGTTGCAGTAGCTGCACAGGTTTATTTTTGCCTGGCTGAATCCAGTCATAATGTCCTGATACTCCGGGAGCGTTTTTAAGTATTCCAGGGTTATGATTTTTGAATCTCTCAAAAGTCCGATTGAGAGAATGCAGCTTGGTACCGGTTTCCCGTCCAGCAGAACTGTACAGTTGCCGCAGATTCCTTCTTCACATCCGCATTTAACGCTGTAGAGTTTTTCTTTTCTGAGAACATTCAGTAGTTTTTCGTCTGGTTCTGAAGTGAGAATTTTGTTTATTGTGAGTGGTATTTTCAATTAATTGTCTTTCCTTGACTCGTCCTTTGAGTCGTTTTTTTCCTCGGCTGTTTTTTTCTTTTCTTCTATTTCCTTAAGCATTTTTTTCTGCTCACGGATTTTTTCAAATATGCTGTCTGCCTTAAGTGGAAGGTAGTTTATTTCACAGTTTAGTGCCTGACTCAGAGCCTGGCTGTATGCGGAAGGAATCAAATGGTATACAAGTTCTCCAATCTGGCATGGATTTTCTTCAGACTGAATGAAGCTGATTTTAAGATTCTGTACTTCTATTGTTTCATCGTCAATCAATGAATTGAATATTTTCTGTACTGCCAGTCTTATTGATGATGTTGCTGCCTGTGTGTTGAGAATCTTTCCGCCGTTAATGATTATGCATACATTCCTTATTTCCTCACGATATGTGCATGGATTAAGTTCCAGTTCTATTGACGCACATGCAAAGGATGTTGAGTGGAATGGTGTTCCGGTAAAATTCTTCTGATCCCATTTCTGCATGAATGTTGATGGAACCTTCTTTTTTACTGTGTATGGGTATTCATTCTGATTCTTTCTTTTCTTTATTGCAGTGCAGCACTGTTTTAAAAGAAGTGTCATTATGCTTATGTTAGAGTAAATGCTCTCGGGAAGTGTAGGTTCTTCTTTTTCATTAAAGTTAGAGTTTGTCTTGAGAATGATGTTTTCGTTACCAAGAATTTCCCTTGCAGTGTTTGTCCATATTTCATGGATTGATGTGGAAATGGACGGGCAGTGTACAACGATGGTGTGTTCATTTTCCATTGTCATTTCAAGACTCTGGTTGTTTTCGTAGACTTCCGATCCAAAATATCCTGAGCCTTCAAATGCACATGCAATACCAATTCCCCTCATTGGTGGAGAGAACACTGATACATATTCTTTTGGGGCACTGTTGAATTTCCAGTTTTGTGAGTCAAGGTGATACGAAGAATGTTTCCTGTTAAAGTCGCTGATTCTTGCAAGTGCCTGAAGAGTTTCAGCCATCTTTTCAATGTTGAGGGTGAGAGGGTACAAATCTTTTTTTCTCTTGTCCAGATTTTCGAACCTTGAGTTTATGATCCTGAAATCAACAGGTGACATGTTGCACATCTTTGCCATACAGTTCATTTGATTTTCAACTGCATAGAATGACGCAGCATCTATGGACTGAATATCTAGCGAAGATGATGAGTTAAGTGATTTCTGGGCTTCTGCACGAATCCTGATGTTTTTGGTTCTGTAGCAACCGTTACCGGCAATAACAAGTCTGTCAATAATTTCCTGGGCAAATGGATTTGTGAATCCTGCATCTACCTTTATCTTTATGTCCATTGCCTGAATAATTCCCTTTTCGTCGCAGGCTGTCCTGTGAAATATGGAAATTGGCTGTACCGTGTCAAGAAACTGTTCTTGTTCTGTTCTTGAGTAGACAAGCTTAATAGGAGCATTGACTTTTTTTGAGGCAACTGCACACTGGCATGCAATGATTGAGTTGTACCAGATACTGTTTGTTCCTGTATTTGTTGATGTTGTTTTCTTTATGTTTATGGCATCTGTCTTTACTGCAAGAACTGTTGCAAGGTTTGACCTTAAGTTGTTGAGCCAGAGACTTGGTGTGAATATTGTCAGTGTTCCATCTTTCCAGTAACAAAGTGCTCCGTTGGGTTCACCATAGTTCTTGATCTTAATGGCATATATCCATTCTTTTTCAAATTTGAATTTTGAAGTGTCAAAAATTTTCTCGAAGTTTTCAATCTGATTTTCTTTTGATTCAAAGCACTTTCCCCACTGAAATTCTCTTTCGGCAATGGTGTTTGAAAAAAAATCTTCCTTGATCTGCTTGATTTCCTCAATTTCTTTTTCTGCTTTTTTTATTTCGCGCTTTGATTTTTCTTCCGTGGTATTTTCCATTGAGATGATTTCTTCATCTGGAAGATAATCTTCGATGGTATTTGTATCAATTGTAAAATTCAGCTCGTTGAGAATCTGCTTGAGCATGGTTTCGTCTGGACCTACGAGAAGTCCAAGCGGTTCACCAGAATATGAGACGTTTCCTTCGCAGAATACGGGAATTTTTCCTCTTGGGGTGTCCAGAAGATTTGGGCCTGAGATGTCTCTGGCAGTAACGAGAGTGTACCCTTCTGGAAGGTCTGGGTGAGAAATAGCTGTGATGATTCCTTCGGAAACCGGGCTTCTGACTGTGACTGCATAAAGCATTTTATCTATTGTCAGATCAGAATAGAATTCCTTTTGAAGCGAGAAATTTGCATTCTTTTTTGTGGAGGTTTTTCTAGGCATGAAATTTTTCCCCCATGCTCCTAACGCAATTGATTACATAGTCTGTCATTTCACTGGTCATATCTGGCCAGAGTGGAAGCGAAATTGTTTCAAGATATTTCTTTTCGCATTCCGGAAAATTCTCTTTTGTGAAATCAGGATACAGTTGTTTCCAGTATGTAAAGTGAAAGATCGGAATAAAATGCATGCTGATTCCAACCCCAAGATTCTGAAGTTCCTTTGCAAACTGGTTTCTGTCGCACTTTAGTTTTTCCAGGTTGAGTCTCATTAGGTACAGATGAAAAGAATTTCCTTTTGAATCTGGTGGAAGTTTTATGAAGTCAAGCTTTGAAAAGGCCTCATTGTATTTTGCAACATGAGTCTTTCTTTTTTCATCGAATTCATCTGCCTTTCTCAATTGTACTCTTCCAATGGCTCCAAGAATGTCCGGCATGTTGCTTTTGAATCCGGGGGCAATAATGTCATATTCCCAGCTTGCTTTTGTTGATGTGTATCGGTCCCAGGCATCACGGTTCATTCCGTGCAGTCTCATTTTTGTCATGCGCTGGCATAACTGCTCATTGTTTGTAGTGATCATTCCGCCTTCGCCAGTGGTGATTGTCTTTGTTGCATAGAATGAAAAAACTCCTACGTCTCCCAAAACCCCGGCATATCCCTCATCAGTCTTGCTGGGAAATGAATGGGCACAATCTTCGATTACATAGACATTGTGTTTCCTGGCTATTTCATTGATTCGTTTCATGTTGCATAGGTTTCCTGCAATATGCACTGGAACAATGGCGCATACATTTTTTCCCTTTTCAGAATCAAGAATTTTTTCTATTGAGTCTGGATCAATTGAGTATGTGTCCTTTTCTATATCAGCAAAATAAACGTCACCACCTAAATGTCTTGCACTTGCAGCAGTTGATACAAATGTGTACGGAGTTGTTATGACTGCCTTTCCTTGCTTTACACCGCAGGCTTCCATTGCAATGATCATACCGCTTGTGTTTGAGTTTACTGCAAGTGAATATTTAGCACCGATTTTTTTTCCGAATTCCTTTTCAAATTCATGGGTTTCATTTCCGGTTGTGAGCCATCCACTTCTTAAGACCCTGATGGCGGCTTCTTCTTCTTCAGTTGAAATTGATGCCTTGAAGAAAGGTACATTCATTTTATCCATTACAAAACCACCTTTGCAGATTCTTCTATTGTGTTTTTTCTGGTCTTTTCTTTTTCCTGCTCTGTGTAGAATTCATCCAGTTCAGGAACAGCTTTTCTTAAGATAGCCTTAAGCTCAATGCTGTTTCTGTAAAGCTTTTGTTTTCCTGGAGTGAACGTACAGATTGGCTTGAGATCTTCTATTAGTCGTGAAAGAGTAAATGTTTTTGACGGAACATTGGTCAGTGACAGAATTTTCTTGTATTCTGTTTGTGTTGGTTTTTCTTCTTTTAGCCACAGTGGCTCTGTAAGTCTTTCTCCACGCCTGCAGCCGATGAACTGAATGCCTATGTCCTTTTCTGGAACAAAACCAGCGAATCTGATTATTTGCTTTGCCAGGTCCAGAATCTTGACGGGTTCTCCCATGTCCAGCAGATATGATGCTCCGTTTTTTCCAACTCCACCAGTCTGAAGCACAAGAGAACATGCTTCTGGAATTGTCATGAAATATCTCTCCATTTCCGGGTCTGTTACTGTAACTGGACCTCCGTTTTTTATCTGGTCCATGAATATTGGAAGAATTGATCCACGGCTTCCCAATACATTTCCGAAACGGACAAACATGAATGCCTGTGAATCAGTGGTTTTCTCTGCAGCTTCAAGGACAAGTTTTTCACAGAGCATTTTGCTGACTCCATAGACACTTACAGGAGAAACTGCCTTGTCTGTTGATATGAGCACAAATCTTTCCGTGCCGAATTCAAGGGCTGCATCCAGAAGATTCTTTGTACCAAACACATTGTTTTCAATTGATGCAACTGAGTTTTCTTCCATCATTGGTACATGTTTGTATGCAGCACAGTGAAAAATAACGTCTGCATGAGTATGTGAAATGATGTATCTCACATATTCCCTGTCTTTCATGTCACCTATGATTGGCACCACTGAAGCCTTCTGTCCAACTCCCTCGTTTTGAAGTACATGAAGCTCACGATAGATGTTTACTATGGAATTTTCTCCGTGACCAAATAGGTAGAGTCTTTCTGCACCTCCGGACAAAAGCTGTCTTGCTAGCTCACTTCCAATTGACCCGCCTGCACCTGTAATGAGAACTCTTTTTCCCTTCAGGTATGAAAGGCTTTTTTGAAGTGGAATGACTACTGGTGTTCTTCCCAGAATATCAAGGGGGTTTATGTCTCTTGCCTGAATGAAATGTGCCTTTTCGTCAATGACCTGGCTTACTGAGGGAAGGATCTTGATTTGTTCAAACCCGGATTTTTTCAGGGATGAATATATTTCTCTTATTCGTTCAACGGGTGCGCTTGGAATGGCAATGACGGCAATGTCTTCTGATGGTTCTACTCTCAGTGCATCAGCAATGCTGTCAATTGGTCCCAGAACAGGAATGGAATTTATTTTGGATCCGATGAGTTCCTTGTCATCATCAAGAAATGCTGCTACTGTGCCAAAAACTTTTTTTTCTTCAATATCCCGAAGAATCATTCGGCCTGCAAATCCGGCTCCGATTATGTAAAGTCTTGAATCAGCCTTCAATTTAATTTCCCCTCACATTTCATTTTACCATAATATTTTCCCTTCTTCAATGTTTATGAATTATCGGTTCCGGGACATTTTTTGGTGATATGGTGACTTATAAGTGTTTTTTTAATCATGCTAATGGAAGTCGTTTATGTTATAATAATAACATGAGTAATTTGATTGATTATGTTGCCTGGCGCGGTGATATTGATTTTGACTACGATCCTCTTAATGAAATTGATTCCATGATTTTCTGCCAGTTGTCCTATCTTGATTTTGGCGGCCTTGTTCCAGAAGACGGAAGAATCAGTCTTGAGAATTGCTCGAAGCTTTTCTTTGAAAGCAGTGATTTTGAAAAGCGAAAAAATCTTGGGGCACTCATTAATCCCCTTACTGTTGATCTTTTCAGGGCCTGTGCTTCTTCCCGCAGATTTTCCAGTCTTTCCTTAAGCAATTTCAGAAATATCATGAATGAAAAGACAGAAGAACAGTTTTCTGCCATTTCATTTTCTTTCGGTTGCAAATGGACTTATGCAGCATTCCGCGGTACAGATGATACTCTTGTGGGCTGGAAGGAAGACTTTAATCTGGCTTTCATGGATTCCCTTCCGTCGCAGAAAGATGCCGCACTGTATCTTGATGAGACAGCAGAATCATCAAATCCTGTTCTTTATGTTGGCGGGCATTCCAAGGGAGGAAATCTGGCAGTTTATGCAGCTTCTAAATGCAGCAGAAAAAATCAGGATAAGATTTCACTTGTCTTTTCAAATGATGGACCTGGCTTTCAGAAAAACTTTTTTGAGGAATCAGGTTTCATGAATGTGAGCTCAAAAATCCGTAGTATTGTTCCTGAGTTCTCTGTTGTTGGAATGCTTTTTGGTCATGACTATGAAAATACCCATTCAGTAAAAAGTGACGGGGAAGGCTTAATGCAGCATGATGCTTTCAACTGGAATATTTTGGGAACACACTTCGTCTATGTTGATGACGTTAACAAAGAAAGCAAGTTTGTCTCAAAGACTGTCAACGGATGGTTCCTGGAACTTGATTATGACCAGAGGTATGTTTTTGTTGAGACTATTTTTTCTGTTCTCCGCGGAACTAATTTTAAGACTGCACTGGAATTTTCTGAAAATCCCTTTGAAAGCTTTTTAAAGATAGTTCAGTCTTCTTCAAAAATTGACAGGGAAACTTCAGACAAGGTTACTAAGGCCATAAAGCTTCTGGGACAACATGCCTTCAGAAACATCAGGGACAGAATTTTTACTCCGGAGCAGCTTCCCCAGAATTGATGCTGTTTACTTCCTTAATGAATTCTTCAAGGTTTGAGAACTGCCTGTAGACACTTGCAAATCTGATGTATGAAACTTTGTCCACTGAGTATAGTTTCTTGAGAACAAGTTCTCCCAGTTCTTCCGTTGAGATTTCCCGTGCTGTTTTTCCCATTGTGTAGGCTTCGTCTTCAATTTCGTTTACAAGCTGGTCAACAAGTCCGGTGGAAACAGGCCTTTTTTCAAGAGCTCTCCTGATTCCCTTTGTTATTTTTTCCACATCAAAAGGCTGTCTGCGGCCGTCTCTCTTGATTACCATGAATGGCTTTTCCTCAATGCGCTCGTAACTTGTGAATCTTCTGTTGCAGGAAATGCATTCACGCCTTCTTCTTATGCTTTCACCATTTGCCATGGTTCTGGATTCAATTACCTTATCATCAAAATTTCCGCAGTATGGACATCTCATGTTCTTATCCTTATTCGTTAATGTACAATAGTTTCAGAAATGAATCAATTTCAGCGCGAATTCTTTTCAGAAAACTTTCAGACATGTTGAAGTTATGGCCGTCTGGAAAGTGCAGGTACAGATAGTCCCTCGGTCTAAGAATTTCGTCAATCTGCATTGTAAGATCTTTTTCCTTGTCATGGTATTTTGATTTTTCTCCGTTTGAAAGAAGATCCCGGGCTATTGAAAGCATTTCTCTTTCCGTATTGATGTACTGCCTGATTTTTTCTTTTCGTTCTGATGATCCTTCCACGGAAAAATCCATTTGTTTTCCTGTTGTTCCTCCAGTTGCTGGAACTGCATGTGCAAGCTTAAGGCTGATTCCCTGGTCAGTCATGTCAAACAGGTTTTCGGATTTTGAAAACATAGTGACAAACTGATTTGCGTATATTTCCATGATTCTGGAAGTATAGACTTTTTTTCCATTCTTTCCGTCAACGGCATAGGTGTTCTGCGAGAAAGTTGAGTCGTAGTTTTCTGCTGGAATTGTTCTTCCGGATTTTTCAAGTAGTGCCTTGTGTGCCATAGTTCCCCGGGCGTGGGTTCTTCCTGCTGTGAAGCTAAAGTCGAGGCCAGAAACATAAACAGGAACTGAAGAATTTTTCCTAAGCTTGAGTGCTACGTATGTGGCTGCAAGTCCTACTGAACCCATTGGGTCAATGAGGTTTGTCAGTATGGAATTTTCTTCAAGTGTTTTCAGGAATCTGCATGGTGCATATCTTGAGGCAAAGTAAATTTTGGGCCCGGAAAGATTTTCTGATGTCTCTTTTCTTGAACAAATGTCCAGGAACATGGGAATTTTCCTGCCCTTGAGACCTATGTATGCCCTGTCGATTGCAATCTGGCTTTCCATTGCACAGACTGCGTCAATCCTTGCTCCTCTTTGAACAAGAGGTGAAAGGGAAGCGTCAACGCAAATCTTGAAGAAACTGTCTGATTTAAGTATCTCATCTGGAATCTGGTCAAGGGTTTCTCCAGCTCCACAAACTATGATGGGCTTGTTCACAGTTTTTTCTACGTCTTCAAGCTGCAATCCTGATATGAGTTCAGGAAGATTCTTGAGGACATTTCGTGAAAAAAGCTTTCCGAATTTTACTAAAGTTATTCTGTTCTGCCAGAAATTTGTGATTATTTCCTGGATTCCTGCTGAAGTATAATCGTAGTCATTCCTGTCAAACTGGATTCCTGCACTAAAGTCAATTCTCACGGATCGTCGTGTTTTTCCAAGTGAAACCAGTTCCCTCATGAAGGAATCAATTTCCAGCTTGCTTTTTGTGTGGAAAATTCTGATTGTGTTGTCCGGACAATTGTTCTTTGCAAGGTCAAGAAGTTTGTCCTGTGATTCAAGAGCTATTACCGTGCAGTCTGCAGGAAGCTTTTCCTTCAGTTCTTCAAGACCATACCACAGGCAGGGACTGCAGGCAACAATCAGGGTTTCTGGCAGTAATTCCAGCTTGCCGATTATCTCCAGTATTGCCCTTTTTGGATTATACCTGGAATAGAGAAACCTGCTTTTGTATTCAACTGTGCTTAAACACATAGAGCCCTGGCCGGCATTAACCAGACGGGGCTCTTCGTTTTGATTCAATTCCATCAGGAAAAATTATCTATTATTACTGTTCATCAGGTTGAGGTATGTTGTGAAGAAGTTGTCAACAACCTTTTCTGAATTCATGAGTGTTTTCTGACCTGAAGTCTGATCGATTGCAGGAATTGCAGTTTCTATTGCTGCTGTGTCAGTTTCTTTCGAAGTCTGTGTTCCCGTGCACTTGAGGACAATAACCTTTCCGTCAAGAACAATCGGTGAGCTTACTTCACCAAGTTTGAGTGCAAATGCCTTCTTGTAAGCATCAGCATTTCTTACCAGTGAAGAAATAATTGATTCGTTTGCCAGTGACTCAAAGAATCCTGTGTTTCCGTAGTTTATTGGGAATGCATTGATTTCTGTCTTTTCAAGACCAAGTTTCTTGCATGCCTTGTCAAATGAAGATGTTGGAATTGAGGCTTCTGTTGCAAATGCCTCTGCTTTTTCTGTGTAGTAGTTTTCAATCAAAGACTTTTCGTTGGATTTAACATATTCGTCGCAGATATTCTTAATGTCTTCTGATTCAAAGTCTGGAGCCTGTGATTCACCAGCTCCCTTGAAAATTGAGAATCCCTTTGCTGTCTGAATAACATCACTTAATGAATCTTTTGAAAGTGAGAGAACTGCATCAAGCTTGTCCTGTGAGTTTTCACCCAATGTCTCAGAAATCTGGTACTTGTATGGGCTGGTGAGGACACCTTCTGCATTTGAGTAGTACTTCTGTGACTTTTCTGTAACAGCATCCTTGAATGTAATTTCGTTGGCATTGATCTGCTTGAGAAGTGACTTTGCTTCTTCTTCTGTTGAAAGTGTGATTACTTCAAGATTGTACTTTGTGAACTTGTCTGCATGTTCCCTTGCAAACTTCATTGTTTCTTCCATAGGGAAGTCGTTTGTGTTGTAAGAAACGGCATCAAATGAATGCTTTTCTGCACCCATCTTTGCAATGAATTCAGTTTCCTTTGAGCTTGTCTTGAGACCATAGAGATGGTGTCCCTTGAAGTCTCCGTCACCGTTTGTACCGCACATGTCAGTTACATATCTTGTGTACACAATGTTGTTTTTGATGTCTTTCTTTATTTCCGATATGACTGCAGAACTTGTCTGGTTGTAGATTTTCTTTGAGAAAACTCCGTCCGGCCCTGTGAACTGCTTTACGAGAAGCCTGTTGACTGTGTCTTCAGGTGCCTTGTATCCAGTCTTTTCAACTGCACAAGAGAATGCCATGCTGTTGATTGTCTGCTTGAAGGCCTGGTTCATGATATAGTAGTGGCTCTGCTCGTTTACTTCAAGTCCAGAATTCCTGTAGTTTTGTGCAATTGATGAAACTGTAGTGTGGAACTTTGATCCTGGTTCATATAGAATCTGCTTTCCGTCGTATGAACCGAATGATTCAGCTTTCTGGTTGTTGAGAAGTGCCTGGTAAACGGCTGCTCCTCCAGTTGGAAGGAATACTGCTGCAGAAATAATGAGAATGATTACTGCACCAATCTTTGTATCGCCTTTTTTTCCTTTTTCCATTTTGATTTCGTTTTCCATGGGAAATTCATCCTTAATTTTGTATTAAAATGCGCTCACATTCTATCATTGTCAAATATATGTGTCAATGAAGGTTTCTGTCATGGTCTCCTGGAATCTTTGCGTGAATTTGATGATGACTTTTGCCTGATTTAAGCCCTTATTTTCTGCTGATTTTTTTACTTTTTTGCAATTTGGCTGTTTTTGTGCTAGACTTTTTTCATCAGGAATCCTGAAGGCTTTGTTTTTTGGATTTCTCATCTGTATTTTTGCGAGGTTTTTATGATTATCAAGGATTTGAAGGATACTCTTTCCAAGAATCAGTACCCGGGAAGAGGTATTATAGTAGGAAAGTCTGCAGACTCAAAATATGCCGTGGTTGCTTACTGGATCATGGGAAGAAGTGAAAACAGCAGAAACCGTGTATTTGTTCAGGATGGTGAGGGAATCCGCACTCAGGCTTTTGATCCGTCAAAGCTTACTGATCCTCATCTTATTATCTATTCTCCTGCACGTGTACTGGAAAACCGCACAATCGTTACAAACGGTGACCAGACTGATACTATCTACGATGGAATCAAGAAGGGACTTACTTTCGAGCAGTCTTTGAGAAGCCGTGAATTTGAGGATGATGCACCAAACTATACACCCCGTATTTCCAGCATGCTTGAGGTTGAGAAGGGAGAATTCAAGTTTTCCATGTCAATCCTGAAGAGTGACGGCGGGGACGGGGAGCGCTGCAACCGTTTCACATACAAGTATGACAATCCAAAGGAAGGTATTGGCCGCTATATCCATACTTACATGGAAAACGGAAATCCATTGCCTAGCTTTGAGGGTGAACCAGAAATCGTGGAACTTGCAGGAAACATTGATGAGCTTACTGACAGAATCTGGAACAACCTGAATGAAGACAACAAGGTTTCTCTCTTTGTGCGCTTCATTGACATTGCCACTGGAAAGACAGAATCACGCATTGTGAACAAGAATAAATAGATTTTACGTTTTTTTGCTGGATGCCTTCCTCTTTTTTTGGGGAGGGCATTTTTTTTGCTATTGATTTTCGTCGCGAAGGGAAAGGATTTTCTTGAATGCTGAGTCTTCTTTTTTCATTTCCTTTGATCCGCGGGTGATGTTGCACAGTGAAAGGTTGTATTTTTTTGCGATTTCCCTTTGAGGCGTACCTGCCTCAAGTTCCTTCACCAGACTCCATCTTTTGGAAAAGTCCTTGAGTTCTGATTTTGTGAAAAGGCACTCGAAGAAGTCGTAAATGAGCTTGTCATCCTGAATTTTTGCGAGAACGGAGCAGATTTCCTTGATTTCTTCCATTGATACTGTGTTTTCTTCCATAAAAAAACAAGTCCTTTTCGTGATTCGGGCAAACGGGATTCGAACCCACGGCCTCTTGGTCCCGAACCAAGCGCGCTACCAACTGCGCCATTGCCCGGTTAGCTGTATATTCACGAGAATTGAAAAGCGATTTCCAGAAATTCCCTTAAACAGCTACTTAATTGAATATATCCAATTTTCGTTCCGGTGTCAAATCTGCATGAACCATAACGATGGGGCGGAACTGTTTGAAGCAGTTATTTTTTTACCGATAGGACAAGTGGGAATGGGATTAATTAATAGAAAAAAAACGAAAAATTATGATAAAATTAAAAAGTTATTCGTTTAAAAAAGGTACCCATTATGACAATTCATGACATTTTAACAGATATTAGAGAAACTTCGAGAAATACGGCTGATAAGGGGACAAAGTTTGAAACATTAATTCTGAATTATTTTTTAACAGAACCTAACTTTGCCAATCAATTGGATCATGCTTGGCTTTGGAGTGATTTTCCATGCCGTAAGGAATTTGGCGGACATGATATTGGAGTTGATGTTGTTTGTCATACTAAGAACCATGAATATTGGGCAATTCAGTGTAAATGTTATGATAAAGGAACAACAATTGATAAATCAGCCGTTGATTCTTTTGTTGCTACAAGTGGAAAATCTTTTAGTGACGGACTTGTAACAAAAAGATTTACTCGCCGTTATTGGGTAGACTCCCTTCCAAAGGCTCTTAATAAAAATGCAGAACTCGCAATGCAAAATCAGAGCCCGTCTATTCAAAGAATAGGATTAGATGCGTTAAGTAATTCAACTGTAGATTGGGAAAAAATCTATAAAGGCAAGAATGGTAAAGAAGCTCTTCAGAAAAGAAAAGAATTAAAAGACCATCAGAAAGAAGCAATTGAGAAAGCTACTCAGCATTTTTGTATCAATGATAGAGGTAAGCTGATAATGGCTTGTGGAAGTGGTAAAACATTCACATCACTCAGACTTGCCGAAACAATGACAAATGGAAAAGGTAAAATTCTCTTCTTGGTTCCAAGCATTTCACTTCTTTCCCAGACTCTTATGGCATGGACTGCTGATGCAGATGAAGCAATCAGTCCTATTTGTATTTGTTCAGACAAAAAGGTTTCATCAAAGAAAACAACTGATGATTCTGGAATGGTTTCGGTTGAAGAACTGGCAGAACCGGCCACAACAGATGTAGAAAAAATTCGTGAGTTGATTCAAATAAAGCAATCCATAAATCCAGATGGAATGCTTGTTGTATTTAGCACATACCAATCTATTGAAGTAATTGCAAATGCTCAAAAGGCAATTGGAGATGACTTTGTTTTTGATCTGATTGTTTGTGATGAAGCTCACAGAACAACAGGTGTAACCCTTGAGGGTGAAGAAGAAAGTGCCTTTGTTCGTGTCCATGACAATAACTTTATCAAAGCTAATAAACGTCTTTACATGACAGCAACTCCCCGTCTTTATAAGACAGAAGATCAGGATAAAGCGAAAGAAAAAAATGTCTATTTATGTTCAATGGATGATGAAAATCTTTATGGAAAGGAATTCTATCGTCTTTCATTTGCGGATGCCGTAAAAAAAGACCTCCTTTGTGACTATAAGGTAATCGTTCTTACAATGAATAGAAAAAATCAAGATAGAATTCAGATCGATGATGATGAAGATGATACTCGTGCTGAGCATCTTGATGAATGGCAAAAACTCGTTGGAACTGCTGCTGCTCTCAGTAAGATTTCGCTGAATGATGATACAACTTTATATAAAGATGATCCTCAGTTAATGCATCGTGCAGTTGCATTCTGTTCAAACATAAAGGCATCTAACAAAATCAAAAATACTTTCAATGTGTTAAATAAAGACTATGCAGATAAACTAATAGAAACAAAAGACAATCACAAATATGTTCAAATAGAAAGTCGCCATGTAGACGGAAGCATGAATTCTCAGGAACGAAACTCAGATATTCAGTGGCTCAAAGATACACCAACGGATTCAAATGATTGTCGTATTCTCTGTAACGTACGTTGTCTTAGTGAAGGTGTTGATGTTCCATCTTTGGATGCTGCAATATTCCTTAGTCCTCGCAAGTCTCAGGTTGAAATTGTTCAGTCTGTTGGACGTGTAATGCGTAAAAGCGAAGGAAAGAAATTCGGTTATCTGATTATTCCTGTTATTGTAGATGCAACAAAAGAAGCTGATAAAGCTCTTGAGAAGAATAAAGATTTTCAGATTGTGTGGTCTGTTGCCTGTGCTTTGCGTTCACATGATGATCGTTTTAACTTGTTTGTAAATAATCCTGACATGGATCCAAGCGGAAATGGTTCAAGCGGTGGTTCAGGTGGAGACTCTGGCGGTGGAAATCGTGGTCCTATTATTCTTGATGGTGATAAATTTGATTTTCCACAAGGGGACTTAACAACTCAATTCTATGCCCGCATGGTACAGAAAGTTGGAGACAGAAGATATTGGGTACAGTGGGCACAAGACATTGCTGAAATTGCGGAACGCCACATAAATCAGATAACAACAAAGGTTGAAACAGATAAAATTGCTCAGGATTCATTTTCAAAATTTATAGATGGTTTGCATAAGAATATTAATAAGTCGATTACACAACAGTCGGCAATTGAAATGCTTGCCCAGCATATTATTACAAAACCAGTATTTGAAGCTCTTTTTGAAGGAAGTGAGTTTATTGCTAATAACCCTATTTCTAAAAGCATGCAGAATATTCTTGATATTATTGATATTAAAGCTGCAAATCAGGAAGAAGAAGAAACCCTTAACCGATTCTATGATTCTGTAAAAGAAAGAGCTTCTGGAGTAAAAACTGCTGAAGGCAGACAAAAAATAATTGTTGAACTTTACGACAGTTTCTTTAAGAATGCTTTTCCAAAAATGGTTGAGCAGCTTGGAATTGTCTATACTCCAGTGGAAGTTGTTGATTTTATCATCAACAGTGTGTCCTATGTCCTGCAAAAAGAATTTGGAAGAAACATTTCCGATGAAAATGTAAATATCATCGATCCATTTACAGGAACAGGAACGTTTATAGTTCGTCTCTTGCAAAGTGGTCTTATTCGTCCGGAAGATTTCAAGCGTAAATATATGCATGAGCTCAGGGCAAATGAAATTGTCCTTCTGGCTTATTACATTGCATCAATCAATATTGAGAATGCCTATCACAGTATCTTGAACAATGAAATTTTCTTCAGTAATGATGAAAAAAAATACACTCCATTTGGTGGAATATGTTTGACTGATACATTCCAGCTGGCAGAGGAAAATAAAAATCTGTTCAGCGAAATGTTCCCGGTAAATTCAAGACGTGTTCAGGAACAGATTGATACTCCAATTCATATTGTTATTGGAAATCCTCCATATTCAATTGGTCAGAAAAGTGCCAATGACAATGCTCAAAATATGCATTATGAACACCTTGATAAAAAAATTGAAGAAACTTATGTAAAGGAAAGTTCTGCAGCGTTGAGTAAGGCTTGCTATGACAGTTATATAAAAGCATTCCGCTGGGCGACAGACAGACTTGATCCTTCCTGCGGTGGAATTATCGGTTTTGTTACAAACGGTTCATGGCTTGACAACAACGGACTTGATGGTTTTAGAAAATGTATTGAAAAAGACTTTGAAAAAATCTATGTCTTTAATCTTCGTGGAAACCAGAGAACAAGTGGTGAACTTAGTAGAAAAGAAGGCGGTAAGATTTTTGGAAGCGGAAGCCGTGCTCCAATTGCAATTACAATCCTTGTAAAAAAGCCAGAGGAAAAATAATGGAAACTGAAATTATTATTCACAATGAAAAGGATCTTAGAAATAAGATTTATACTATTCGTGGTGTTCATGTTATGCTTGATAGCGATCTGGCAGAAATTTACGGATATGAAACAAAGCGATTTAATGAACAGGTAAAAAACAATATTGAACGCTTTGACGAAGATTTTAGATTTCAATTGACTGATGATGAAGTTAAGATTGTTTCAAGGTCGAAAAATTCGACCTTGAACGATGAGCCACAGGGTAGAGGTCATAATATAAAATACAATCCTTATGCTTTTACAGAGCAAGGGATTTATATGCTTATGACAGTTTTGCGTGGGGAACTTGCAGTTAAGCAAAGCAAAACACTCATAAGATTGTTCAAGCAGATGAAAGATTTTGTTCTGACGAATTCGCAGCTTTTTGCAGAAATTGACGGAATAAAAAAGCATTTACTTGAATCGGATTTGCATCATAAAGAAAACGACAAAAAGATAGATGAACTTTTCACTTTGATGGACAGATATAAAATCGAAGAAAAACAGGGCATTTTCTTTCAAGGTCAAATTTTTGATGCCTATGCAAAGTTCGAAAGTTTCATTCAGTCGGCACAGAAAGAAATTGTTTTGATAGACGGCTATGTTGATTTGACAGTTCTGGAGCGACTTGCAAAAAAGCAGAAGGGCGTCAATGTTCAGCTTTATACGGATTCAAAAACAAAAATTTCAAATCTCGACGTACAGAAGTTCAACGCACAGTATCCAACTTTGACTTTGAGCTTTACTTCCAAAATGCACGACAGATTTTTGATAATTGATAATTCTGTTTTGTATCACGTTGGGGCAAGTCTGAAAGATTTGGGGAAAAAGTGTTTTGCCTTTGAAATTCTGGATTCGGCTTTGATAGAATCAGTGATGAAAAATTTGTATTAAGTTGAAAATGGATTACGGAGAATTGAAAAATGAAAAAAGCACAGATTTTTTATGCAGATATTGGTGACTATCTTACTAGGGAACAGAAACTCAAAATCATTAGGAATACAAAATCCATTGAAAATCTTGAGATGGTTGAACTTCACCCTAATAAAGATGGCGACTGGATTAATTTGAGGAATGATGAATTTGCTGAATATATTCCGATTGCTCCTGAGAAGAAATTTGATGTTGCATCAAAAAGCATATTTGCAACTTATTCTTTGGGAATAGCAACTAATAAAGATTATCTTTTATACAATTATGGTTTTAATCAATTATCAAATAATGCAACGGAAATGGTGAATTTTTATAATAAGCAGAGAGAATTATTTCATTCTCAAAACAGTGAAAAGGATCCAAAGAAAGTTGTAAAATATGATGTTTCAAAAATTAACTGGACTGATTTATTTTTAAGGGATTTGGAAAATAATATAAAGTATGAATTTGATAAAGAAAGAATCTGGTCGAGTGTTTACAGACCTTTTTGCAAACAAAATCTCGTTTATGAAAAACAATTTTTACAACGAACTTATCAGCAGTTAAGTTTATTCCCATCAAAAAATCATTCAAATCTTGTTATTTGTGTTTCAGGTGTTGGAGGAAGTAAAGAATTTTCATCAATACTAACAGATATAATTCCAGATTTGCAAACATTATCAAATGGTCAATGTTTCCCTCTTTATTACTATAAAGAAAATGAAGAAAATAAAAATGCTTTGTTTGACGAGTTTAACAAAGACAAATACATCCGCCATGACGGCATTACTGACTGGATTCTAAAACAATCTCGCAGCATTTACGGAAAATCAGTAGAGAAGGAAGACATCTTCTATTATGTTTACGGCTTCCTTCATTCAAAAGAATACAGAACAAAATATGCAGCCGACTTAAAGAAAATGCTTCCCCGCATTCCACTTGTAGACAAAAAAGAAGACTTCTGGGCATTCAGTAAAGCTGGCCGTCAGCTTGCTAACTTGCATCTTCATTATGAAACTGTAGAACCAATTTCTGGTCTTGATGTAAAGTTTACAGGCGACATGGGCAATGAGTACGATTATTTCTCTGTAGAAAAACTCCGCTTCCCGTCAAAAGACAAGAAAGATACAATCATCTACAACAGTCACATTACAATTTCTGGAATTCAAGAAAAGGCTTATGAATATATTGTAAACGGCAAAAGTGCAATCGAATGGATTATGGATCGCTATCAGGTAACTGTTGACAAAGATTCAGGAATCAAGAATGACTGCAACGATTGGGCAAAGGAACACAAAAAGCCCCGCTACATTTATGATTTGATTCTAAGCATTATCAATGTAAGCTGCCAGACTGTAGACATTGTAAACAGTCTTCCAAAAATTGATTTTGGAAATAATGAGAAGAAAGAGGTTGTTTATCCTAAGATAGATGAAAATCAAGGACTTTTAATGGTAGCTCGGCCGGAAGACTGATGGACTAATCTGCAGGAAACATACTGATGGGGCGGATTTAAAAAAGATAAGAATTTAGATTTGTATAGACTTAGATAGGTAAAAGTGGAGTGTTTTCCACCAATTAGTCAAATTCTAACCGCAAATTCCCGAAATTTCAAGTGATTTTGGTCTGTTTTGGACTTGCCCGACTACATGGGGGAACAGATTTTACTTAAACTGTTTACTTTAAGTAAGTGGCAGTTAGTTTTATGCCGATAGGTTGGGGAAACATTATATATTATTCTGTGTAGACAATAGACTACAAATATTGTATTATCATAGTATGAGTATTAAGACTGTTGGTAGTATTTGTTCTGGCATTGAAGCTGCATCTGTTGCATGGAAAGACTTTAATTTTGATTTTAAATGGTTTTCTGAAATAGCAGATTTTCAATCTGAATTTTTAAGTAAGAGATATCCAAATATACCAAACTTAGGTGATATGAATTATATCAGCGAAAAAATTTTGAATAAAGAAATAGAAGCACCTGATATGATTTGTGGAGGAACACCATGTCAGGCATTTTCTTTAGCAGGCTTTCAGAATGGTCTTAATGATGAAAGGGGCAACCTTACATTAAAGTTTTGTGAAATTGTAAATAGCAACGATAAAATACGTTTAGCTCAAGGTAAAGATAATACAATTATTTTTTGGGAAAATGTTGAAGGTGTTTTAAAAGACAAAACAAATGCTTTTGGATGTTTTCTTGCTCTTCTGTCCGGATGTAAAGAGGAACTAAAATTACCAAAATGGCCAAATTCAGGACTTTTGCGTGGCCCAGAAAGGAATGTTGCTTGGCGAATTCTAGATGCTAAATATTTTGGATTACCACAACAAAGAAGAAGATTGTATGTTGTTGCCGGAGGAAAGAATTTTCATCCTGAAAATGTCCTTTTTGAAAAACATTTAAATCAATCTATGACTTTAGAAAAATATCCTTTGGTATTCTTCAAAAATGGGCATAAATATGAGGTTTTTAGAGAGTATACGGATTGTTTGTATTCTGCTTATGGAACAAAATGGAATGGAAATGCTGCTGCCTATAATGGTTCATTATTTGTAGTTCAGGATGATAGAATAAGAAGATTAACTCCACTTGAATGTGAAAGACTTATGGGATTTCCTGATGATTATACTTTGATTGATAAAGTAAAACCAACTAATAGATATCAAGGTGTTGGAAATTCATGGGCAGTTCCAGTTGTTAAATGGATTGGTTCTAGATTACTTACAACAGAATTAAAATTAAATATTGACTCTGACGATATGCTATTATGGGGTCGAACTCTTAATTTTAATGATAATGCAGTGCTTTACGATTTTGGGAAGGAATTTGTTTCAATAAGTGATGGAACTGTGATAAATGCGACAGAAATACCTGAAAATGTGATTTCTTCAAATATCGCAAATATTATTGATTATAACGATATGGAAAATTTGTTTATATCACCCGTTGGATGTGCCGGAATATTAAGAAGAAAAAATGAACGAAAGTTGAAAATAAATCAAAGATTGGAAGAAGTTCTTATTTCGATTTCTTCCCAATGGACAGAAGAAGAAATTGAAAAAAAATCTCTAATTCAGCCAAGGGGAAGTTTTAGTAAAAACTTGAAAAAATGAGTTATTTTGTGAGTTTTTCTAAAAGAGCCTTTCTCCATCTTTCGATGTCATACCAAGCACATCCAATGCAACCTTTTTCCGCATCCTTGCCTTTTTTGGGAATTGTTTGATCCCATTCTTCTGTTCCTTCATAGAAGAATGGAATTCCGTAGATAATACCTCTTTTTCCTGTTTGATAACAGTTTCTGCAAACTTCTCGTTTTTGTTGGTTTCGCTGATTTGACATTAACTGAAAATCTTTTAGAATGTCTGCATCTGTTAAATCTTCAAGAGAATCTCTTTTTGTATTTTCATCCCATCTAATTTCAGAAAATTTATGATCAGGAAGAAGTCCCTCTTTTCTTATCTGTTTTGCTTCAAACACATCATAAGAATTTAATAAATTAACAATTCGTTCTCGAAGTTCAGGACTCCAAGTTTCATATCCCGTTACTCCACCACGTTTTATTGGCAAAAGAATTAAATGGGTTGTGTTTTTTTTACAATGAGGACAATGTCTAGCGAGTTCTGTAGCAATTGTATAACCGAATTCTTTTAAGTCTTGAATTCTTCTTGCCCAATTGGGATTTTGGGGAAGTTGACAATTTACACATGTATAATCAAATGTTTGTGCAAGACCATCGAAAAAAGCTTTGGTTACACCCGCATTTGCTTTTTCATTCCAGAATTTTTTCTGTTCATTCCTCCAATTATCTCAATTTTTAGGATTTAGTTCATCGTATATTTTATCTAAATATTCAGTTATTGCCTTTGTATCATCGCCAGGAATATCTAATCCGGTTCTTCGATATTCAATAGGAACAGATGTGTAAATAGTTTTTTCAGGATAAGTAAAACTTACATCAACATATCTTTCAGATGCTTTAGAATGTTTTCGGAATTCTCTAAGTTCAATGTTTTTCATTTGTTACCTCTGGAAATAAATCAGTAATAGGTGAGTCCAAACAAGCGGCTAATTTTAAGAGAATTAAAAAAGAAGGATTTCGTTTACCTCTTTCCAAGCCTGATATATAAGTCCTATCAAGCTGGGTTAAGTCGGCAAATTTTTCTTGTGAGAATTTTTTTTTCATTCTCAAGGTTTTAAGTCGATTCCCAAAATCGATTAACAACTGTTTTTCTTCATTAGACATATGTTAATTATATCTTATGTAGACAGTAAAACAACGGACTATAGTCTACATGAAATACATGGAAATTTTGTGTATAATGTGTTAATGGCAAAACACAAGGAATACAGTAAAACTTTTGGTATCTTTTATGACAATTTCCGCAGATGGTGTAGAGAGATGGCGGCCAATGGGGAATTGTCGGATCAACCAGAAATTCAGTTTCATGACTACTTTCTCAAGAATTTTGCACAAAGCATTGATGATGCAACGGCCATGCAACTTTTTGTCCGTGATGTAAGACACGAACTTGTTCATATTTATATGTCCGATTCTCACCTTCAAAACTTTTTGAAGCAAGCGGAAGTTAAAGACTTGTCTGGAATTAAGAAGTATATTGCAGATAACGGAAAACAGTTTTTTTTGCTTTTTTGAAGATTACGTTATATAATTCTAGGACAGTTTGACTGGTAAAACTGTTTATATTATCAAATTGGAGTTTCATAATGGCAGATTCAACTATCATTAACTCAAGTCCATTGGGACAGCATTTGGACAAGATTGCAGAGTCTCAGCAGGTTTCCTACCTTGTGTTCAACAAGAAGAAAATTCAGATTACGGCAAAAATCAGCATTGGCCGTGAGTCAGATAATGATATTGTAATTGATTCAAAGCTTGCAAGCCGCCATCACTGTATCATTCAGAAAATCAAGGACGATTACTTCCTGAAGGATGAAAACAGCACCAATGGAACATTCATTAACGGAAGAAGAATTCCGCCTGATAAGTATGTAAAGCTCAATGCCGGCGACAAGCTGACTATTGGTTCGTCAAATTTGATCATGGGCTAAAATGCTTAGTGAATCACAGCTTGAATCCCTTGGAAAAAAAATAATCAGTCTCAAGGACGCTCCTCTTCCCGAAGAAAAGGATTTGCAGTCATTTTTGGAAAATTCCCTCGAGAACCTGGAGAATGAATCCAGTGACTACAGGCCCCTGGATAGCCACAAGAAGGCTGGCGGACTTCTGGATTTTACGGAAAGTGACCTGCCTGTTATTGTGGTTCCTGATATTCACGGCCGATGTGATTTTATCATCAGGCTTCTTGAATACAGGATTCCTGCCATGGAAAACATTAGTGTCCTGAATGCACTCAATGAAGACAGGATTATTGTTGTTTGTGTGGGTGATGCCGTTCATGGTGAAAAGAGAGCCTACGAAAGATGGGTTTCAAGTTATGATTCATATCTGTCAGGTGACTGTGTTTCTGAAACCATGCAGGAAGAAATGCGTGAGAATTTCAGTGTGTGGCAGTCCCTGATGCTCTTGAAGAATTCATTCCCAAAGAATTTTCATTTCCTCAAAGGGAATCACGAGAATGTTCTCAATGAAACGGGGAATGGAAACTACAGTTTCAAGAAGTTTGTTCAGGAAGGGCAGATGTGCCTTGAATTTATCCGCCACTGGTACGGAGACATTATTCTGTTCCTCATAAGCTATTGGGAAAAGGCTCTTCCTGTTTGTGCCGTGTTCAGGGATTTTGCCGTTAGTCACGCGGAGCCTTTTTCGGTTTTTACAAAAAAAGAAATCATCAACTACAAGAAAAATCCTGAGATAACTGAGTCCTTTACCTGGACCGCAAATGATGATGTTGAGGATGACACATGCCAGAAGATTCTCAAGAAGCTTTGTCCAAAATCAAAGAGAAATGGTGTCATCTGGTTTGGCGGACACAGACCTGTAATGCAGGCAAAATACAGCTTGCGGCAGAACAGCTCGTATATTCAGATTCACAATCCGGATGAAATGAACGTGGCCTTTGTTGATCCTGGGCGTGATTTTTACCCGGAAAAGGATATCATCAGTCTGTAAATTCAAATCTCCTGAAAATCAGTTTCAGGGGTATTTCATATTCAGGGTACTTTTATAAGCTGAAGCTTTAGGGGTTCCCATAGGTTGTTTCCTGGAATTCCAGGTTTTTGAGGGGGAAAAAATGTCAGATGACAAGACCGTTGTTTCAACAAAAAAAAGCAGTGCAACTGTAATTCAGACAAAGACAAAAGCTGCACCAAAAACATCATCCAGTACTGTTGTTTCAAGATCATCAGAGCCAAAGGCATCGCTTATTTCCAGGGCACAGTCTGCAAGGGCTGTTATTGATATTGGAAAGTACAAGCATGCCAAAGAAATTGCCAAGGGAGGAATGGGTGCTGTCTATGTTGCAGAACATCCGTCACTGAAGCGCCAGGTCATCATAAAGAAACTCACTCTCAAGACTGGCGGCAAGATGATCCATGAAAGGTTCAGGCGTGAAGCACAAATCATGATGGATCTTTCAAGTCCCTATGTTGTTCGCTTGTATGACCATTTTCATGAGGGAAGGTCTGACTATATTGTTCTTGAACTTGTAGATGGTATTTCCCTTGATAAGCTTATCGAAAATAACGGAAGTCTTCCTCCCCAGCTTGCACTGCTCATATTCCTGGATGCCTGCTATGGACTTCAGGCTGCTCACAGAAAGAAAATCATTCACAGGGACATTAAGCCGGGAAACATTCTCATGTCAAAGACTGGTCAGGTAAAGCTTGCAGATTTTGGTATTGCCGGCAACGAAAAGGATGACGCTGAGGTTGAAGACAAGCAATCATCACCAAAAGACATGACTCTCACTGGTGCTGACATGAATCTTACCCTGTCAGGAACGGCTTTGGGAACTCCTGCATATATGTCACCTGAACAGCTGGATGACGCAAGTTCTGTTGATTACAGGGCCGACATCTATTCCATGGGTGTCATGCTGTATGAAATGGTTACCGGAAACAAGCCTTATGACGGCGACATGAGCAGGAAGACTATCTCGAAAATCAAGAAGGGAGATTACATTCCTCCTCAGAAAATCGTGAAGGATCTTCCAAAGGTTGTGCGCTCTCTCATCAAGAAAATGATGAAGCCAAAGAAGGAAAGAAGATACAAGTCAATTGACCCCGTAATCCAGAAAATAAAAAAATATCTTGGAAAGTATGACACTCATGCCATCAGGGTTGATCTTGCCAGATCTGTAATTTCCGGAAAGGCATATAAGTTCAGTGAGTATGTCGAAAAAAATCACGGAGCAAAGAAACTTTTCGGGGCGCTTGGTGTTGCCGCATGTCTGGGAGCCGGATTCTGGTATGCATGGAACGAGGGTCTTGTGCATAAGTATTTCATGAC
>SAMEA3663025__coassemble_608_pt1 | contig 22276 bp, 29 predicted proteins | sample SAMEA3663025__metabat2_high_PE_027 | metagenome-assembled genome bin SAMEA3663025 (sample SAMEA3663025) | pig gut metagenome | biome: pig gut; feature: pig-associated habitat; material: faeces | place: France | collected 2012
ATCATATATGGCAACTGCACCAGAACGGGGAGATCCGACAAGAATCGCGGCTGGTGTAATCAGCGGAATTGGATTCCTTGGTGGTGGTGCCATCATGAAACAGGGACTAAACATTAAGGGACTTACATCAGCAGCCATCATCTGGACGGCAGCATCATTCGGTCTTGCAATCGGAGCTGGACTTTACGTTCAGGTTGGAGTTGCACTCATTATTTCCCTTTCAATTCTCATCGGACTTGAAAAAATCAACACAAAATTTTTCCCGGCCACAAGAAGCAAGTCTCTTCATCTTTGCTTTGAAAATGAAACCCTGGACATGAACAAAATCAGCCAGACAATCAAAAAACACGGAATGAAAATTGCAGACGTAAACACAAGCCGGGCTATTTCCGTAAAGCGGATCATACTGCATTACTGTGTACAGGCACCAAGGGAAGATGATTTTGACGAACTCATAGCAGACCTGAACAAGATTGGCACTCTAAGCGAATTCTCAATCACAGACTGAGATCTAAAACAGCTTCCAGTTTTCATAATGCTGCTTTGAAACACTTTGTATAAATCGGAAAAAAATAATTTGACAAATCGAATTTTCACCCGTAAACTATTTTATGTGAATGCAATGGATTTGTTTGTTGCTTTTCATAAATAGACTTCCTCAATAGGTCAGTCTTGTCGTTGGCAAGGCTGATTTTTTTTTGCCTGCCAGGAAAAACTGATTCTAGAAAGATGTTCTGCCCCGGAAACTTCTGGCAAGTGTAAGCCGGTCAGCATATTCAAGATCACCGCCAACAGGAAGCCCGCTGGCAAGTCGCGTAACTGCAACTCCAGTTTCCCTGAGAAGCCGCTGAATAAAGAGAGCCGTAGTGTCACCTTCAACTGTGGGATTTGTTGCCAGAATTACTTCCTTCACGCCTTCATTCTTAACCCTTTCCAGAAGACTCTGAATTCTCAGCTTGTCCGGAGTCATTCCCTCAAGAGGAGAAATTACGCCTCCAAGAACATGAAACAGTCCGTTAAACTCCCGGGAACTTTCAATAGTAACCACATCCTGAGGCTGCTCAACAACACAAATCAAGGTTCTGTCACGATTGACCGCAGAACAGATCGGGCATGGATCTTCCTCAGTCCACGAGCCGCAAACTGAACATGCCTTTATTTTTTCCTGCAGGGTAGCAATCTGATTTGCAAACCTTGCCATGAAAACCGAGTCGGCACGCAAAAGATGATTTGCAATTCTGGCTGCAGATTTCTTTCCTATGCCTGGAAGACGAGAAAAACTTTCCGTGATTTCATCAAGGGCATTCATTTATGCACCCATACCCGGAATATTCAGTCCGCCAAACATTGGCCCAAGGCTTCCCTTAACTTCAGACTGAACCTTTTCCATGGCATCACGATGAGCGGCAATGATCAGATCCTGAAGCATTGGAACATCCCTGTTGTCAACACAAATAGGATCAAGCTTGATTTCCTGAATCTCAAATTTTCCATTGAGAGTTACCTGAACCATATTTCCGCCGGCACTTCCTGTTGCCCTGATTTCTGAAAGCTTTTCCTGTGCCTGCTTCAACTGTTCCTGAACAGCACCCAGATTCTTAAACATTTCAAATGGATTCATATATGCACCTCAAATTAACAATCATTCTTAATTTCTTTTGTACTTACAAATTTCAAAACCACCGGAACAAATCAACTATTCTTATAGCCCATTACCTGACCACGGAAAGTATCCCGAAGAATTTCAACTTCCCGCGGGAACACTATTTCTTCAGCGTCAATCTTTTTTTCCTCGTAAACTACTTCAAAGCTCATGGCCTTTCCATAAATCTTTTCAAGAACCGGCAAAACCTTTCCCTCATGAAGCCTAAGCTGGGTCAACTGAAATTTATTGTCCGTAGTAGCCCTGATTCCAGTTTCAGAGATTGACCAGTTGAATGTCTGATTCAAGTTACTGGCAACCATTCCATCAGAAACAATCAACTCAGAAACCACTGCATTTTTTACTTCATCCAGATTTAATTTGTTAACCCTGGACAAATCAACCTGATCATAAATTTTATCATTATTTTCTTCCGGAGCCTGTTCTTCAACATAATCACTGAACTGCTCTTCAATTGGAGTTGCCTCAGACTTTTCATCTTCAACAAGTTCCTTTTCATTTTCAAGGAATGGATCAGAATCTGAATAATCTTCCTCTGGTTCCTGAGAAACCACTTCCTTAAAAACAGAAGAATCCGTCAGGGCACTGAACTGCGGAACCCATGGACGGTTTAATTTTTCCGGCTCCGAAGGCCTGGGCTGAACCTCCGGCTGAGAAGATTCAACCGAAGAAGACAAAGCTACTGCAGCATCATTTTTTTTTTGACCCTCTGCAAAAGTCATATCAACAGGAGAGGATGCAACCTGAATTTTTCTTGGACCCGCAGCATCCTGCAAGAGAGGCTTAACCTGATCAACGGCTTTCTTTACATCTGCAGCACTGACATAACTCTTAAGCCAGCACAATCTGCTCACTGCAAGCTCAAACTCAAAGCGAGGATTAAGTGAATATCTTATGTCACGATAAAGCTGCATGAAAAGACTCAGGGCTCTTTCAATCTGAATGCTTGACCAGGCCGAAATAACCTGCGAAGAAAATCTTTCCTTAGACTGACCAAGAAGAGATTCCTTTGTGATTCCATTTTTTATAAGAAGAAGAGACCTTAAGTAATCAGTGCAATTAGAAATAAGCTGTTCTATGCTGACACCATTCTGAAGATATGCGTCCAGCTTGAGGAGAGCATTTTCTGTGTCACCATTGACGCAAAGACCAAAAAGTTCATTGAGGCGGTCAACGCCAACAAGACCAAGCTTGTCGCGAATTTTTTCATAAGTGATTTCACCATCGCTGAATGCAGCAACCTGATCAAAAAGAGTATATGAATCACGCATGGAACCGCCAGCTTCACGTGCAATCCAGTACAAAGCCTCATCATTAGCCTTGATTCCAAGTTCCTGAGCAGCCTGAGCCAGCTGTTCTTTTACTTTTTCCGGAGGAACAAGGCGAAAATTAAACTGCTGGCACCTGGACTTGATTGTGGCAGGCACCTTCTGGAGTTCTGTAGTGGCAAAAATAAAAATACAATATGGAGGAGGCTCTTCAATAGTTTTCAAAAGTGCATTGAAGGCACTGTTTGAAAGCATGTGAACCTCGTCAATAATATAAATCTTGTATCTGCAGGACTGCGGCGGAAAAAGAACCTCATCCTTAATCTGGCGGACACCCTCAACCGAATTATTTGATGCTCCGTCGATTTCAATTACATCAAGACTTGAACCTGCAGTTATTTCACGGCAAGCATCACATTCACCGCAGGGAGAATCAGTGGGTCCCTTTCTGCAGTTAAGGGATTTTGCCATAATGCGGGCTGTAGATGTTTTTCCGCATCCTCTTGGACCAGAAAACAAATATGCATTGGCTATCTTGCCGGTCTGAATTGAGTTCTTCAATGTTTCTGCAACAAATTCCTGTCCAACAAGACTCTTGAAACTCTGAGGACGTCTTCTTGTTGCTGTTACTTCATATGCCATAGATAGATAATAGAATACTAAAAAATTTCCCTTTTCTCAAGAATATTTGCCGGATGATTTGCAACCGGTCTTCATTTATATTCTGGAACGACTGCAAAGAAAACAAGTGGTTCACTCTGACTGTTGTTCTGCAGGCTGTGAGAATGCCCCTTTGGACAATAATGGCAGTCCCCGGCCTTGAGATATTCAATTCCATCATCAATCAAAACCTTTCCGTCTCCACTGAGAATGTAGATTATTTCACTTGATGTTTCATGCACATGCATTCCGATTGTTGCTCCAACTTCCAGACTTCCGTGAAGAATCCTGTTTGTTCCGTCAAAGAACATTTTTGCACTCAGATTCTTTTCCCCGCCCTTAAAGTTAGGAAAAACATCAGGTTCAATTTTGCTATAGTCAAATTTCATTTTCTGCTCCATGAATTATTTATGAAAGTATTCTAATTCAATATCCGGATCAAGACAATTATTGTTCAGCAAAAACAAATTAACCTTTGAGGTTTTCCCTTAAGTCAAAGTAAGCCTGAAAATATGCAGTCACAAGATACATCATTTGTCTTGCGATACACCTTCGAGAAGCGGCTCATACATCATGAGAGCATGGTTCTCCGTAATCTGTTCTTCGCTATCAAAAACCAGCTTTCCATCAGACTCAACAAAATGCTTTCGCCAAATTGTATTGTGCCTTACATAGGCGTTTGTAATTTCATGGGTAATCCAATGGTCTTTCTCATAAATCTCATATTTATCTTTCACCGGAAATCTTGTACGCCATTCACCCTTCAATTTGCCGGCAGCTTCATCAACCCAGACATTCAGAAAATATTCCTGGTCCGTATCATTCAGAATCATGAGATCCCTGTAATTATAGACACAGGTTGCTCCACTTCCAAAGGGCTGCGTTCGGTTTGAATCAGGAAAAACATCGTAACTGTGACGGAATCTCTCTGCAACAACAAGAGGAGTATGAAGAGTCATCCAGTAAATCAGATTTGAAAGAGCGCAAAGACCGCCGCCAACTGCAGAAGAGGGCTTTCCGTTCACAAGCATCATCCCCATCTTGAATCCGCGCATTCGGGTCGGATTTCCAATCAAATGCCAGTAAGAAAACACTTTGCCTTTGTCCAATACAACCGGAGAAACACATTCAGCTGCCAGTTTTAAATTGGCAACCTTGCCTTCCTGAAGTTCCGTGTCAATTTCAGAAAGGTTTCGTCTAAGCGGGGACTCATGAGAAAAAACAATATATGGAAATTCTTTTACCAGATCCTGAGAACTTTTTTTGTTACGGGCGGAAAAATTTTTTCCATAGCGAATCCAGTAGAAATATCTGAGTAGGCAATAAAAAACAACTCCGGCCTTTACCCGGAGTCGCGATCGTTTTTTCTGAGGAACGAATCTATACATTTGAATCAAAAACTAGTAGTAGATTTCATCGCGGAAATCCTTGACCTTGTTCTGAGGAATAATCTCATATCTAAGGCCATTCAAATACATATAATTTCCTTCTATTGAAACTATAATTGAAGAGTCAACTTCAATATAATCCACAATTTCCTTTTTGTTTATTCTATAGTTTCCAAGAGAATATGTTTCCCGTCTCCAGTCATCCCAATAATCACCAAGCAAAACATAATCATACTTTGAAAGATCTTCACTAGTATCAAAAAGCTCATTAATAGTTTTTCTGTAGGATGCATAATCTCTGATAAGCTGATCCTTTGAACCCATTTTAACCATGATTCCCGGACCTTTTCTCAAAGACAAATTGTTCATTGAGTTATAAAGCCTGATGAAGTCAGAATCAGAATTTCTCAGATACAAATAACTCTGTCCATTAAAAAGTCCTATGAACTGTTTCTTGAAATCCTGTGACTTCTGCTTGAGCATGAGCTTTGAATTTTCTTCCTGAACAGCCTTGATTTTGTCTACATTTGTATATGGAATTTCCTTGCCCTTATAAAGAAGCCTGAATCCTGCAATGCAAGTATCATCGTACTTGTCACCCTTGTACACATCAACAATTTTGAGAACAATGGTTTGTGCTGTCTGAGCATGAGCAAAAACAATTGGCTGCCATCTTGGAGCATCATACAAATCATAAGTTCCCTGCTGATAGTGCTTATCTGCAGTCTGTGTAATCTGAATTTTTTTAACACGATTATTCTTCTTGTAATAATCAGGATGAGTCTTTGAAGCAAATCCATTTATGATTTCAATTCTATCAAAACTTACTGGTCCTGAAAAAACAATTGTAATTGAATGACCAATTCCAGGTCCATTTTTTTTCAGCCTCACACCAGACTGTATCGAAATTTCCATCAAGAATATTGATTGGCGGATAAAGATATTTTCCATCATACTGAGCTTCAACAAGTTCACTTGATGCACCAACTGAATACAGATCAGCTGAATTTGTCTGAGCCATAAACCAGTCTCCTGCAAATACAAATGCAGAAACAAATGAAACTAAAAACATCAAAAATAATTTCTTCATATATCCAAAATTCCTCGCAGTTATTATATATTATATAGATAAAAAAGAGGTTTAAAGTGATTTTCCGATTTTTACTGACTTTTTTCATGGACATATTTCCTTCATCATTCTTTGCATACAGAAGACTAATCCTCAGACTAATGGGAATCAAAGTCCACCCAACAGCAAAAGTAAATTCCGGATTCAGAATTTATGGAACTGGAAAACTTGAAATCGGAAGCAACACCTGGATTGGACGAAACTGCCATTTCTACACAATTGGAAACTGCGGAATCAAAATCGGATCCAACACTGAAATAGGGCCGGAAACAATGGTAAACTGCCAGACTCACAAAATCGGAACCAGTGAACACAGAGCCGGAGACTGCAATAACCATCCAGTTGAAATCGGAAACGGAATCTGGATAGGCACAAGAACAACAATTCTCTGCAATAAGATCGGTGACGGAACTGTTATTGGGGCTGCATCCCTTGTTCTTCAAGACATCCCGGAAAACTGCATGGCCGCTGGTGTTCCTGCAAAAATCAAAAAGAACCTGGACTAAAGAGCATGAAACCATTCAGCAAAATATCAGCACTGAAAATATTATTGATTGCCACACTCATTCTTTTCACGACTGCAGCTAGATTTTCCATGCTTCAAAAATCTTCAGAACCAAATGGACTTGACGGATACTACTACGCACTGCAGGCAAAATCATTTGCTCAAACAGGACACCTTGAAAACCCAAGCCACGAACCAGGATATTATCTGTGCGGAATATTTGCAAAACTGATGCAAGACCCAATTACAGGATGCAAGATTTATTCAGCATTATCATCAGCCCTGATCTGTGCCGGAGTTTATTTCCTCCTTTACAGCCTGACAAAAAGTTTTATTGCCGGCACCATGGGATTTCTTTTATGCGCATGCTCACCCTGCATTGCACTGATTTCAACAAACTACATCAACAATCAGACGGGAATCGTATTTTTCCTTTTCTTCACTGCATTTTTTGCAAGAAAAAAAATCATGCCATCGGTCATATTCTTTTTTCTAAGTTGTCTTTCACATAAAGTAACCCTGGCATACTCATTGATTCTGGTTGCATTGATGACTTTCCAAAAAATCAACAGAAAGAAAATGCTCATCATTCCACTAAGCATATCATTGATTTTTGCAACAGCACTTCTAGCATTTCAGTTTCCAAGATTCAAATCATCAGTTGCAATGCCATCACTGCTGTTCACAAACAAATCAATCACAAGGCAGCTCTCTTTCGGTACTTGCGAAATGACTGCAGTTTGTCTTTTGTCCTGGGGATGCACAATCTGGTTTTGCATATATGCCTTTCTGAAAAAAAATTTTTCAAGAACAAAGGCAATCTGTATTTTCTTTTTTAATACAGTCATGTTTTTCCCATTCTGGAATTTCAATTCAGGCAACGAAATGGGATTCAGACTATATCTCTCGGCAATGCCATTTGGAATAGCACTCATAATTTTCACGATTTTCACTTCGGTTAAGTTTGAAATTCTCAGCGATCGAACAAAAATCATTTCATCATGCACAACAGCAATATTACTTATTTCTGCATCTATCGTCCTCACACCAAAAATCTACAACCCAAGACATGATCCGCCATACAAATATTACAAATCTGTCGTAAAAAATATTGAACTGAATGACGACTCACTGCTGATTGCACATCTTGGTCTCAACCACACTTACACCTACTACAAAAACTTGAGATGGAGCCTCAACTACATTCCAGACTTTCCGGTAAAAGGCGGAATCTGGAGACTTGCATACGGTGCATCAAAAACCCGAATCGAAGAAGTTCTTCAGGTTGAAAACTCAGCAGATATAACTGAAATAAACACGGAATACATTCTCATCAAAGAAAACCTATGGCAGCAGTATCTTGAAAAAGAAGAAAAGGAAATCTCCGACTCTTTCAAAAACTGGTACAATCCACACATGATTCGTCCAAGTTTTATCAGAAGAAAAAAATTAATCTGATCAAAAAACCGGCGATTCTGTTTGAACCTAAATGTTAAACATGGGATCTCACATTATATGCTCAAAACAGGACTCTGTTTTATTACATTTGGAAGTATTTTTATGAAGATGCCAAAGTAGATTGGTTTATGTCTAATCAGACAACTAATTTATTTTCCGGTTGTCATTTGTTGGAGTAAAACATAGTGTTTTCAAGTGGAAGGAGAACATTAGATGTGGGGGATATCAGTGGGATTCAACACTGTTATAATATAAGTCATCAGGACAAATATCCTGCCCGTCTGGCCATTCAATATTAAATCCGTTTGCTTTTACAGAAGAAAAATACGGTTTATCATGTAGCTTTCCAAACCAGGAACCTTTAATATAGGGAGTTACATCAAAGGATTTCTTTTCACCATTATCAAATTCAAGGAGCAGTTTGTAATCATCCTTGGGAATTGCTTTTATTACTGTCGGTCTTAACATACTTACCCCCTTATTTCAAAGGTTCAATTTTAAAGAACTGTTCTCCCTCTTCAAGGAGTTTCCAGTTTGCCATCAGTTCTTCCTTATGAATTTCTATCCATGCTTCAACCAGCTTCTTTTTTGAAGACGAGATAGTTCCTTCTATCTGTTCTCCTTCCAGCGAAAAAACGGATTCATCATCACCACAGATTACATGAATATGAGGAAGATGATGCTTACCGCCTTTTTCACTTTGCATTCGGATTATGATTCCATAAAACATTGATAATACTGGCATTTGTTTTCTCCTGACCTCATTATAGCACAGTTTTGCTTAGCCTGATAACTTGTGGGAAAAAAACTGGCGTTTTCGGAAGAGGAAAATACTAGATGTGGGGGATATATGCAATCAGTTCATCTTGAATTTTTGAATTTCAGCAGCCGACAAGTTTTGCCTTGATTCTTTAGCATATTTTGCAAGCCGTCTTAAATCGATTCCTAGAGAAGGTTTTGTCCGATACGGATTTACAGCTTTTATAAAATCCTGGGCAATTTTGTCTTTTGCAGCAGAGTCTGTTACATTAAAGTTCTTCATCAGACCATTCATATTTGTAAACCTCCTTGATTTTCCTTGCATTTTCTTCTTCAATTACAAAATGATATGGATGCATGATTCCTATAACAATTGCATCGAAGACTTCTACATAGTGTTGCAAAATATCTTTGTCCATTGCAATCGCATGAACGCAGCCACCATGTCCTCTCTGTTCAGAAACATTAATTGCTATAGCAAATAAATGCCCTCCAACTCCCTCATACAGTTTTGAGCCATTGCGCCATACATTATTCTCTGGCGAAGTGCAAGCCCAATTAATATAAACTACATTACTCTGCGAATCATCAGTTAACGCAATCAATCCCTGAATGTCTACCGCGTTTTCATTGTTAAATTCAAAATCTCCGGAAGAATCATGCGAAAAAAAACACACACCGGATTATGAATCAAAAAGTGCATCCCTCCCATCAATTTCAATTGATGGGAAAAGTAATAAAATTTGGTAAACAAATTTTTATACCATTCTGTTAATCAATTAATTTTGAAACCTCATCACAAAGAAGTTCCCGATAATCATCATCTTTTAGCATAACAGTATTAAATGGATTTATAATGAAATTGTCCTTTGAGAACAATATTTGTTACATTACTTGCGTCATCTGAAACCGGATATTTAAATTCTGATACTTTTTTATCAACCAGTAACTGTTTAATATTGTAAATTAATTGATTGTAGTTTTCTTTAGAAATTTTTCTAATTATCATTTTATCATCTGCGTATTTTAATAAGTACACATAATCATCATTCATTTTTAGATGAATATAAGAAAGTATCTTACTGCAAGTTATATCATAACGAGAAATAATAATTTCTTGTTGTGGTTTCATAGTGTTAAAATTATAAAGAAATAAAATCTTTTTCTTGAGCGAATGCAACCATAAATGTTAGACTAATTAAAATGCAAGTTATTATTTTTTTCATTGTTTTTTCCATGTTGATTCAGGTTTTATTGGACAAATTGCCATTGATGGGAGTAGTAACCTAAAAAAGTCAGTATTTTCAGATTTATAATTCAATACTAAACTACTGTTTAATACTTTCTAGATAACAAGTATCTGCTCCTATATCTATTTTGTTCGACCAAGTAACATTACTGTCTATGGTAGAATCTTTATCCCAGCAAATTGAATTATCAGAATCTATATAACAATTATTGAAAATTTCTTTATTACGTAACAGATTATATACAGTTCCTTCAATTATGTACTTTGAAAAATCCAGAATCCTTTGTTCGTCATTATCAAATGTAATTAATAATTTATAATTATCTTGAGGGGTTACTTTTACAGGTTTTCTGCGACCAGAGGAAAAATATCTTGCAGCTTTCTCATCGAACCCTTTTGACAAATAATATTCATAAGTATTAGCCATAACAAGTAAAATCTCCTACTGTAAAGGATCGATACTGAACAAATCCATATGTTTTACTGCTAATTCCCAATTTTCCATTAATTCTGTCTGATGAAATGCAGCCCATCCTAAAACCATTTTTTGTTGTTTCGATGGCATTTCTCCTTCTATTACCTCTAATTCGTCTATTGAAACCAAAATATCATTCCCTGCATAAACTGCGTGAAAATGTGGAGGCATATGATCATTCCAGTTTATATAGATTTTAACATTGTCGAAAAATAATATCTACAATTTCTCCAAATAATTTCAATTTGTGGGAATAGTCTTTTTGAAAATATCATAAGTTTATCTATACCGCATTTACCTATGAAAAATAAACACCTTGAAAAATTATTAGAAGGCCTAACAGAATAATAAAAAAGAAAAACTGCATGTTGTAGTTATCATCTTTATCATATGGAATATTTTCGATCTCTTTTAAACGTTCAATTTCTACACGGGCCTTGATTATTTCTTCCTTATGGAACACGCTGCGTAAAACCGCCGGTAGTATGGGGCGACGTTTCAAGAAAATCAGCCATCACAGTTGAATGGTCGACATTTGCGCAGAACTGCACAAGCGCTCCGGTAAAAGGAATGTTAACAGGACCGGTAACAATCTTGAACTGGTCATTCCCGCGCGAGGACATCAGCCTAAAGACACAAGTTATGCAGATTGCGCTTGCAATCCGGGAAGAAGTTCTTGACCTTGAAAAGAATGGAATCAAAATCATCCAGATTGATGAAGCCGCAAAAATCGTAAGGAACGAATAGTTTTTTGTAAAACTCTTACCGGGCTAGCCCCGCCCTAGCATTGCAAGAAAAAATCAAAAAGTCATCAATTTAAATTCATAGTCTTTCATTGAGTCTGTCTAAATAAACAAATATAGAACAAAGTCTATGCGCAAATCCAAATTTAAACGATAAAAGTTTTTATTTGGCTGGGATTATTATGTGGAAAATAAATTTGAACGAGGAATTTGGTTGTGAAAAAATATTTTCTGTTTTTTATATTTAGTTGTTTTTCTTTCTTTATCAATGCAGAGCAAATGAAAGAAACTTTTTGGGGAATTCCTTTTGGCTCTGATTTTTCTATAGTAAATGACAAGATGATTTCAAAAGGATTTTATTTAGATGAAAAAGTAGAAATAAGTTCAGATATTTCACAAGGTGTTTATAAAAATAGAAATGGTGTAAATGGTGGAAAATTTGCAGAAACGAAACCTCAGTCAATTCTAATAAAATTTTCTGAAAGTAAAGGAATGACGGCTGCTACTATTGACTGGGATGTCGTGGAACTATATAAGGAAAATGAAATTATAAGAGATGCTTTTAACAATAATGATTCAGAAAAAGCGTTTAATTTAATGGGTATATACACTAAACGATACTTTTCTACACTTGTTAATAGCCTTAATAAAAAATATGGAACTAATATTGATCTTCCTAATACTTTCCAGAGTTTTGGTTATGAAATTTTGAATTCAAAAAATTTAAGGATTATTTTTGGTGTCGATTTAACTGACTTAATGACAGGAGAACCTTCTGCTTATATTTTGCATTATGAAAGTTCGTTATACGAAGAAGTTGTGAATGATGATGTTTAGGGAAGATATATATTTTAAAACAACTTTCTGCATTTTTTTATTGCTGGCGATTTTTGCTTTTTCCATTCATTCCGAAGTTGTCCGTGAACGCTGCGGAATATGTTCTGGGACTGGTTCGGTTGTGTGCAGGACTTGCGGCGGAAAAGGAAGCGTTAGGCGAGAAGGAAGAAACGGCGCGATTCAGTCGAGAGTCTGCGGAAACTGCCATGGCAACGGAAGAACCAATTGTTCGGCTTGTGGTGGCAATGGCTGGAGTTATGTAGAAGAAAAAGAGAGTGAAAATGCACATCGTGTATGCACGGTTTGCAATGGTCGCGGAAATATTCAGTGCAATCAGTGTTTAAATAACGGCTGGGGCATTGGAAAAACAGGCTGCAATTCATGCGCAGGATTTGGATATAAATATACCAATATTCTTACAGGTGAAAAAGAAGTCTGTACATTTTGTTCTGGCACTGGAAAAAGAAACTGCACAAGATGCGACGGAACTGGACGAATAGATTGCCGTTCTTGTAACGGAATGGGATATTTTGGCGGGTAATTCATTTCCGTATGGAATTGAAAATAAATTTTTAAAGACAAAAAAAGGAGGTCTTCTATGAAAAAGAAGATTTTTATGGGACTGTTTGTATTAACAGCAGTTATTGGAATGGGATTTGCAGGAACTTGTGAAAGACATAATTTAAACTTTTATGGCAGTAAGTGTCCTTCTTGTGCAGAAGAGAGAGCTGCACAGGCTAACAGAGAGGCTGAAAAGATAAAAGAACAACAAGAATTGTGTAATGAATATAAAAATAAAGCAAATAATAAGAAGCTTAATGCGGATACAAGGAACCGAAATAAAAAAAATTTTGATGCATGGTGTTCTGAATAATTAAAAAATTATGGTAAAGTTTTGAGATGCAATATTTCTTAACTTTACCTTTTTTTGTTAAATATATGAAAAAATTAGTAATATTTCACATTGTATTTTTATTTTCGGTATTTCCAATATTTTCTCAAAAAGCGAATTCTGTTGTATATAATGCAATTAAAGAATTTGAAGAGTCTTTTCCTGAGTATTCTGGTAAGGTTTACATGACTGGCGGTAATGGTGAAAGAACTTGGGAAAAACAAATGGAGTTCATTCTTTCTAGACCTGGAAAATATCCGAATATACAAAACAGATTTTCAAAGTGTTTTGGAAAAAAATTGCCAGCAGCTCCATCAGAAATGACAGCAGAAATGCTTTCATGGTGGGAAAGAGAAATTATGGCTCAAGCAGGAAAGCCTAACGGTTTTGCTCATGTAGGTGGAAAGGCTCAAGATGTTTCTGTTCGGAATTTGGACTTATCAGGAAAGCAAGAATTTTCAAAAATACTGCAAGCTCATAACCTTGGCATTATATATGAAATTCCGCCAGATAGTTATTATGTTTCTATAGATAGAGCTACAGTTTTTCATTGTTATTTACATTAATTTACAAGGAGTTTGAATTGAAACAAATCTTTATATCAATTTTATTTTGTCTTCTTGGTTCTGCTTTTGCTGATACGACTTTTAGATTTAGACTAACAGATGACGGAAGCGGAATTTATATTGACAAATACACAGGAACAGATACTGTTGTTTATATTCAGCCGTACTACAATGACCTTCCTGTAAAGGGAATTGGCGAACTTGCATTCTGCGGTACAAATGTTGCAGAAGTTGTTGAAGTTCATCTTCCTGAAACAATAGAATGGATTGGGCGTGGTGCATTTTCAAATCGCCGTTCATTAAGGACAATAAATTTTCCAAGCAGCTTGCAAATAATTTGGACTGCGGCGTTTTATGAATGCAGGTCGCTTTCTCAGATTTATTTTTCCTATCCAGTTCATAAAGTTTCTTGGGCTGGCAGCAATGCATCTGCGGCAAGTTTTAGTGGTTGCCGTTCACTTCCTATGGATGTTCAGCTTACTCTTATAAAAATGGGATACCCTAGAGGATTTGATTAAAAATAATATTTATTTCAAAATTCTTCCATATCCATTAAAATAAAAAAGATTGCTAAAAAATTCTTGTGGGTTTTGCTATGTTTGCTTTCTTGATGAAAAAGAATTGTTGGGTTTTATCAGTCTTGTTTTTTGTTTGCGGCGGATTTTTCTTTGCACAGGAAAATTCAGCGCAGGTTTATTATTGGCAGAACGCGGACAACGAGCTTTCTTCTGACTTTTCAATTCCTTCTGATTGTAAAAAAAACGGATTTCGTTTTTCGCCGGGATTTATAAAAGGCAATCTTTGGTGCGCCGTTAACCGCAAAAGTTCTCAAGAATTTCCTGCGCAGATTCTTGACCTTGGTCCTGAAATCGTGGATTTTGTGGAGCTTTATGTTTTTGAAAACGGCAGCTGGAAAAAAAGTGGCGTTGCAGGAAGAACGGTTTTCAATTCACAAAAATCAATAAAATCTTGGAGAGTTTTTCTTGAAATTCCAAAAGGTCATTTCTTTGACGAATGCTATATTTTAAAAATTAAAAATTCAGATTCAACTTCGTGCACATTCCGTTTTTTTGCAATGGAGCAATTTTTTGAGCAAACAGAGCGATTTTCGTTTGTGCATATAATATTTTTGGGAATTATGCTTATTACGGCGGCGGCTCTTTTTGTTTCGTTTGCAAGCCTAAAGGAAAAACTTTTTTTGTATCTGGGCATTATGACTTTTGCATTTTTTCTTTATCAAGTTGCAATGAAAGGATTTGGCTGCACGTACATTTGGAACGCTTTTTGCCAGCAACTGTTTTTTGTAAGATTCGGTTACATTGTGTGCGCCATTGGACTTTGCTTGTCGCAGATTTTATTTTTGGAAAATCTTTCAATTAAAAAAAATATTTTGTGCAAAAAAATTCTTGGCTTGAGTTTATTTGTCTGCCTGATTTCTGTTTTTCTGTACGGATTTTGCGATGATATAAAAATTCCATACATTGCAACAATCTGCTTTTTGATTTTTGGCTGTGCTTTTTGCAGCGTGCTTCTTGTGCATTCATTTTTAAAAAGAAAAAATATTCCGGCGCTTTTGATTTTTTCCTGGGTTCCGCTTTTTATCTATATTATTTTCAGGCAGTCATTGCATCTTTTGCGTCTTAAATTCAATGTGAGCTTGCTTTCTGTTTTTGACAACGATTATTATTTTGGCTACGACATTTGTTTTGTTTCGCACATTCTTATTTATGGCGCGAGCATTTTTATAAAAGTCAGGCAAAGGCAAAAAGAATTCAATCTACTTAGGGAATCTTCGTATTTCTTAAAATCTTCAGCGCATGAGCTTCTTGCTCCAGTTACGATTATTCAGAATTCAGTTGAAGAAATGGAAAACATTGCAAATGAATTTTACAAGCAAAATGATTTCCGTGTGGGGGCTTTAAAGAATTTTTCTGCCTGTGTAAAAAGCGCGAACGGAAATATACAAAGAATAAAAAATATTGCGCTCATGGTAAACTCGCTTGAACGGCAGGAACAAAATATTCAGGAAGCTGCAAGAATGAAATCCGCGGTTCTTGTTATGAATTTGTTCCGGCAGTGTCTGGACAATTTTATTTCTTATGCGAAGTTAAAAGGAATTGAAATTTCTTGGACTTATTCATGCGGCGAAGAACTTTGCGTTTTGGTTTTTCCTTTGTTTTTGGAAACTGTTTTTATAAATCTGATTGACAATGCGATAAAATATTCTGCGGAAAAAACTCAAATTGGCGTGAACATTGAATGGGACAGTTCGAGCAAAACGCTGGTTTATAGAGTCTCAAATTTTACTGAAAATATATCCGAGCAGAACATTGAGCAGCTTTTTGCCTTTGGCTTCCGTGGAAAAAATATTCCAGAAAATATTGCGGGAATGGGAATCGGGCTTAATCTTGTGCGGCGGATTTGCAGGCTTTATAACGGAAACTGCTATGCGGTTTGTGTTCCTGCTTTTAAGGACGGAAAAAATTTGCACAAAGTTGTTTTTGAAGCCCGTCTGCCTCTTGAAATTGTTTCCGGCACTGATGAAAATTGCGTTCAAAAAACGGAGCGGCTTTTCTATGAAAATGAGCCTGAACTGAATGTTTCCGCGCTTCAAAATTATGACTTTTTGCAGATAATGCAAGGCGTAAAAATTCTTTGCGTGGAAGACAATCTTTCACTTTTGGAAAATATTTTAAATATGTTCAAGCCTTACTGCACGGTTTTTGCCGCTTGCAATGGAAAGGATGCTCTTGAAAAAATAAAGGAAGAAATTCCCGATTTGATAATTTCGGATATGGTTATGCCGGTTATGGATGGAAAGGCTTTTTTTGAAATTTGCCGCAGGAACGAACAGCTAAAGACAATTCCATTTTTATTTTTAACGGGCGTGCAGGATTCCAAACTTCGGCGCATTTCAATTGAGGAAGGTGCGGTGGATTATATTTTCAAGCCTTTTTCGCAAACGGAACTGCTTTTAAAAGTCTATTCGATTTTGTCTTTAAAAGTAAATGTTAAAAAAGATTTTGCAAAGACAATAACAGATTTTATAAACAGGTCGGCGGAATCTTTTTATGGCAGCAAATTGAATTCAGACTTGCCGTTTGCTTCTGCCGCTGATTCAAAAGAAAACAGAATTTGTGCCTATAAAAAATTCGGCTTGTCGTCAAGGGAAATTGAAATTGCCGAGTTTTTGCTAAAGAATCAGACTAACAAGCAGATTGCAAAGGAGCTTTTTATTGCCACCAGCACGGTTGCAACTCACATTCAGCACATATATGAAAAATTCGGCGTAAAAAGCAGAAGCGAATGGATTCTGGCAGTTATGAGCTTGTAGCTGAATTTATTTTAAGTGAAGAATCCGCTGATTTCTTGAACCGCGGAATTGCAGTGAAATGTCCTTAAGCACTTCTATAAAAGGCCCGTCTACAAGAACGTCAATGCAGCTTATAAATTGCTCTGTAAAGGCGCAGTGTTTTTTTCCGTCGGAAGGAAGAATGTCCTTGTCGTAAACGTAGCCTGTGTAGCACCAGATTGTTTTCTTGGGAAACATTTTTTTTACTTTTGATAAAAACGGCGCAAAAACTTCCTGGTTTTCAGGTTCGAAAGGCTCTCCTCCAAGAACTGTAAGTCCCGAAATAAATTCCTTTGAAAGAGCTTCGGTTATTTCGTTTTCTGTTTCTTCTGTAAAAAGTTTTCCGTACTGAAAATCCCAAGTGCATTTGTTAAAGCAGCCCGGACAATGAACTCTGCATCCTGAAACAAAGATGGAAACTCTAACACCTTCTCCGTTTGAAATGTCGTATTTTTTAATTTCTCCGTAGTACATTTACAAATGCAGCACACGCTCTTTTATTTCCTGTGTGCGTCCCTTATTCCAGTATTGTGTTCCGATGTAACCGCAGGTTCTTCTTGCAACGTTCATTGTGGCCTAATCGTGATTTTTGCAGTTTGGACATTCCCAGATTATTTTTCCGCCGCCGTCTGTTGCAATTTGAATTTCGCCTGTGTAGCCGCATTTCTAGCAGAAGTCGCTTTTTGTGTTCAACTCGGCATACATTATGTTGTTGTAAATGTGCTTTAATAGAGCCATTACAGCCGGAATGTTGTTTTGATTTCTACAAATTTTATTTCGTTTGTAGTCTTAATCTGATGATGCCATTCGTAAATCCATTTTGACAATGTTTTTACATTCAGACCATTCTCTTCTGCAAACTGTGCGTGTGTTTTTTAAGGATTTTTCAAATTGTTCTAAAAATCTTTTTTTTTCCGATTTGGTCAGTATTGCCTTCATTTTCCACCTCTGAAACTAGTGTACTCAACTTAGAAAAATTTGTTTACGAGGCTAGAATTGACGGATACACAAAATCAATATACTCAGTTAGTAATTCTAACTAGATAAATGATTTCTAAATAAATAAATGTAATAATTAAATAATACAGAATACAAAGAAATGTTTTTTTCATTAATAATCTACAAAATGGCACTATATATCCCTGCTATGTATAGTGTTTTTTAATTTTTTGCTTACTCCCATCAATTTCAATTTGTGGGACTAAGACATTATCCCAAAAACACATGAACTCAACGTAAAATTCAGTTGAAATTATATGCTTTTGGCTGTATATTTTAAACGAAAACGCACCCATAGCAATGGGCCGCTTCCACGCTAAGAATTAGTCTTTCCAGACTAAGCCGTCAGAGTGTGCTAGGCTCATGACGGCTATTTTTTTACTCTTTTACTTTTTCAAATAAGAGAGCCATGTAAGAATCAGAATGGCAACATCAATTGCCAGAGATAGAATCTCATATTCCGTCATCTTCGGCCTCCCACACTAATTATTCCAGCTTTCGCCGGTTGAGTTTGGGAAGCAGCCGCCTGCTATGAGTGCATACTAATTATCGGTTTTGTTTTGCACTGTGTTTATAGCAGGCGGTAAATTTCAATTTGTGGGAATACAGTTAGTCACTGCCATAAAATATTAAAAACAAAAAATTAATTATTAATACCACATATAATATCATCATTTTATAATCTAAATAATTTGAGTCCCTGTTATGTCTAATTCTTTTCCAGTCTAAATAGCATAAGCCCAAGAGTCCGATTATTGAAATTAACAAATACATATTTGAATCACAAATAAGAAAAAGAATATAACCACTAATACTTGCACAAATTGGCAATACTTTAATTTTCATACATTCCTCTCATTGAAGTTGAACCGCCTCTAGAGTTACAATTCCCTGGGATACAAAATCTGCAACTATATTTGAAAGAATTTCTGTTGTTTTTTTTATCTAATAAAGCCCTTTCTGCAGCTTTTGCAAAATTACCCCCGAATTTATTTCCCACTGCTGTTATTACAATTGAATTGTCAACTTCTACACCAAATTCCAATTTGTGGGAGTAAGACGCCGCGTTTCTAGAACTGCCACAGAGTTCAGAACCTTGTTCACAGTCGAGCTTTTTAGCCCTTTGTCCGCCGCAAGGTAAATAAAAAAATTTGTTCAAGATTTCAGTCGTAAGGGAGTCAACCGTAGAGCCTTCAGAAGAACGGAATCCAGTAACGCTTTGCCATATCGCGCATATTCTGGCAATGGGTTCCGTTGATTTCCTTTCGGTGGGCTTTTCCTCCCTCCGGTCGGCGTTCATTCCGATTCAAGTCCAAGAGCTATTTTTCTCGGTTCTTTCTGTATCTTTAAAATAAAAAAAGCTCCAGTATTATACTAAAGCTTCTTTATTGGGCCATCTTGGACTTGCCTTCCTCTCGCAAACCTCCTGTTTGCTCCTTCCAGGCCGGCTTCATTCTCTGCCGCCCACCTCCTGTGGGCTTTTCCTCCCTCCGGTCGGCGTTCATTCCGCTTCAAGTCCAAGAGCTATTTTTCTAGGTTCATTCTGTATCTTTAAAATAAAGGAAGCTCCAGTATACTGAAGCTTCCTTCTGGGCCATCTTGGACTTGAACCAAGGACCAAGGGATTATGAGTCCCCTGCTCTAACCGACTGAGCTAATGGCCCGAAATGTTTTATGATAATATCATTTTTATGGATTTTTGGTCAATGGGATGGAAAGCACAGCTGAATCCATATCAGCACATTTGAACGCAACATGACTCATTCCAGGAATTATTCCTTCATCCATAATCAACTACAATCATACTAAAGTCATTTCTATTATAATCTGATTAGCCGGCTTTGCAAAAAAAACGTCAGCTGCCAATAAACAACTGACGCTCATCTCAATTAGATACTAAAGCTGTCCTTCAAGAACAAGCTTTTCCTTCGCTGGAAATTTTGAATCAAACTTTTCAAAATCTTCCGGATTCTTTTCTGCAACAAAATATGATTCTGGTGTTGAATACTCACCACTCACACCATTCAGGTATCCGGATTTCAATTCCTTGCACAAAAAGAAATCTGCATCCATTCCCTCTGGCAATCCGTGATAGCGAATGCCGAATTTTGAAGCATAGTCAAATCCACTCTTGCCGTAGAAACCTATATTACCTTCAAAGCAAACGGCACCAAATCCCATGTCGCGGGCTTTTTCCAGTGAATAATCCAGCAGTGCCTTTCCGTAACCTTTTCTCTTAAGATCACTGGCAATGCATATTGGACCCATGGTAAGAATAGAAAAATATGTTCCATCATCCAATGAAATTTTTGCCCGGACAAAAACATTCTGCCCAATAATTCTTCCATCTTGTTCCATTACAAAACTCAATTCAGGAATAAAATCTGCATTGTTTCTCAAATGATGTAAAACATAGTGCTCAGTACATCCAGGACGATAGACATTCCAGAACGACTCGCGTACCAGATTTTCTACTTCTGCATGGTCAGCAAAAGTTTCCAAACGAATAACATAATCTTTCATTTTTTCCTCTATAATTCAAAATTGTAAAATGACAAAACAACCTTGAGAGGGTACACTAAAAGTGCAAGACATTGTTCCAACCCCTCAAGGCTAGAGAACAATCTCCATTTTGCTTGAAATAAACATCCAAACTCCAATTATTTTTTTTATTGCCACAAGGCAACTGTGCTAATGTACTTTACTTACTCTATTTTGTAAACCATGTTCCAAAATTTTTTCCGGCTTCAAAATTCACTCTGATTCATGTTCCTCACAATTCCCCAGTCTCTTGAAATATATGCCGCCGTTTTCCTTGAGCCACTTGCTGCATTTTCTGTAGTCTGGAAATATCTTTTCCACTTCAACATAGAACTGCTTTGAATGATTCATGTGCTTTCGATGGCACAACTCATGAACCACAACGCTGTCCAGAATCTCAAGAGGCATCAGAACCAGAAGACAATTAAAATTCAGGTTGCCATCCCGCGAACAACTACCCCATCTTGTTTTCTGAAGTCTTATGAAAATCCGATTGTAATTAATACCGCTGATTCCTGCATAATGCTCAACTCTCTGCTGAATCACATTCCTTGCCTTTTTCTTCAGTTTCCTGATTTCGCACTCACTCAGAATTCCCAGTCCCGCTGCAATTTTTTTCTGTTTCTTAACTTTAGAAATCTGTTTCTTTATCCATTCTTTTTTTTCATGAATAAAATTTACTGCAACCTCAGAGCTCATGCCCAAAGGAATTTTTACAATCACTTTCAAATCTGAACCAACAGTTATGCTCATGGTTCTCCGCCGTGATTTTTTTATTACGTAATCTACCTGCATTTTTTTTCTCGCTCAATGCAGGGGGACAACCCCCTTACGCCCGCACTACGTTGCGTGCTATCCCCCGATGCGGGCTAAATCGCCGCCCGCAACGCCTGCTTAAAAAACATCAGGGGCGTACATTGGATCTTGAATAAATAATATAGAATAATTCTTGTGTATATTTATATCCTTTTTCCATCTGCTCAAAGGTACTGTCAAAGTCTTTAAATCCAGTTTCATCTAATTGATGGGCAGGACTTTCGATATATTTCCATGTTTTATTAAAAAGTGCATTTTCATTTAAAATTTTTACCATCAGTGCAGTAGGGTAAATATTTTCTTCAAGACATATATTGTACCGCCTGCAGTTTTTAAAACCATAGCAGGCATAATTTTCTGGATTCCCCCAAATTGCAATTGTATCATAACCCAATTTCTTTGCTGCTTCAAATGAATGATAAAGAAGTTTTCTTCCGTATCCTTTCCGCTGATATTCAGGATGAATTGTGAATGGTCCAAAAGAAAAAATTTCTTTTTCTGTACCGTCAAAGGCAATAAGTTTTGCTTTTACATAAATGATGTGACCGATGATTTTTCCATCTTCTTCAAGAACAAAATCCAGTTCAGGAATATAGTCCCTGCTTTTTCTAACCTGATGAACAAAGTAATGTTCGGTGCAGCCAGGTACATATAAATTCCAGAATGCCTTTTTTATCATTTCTTCAACGGTTCTATAATCTTCTTTTTTTCATTTCTGATAATCATTAGTTTTCTCCCTCACCCGCATTCACTTCCATAATATCCCCAATCTCGCAATCCAAAGCAATGCAGATTTTCCTAAGGCTCTCCATAGAAACATCTTCGCCTTTGCCCATTTTTGCTACTATGTTGCTGGTGATTTTTGCCTGGCGGATGAGGTCACTTTTATTCATGTCGCGGTCAATTAGGATTTTCCAGAGTTTTTTGTAACTTGCACTCATTGTAGTTTTCCTGTCTTGATTTCAGTTTTGAGATA
>SAMEA3663025__coassemble_799_pt1 | contig 17590 bp, 14 predicted proteins | sample SAMEA3663025__metabat2_high_PE_027 | metagenome-assembled genome bin SAMEA3663025 (sample SAMEA3663025) | pig gut metagenome | biome: pig gut; feature: pig-associated habitat; material: faeces | place: France | collected 2012
TCAGAATGATAAGAAGAAATATTTCTGGAGCATCAAGATGAAAAATGATTTCCAGAATTCAAGTCATTGGTCAAACCAGGAAGAAAGCATTAAAACTAACAGACCAATTCTATTGATGCTGACCCTCATAAAAATTTTTCCCAACTGGATTGTAAATGCTCTGGTTTACCCGATTTCATTTTTCTTTTATCTGGGTGCTGCCCGTGCAAGAAAAGAAATCCGCCGGTTTCAAAAAAATCTACGGGAGTATACAAATAATCAGTTTCCGAAAAAGTTGAGTGAGTACAAACCGATTTTTTCTTTTAGTCTCTGTCTTGTGGAAAGAGTTGAGGGCTGGGTTGGTAAAATCAATGAAAAAAATTTGATTTTTCAGAATGATGATTTTGAGGAATACAAGAGAATTCTTGTAGAAGAAAAAAAAGGAATTTTTGTTTTTGGAAGTCATCTTGGAAATCTTGATTTGCTTAGAAGTCTTTCTACTGTTTGCCGTGTTGGAGTAGATATTCAGATTCCTGTGACTGTTATCATGGAAATCAAGACTTCAGAAAATTTCAGCAATACCCTGAAAAAAGTAAATCCTGACTATGAGTTTACGGCAATTGATCCAAAGGATATTGGTCCTGAAACAGTAATTGAACTTCAGGAAAAACTTTCCCGAGGTGAAGTTGTTGTAGTTACAGGGGACAGAACAAGTGCCCATTCAAAGAACAGGTTTATCAGAAAGGACTTTCTGGGAAAGAAGGCAAATTTTCCTTATGGAGTATTTCTGCTGGCGGCTTTGGTAAAGGCTCCGGTTTTTTATATTTTTGGTGCAAGAAAAAATCTGGATGCATTATGTCCAAAAAATAATGTCCACGTTGAAAAATCGGAAATTGAATTTCTTGAAAAAGACGACAGGAAAACACGAAATAAAAAGATTGATGATTTGTGCCAGGAGTTTGCCGGAAAGCTGGAAAAATTTGCATGCATGTATCCGTATCAGTGGTACAATTTTTTTGATTTCTGGAATGATGGTTCGGAGGATAAAATCAATTGAAAAATAAATTGTATTTAGTAGAAACAAAAATAAAGATAGAATTCTACGATGTTGATTCAATGAAAATTGTCTACCATGGAAATTATGTGAAATTTCTGGAAGTGGGAAGATGTGCCTTGCTGGATAAAATTGGGTATAATTATAATGAAATGGAAAAAGACGGCTATTCTTTTCCAATAACAAAATTAAATGTAAAATATATTCGCTCTCTTGTTTTTGGAGAGACAGCCATAGTAAAAACAAGTGTTGTAGAATATGAGAATATGCTTAAGCTTCAGTATGAAATTTTCAAGGAAGATGGAACTTTGGCAACTACAGCGGAGACTTGTCAGATGGCAATCAGAATGAAAGACATGGAAACAATGTTTGTTTGCCCTGAAAGAATGATAAAAAAATTCAGATCAGCAATTGGAGGAAACTAATGAAAAAAATAGTAACACTTATTTCATTAATGATGATTGCATTTACTGCAAATGTTTTTGCTCAGGTGAATCTTGAGAGTGTGTGCAGCATGCTTTCAAAGCATCCAAATACAACCGGAAATTTCAATCAGGAAAAGTCATTGAAAAATTCATCCAGGACGCTGAAATCAAATGGTAGTTTTATTTTCAGCATGGATGGAATCATGTGGAAAACGGAAAAGCCTTTTCCATCAACTTTGACAATAACAAAAAATTCAATGATTCAGACTAGTGCAAGCGGAAAGAAGAGCGTTACTGATGTTTCAAAGAATGAAGTTTTCAAGAGCGTTTCTTCAACATTGATTTCTGTTTTTTCAAATGACACGGAAGTTCTCAAGAAAAATTTTAATGTTGATTTCAAGGATGAAGGTCAGGGAAACTGGAAAATTGTATTGATTCCAAGGGATGCAACTGTTGCAGTAATGGTTTCTTCAATTGATCTTTCCGGTGTGACTAAGAATTCAAACTGCGATTTGATGTCAATTGTCATGAATGAAAAGTCCGGAGAAAAAATAACATATACATTCAGTAACCAGAAATATCCAAAGGAGCTTTCGGCTGATGAAAAAGCTAACTTCATTGTTAAATAGAGCAACAAATCGCCATTATCTTTTTGCCTGGATTATTTTTCATGTTCTGATTTTCTTGTGCTTTGCCCTGACATTTGCATTTCATCGAGGTCAGATGAAAATGGATGCAGATTTGTTCAATATGCTTCCGAAACCATTTGAAGGAAAGTCACTGGCCATGGCTGATGCGAAACTGACTGAACTGACAGGACAAAGTGTATTTATTCTGGTAAGCAATCCTGAATTTGACGAGGCACTTGCTGTTGCCGACAAAGTTTACAATGAACTAAAGACAAGCACGAAATTCAAGTCATTGGAATTGTATCAGGATGAACAGTCTGTTGCTGAACTTTCAGATGTTCTGTTCAAGTACAGATGGAATTTGCTAAGCCAGGAAAACATCGATTTTATCAATACTTCTGATGGTCCTCAGGAATTTGCACAGATTGCGCTGGAAAAGGCTTATACGGGTTTTACTGCAACATCACTGGAACACCTGGATAAAGATCCATTTATGCTCACGGAAAATGCCATTGAAAACTATCAGTCGGCAGTACAAAAATCGGGAGTTGCACTATCGCCAAGAAATGGAGTTCTTTCCACAACTGTTGATGGAATCAGTTATGTCATGATTCGTGGTAATCTCAGTGATGAGGGAGCAGCTCTGGCAAGTGACAGGAATGCTGTTGTTTTGATTCGTTCTGTTTGCAAGTCATTTGAAAACGAGAGTACAAAATTCATATTCTCCGGAACACCCTTTCACAGCTACAAGAGTTCAACTTCGGCAGTGCGTGAAGTAAAAATTATCTCAGTGATTTCAATAGTTGCTGTCCTTATAATTCTTCTTGTTGTGTTCAGAAACCCGCTTCCAATTGTAATGGTTATGGGGTCAATTCTTGTTTCATCCGGGACTGCATTTGCCATGACAATGTTTGTGTTCAAAAAGATGCATGTGCTTTCCTTGATTTTTGGAACATCATTAATTGGATCTTGTATTGATTACAGCCTTCATTATTTTGTTAACTGGAAAGGTAATAGAGATCTTAATAGTGGAAGTGAAGTAAGAAGGTTCCTGTTTCCCGGACTTACAATGTCACTTATTTCAACAGAAATTTGTTTTCTGATTCTTTTGTTTGCTCCGTTTAATCTTTTGAAGCAGATGGCAGTTTTTTCTATGGCAGGAATTTTCAGTTCATATCTGAGTGTAATATGTGTTTTCCCGCTGGTGAAAATTGCTCCAGATTCAAAAAGAAATATTGGTATTGCCAGAATGGTCAGAATGCCAGAATGGTACAACAAGAAAATAGTTGGTAGATGTGCAATTACCCTATTCTTTGTTTTTTCAATTCTGACATTATTTTTTGGTTTCAAGAATATCAGGGTTGAAAATGATATTTCAAAGCTTTACACGATGGAAGGTGAGCTTCTGGAACATGAAATTGAATCAACCAGAATCCTCAAATATAGACCAACCGGCTGGTATGTGCTTAGTGGTGAAACAAAGGAAGAACTTTTGCAGCGCGAAGAAAATCTTGTTTCAAAATTGAATTCACTTGATTCGGAAAAAAATCCGGTTGGGTTTATGTGTCTTACATCTTTTATTCCATCAATTCAGATGCAGAAAAAATCTCGTGAAGCCTGCGAAAAACTTCTGGCTCTTTCAGATGCTCAACTCGAGGCTCTTGGATTTGATTCAAGTACAGCAGAAAACCTGAGAAAAGAATTTATAAAATCAGAAAATGATTTTATTGAACCGGAAATGGAAGGATTGCCGCAGATAATCAATAAGTCTGTGTCTAATGTTTGGCTTGGAAATTTAGGTGGTAAATATTATTCCGTTGTCATTCCAAACCAGATCACAGATGAAAAGGCATTCAAGGAATTTTGTGCTGATGACAAGGATATTTTCCTCGTTCAGAAAGTGAAGGATATTAGCCGTGATATGGACATATTGACGTCCATGGTTTTGAAATTGTTTGCGGTTGCTTATGTGGTTATTTTCATTGTGTTCATAAATCGATATAAGAAAAAGCAGGCATTGAAGATTGTTTCGATTCCGCTGCTGATTATTCTCATGACATCAGCATTTTTTTCATTGGCTAAAATACATCTGGAGTTCTTTTCAATTACCGGATTGATCCTGGTTTTTGGCTTGGGGTTGGATTACGTTATTTATATGATAGAATATGAGAACAGGGAAAACAAAAATCAGTATTCTCATCTTGAGCCTTTTGCAGTTCTGCTTTCATTTGTTACAACAGCAATTTCATTTGGAGCATTGGCATTAAGTTCCTTCAAGCCTGTTCATTTGATTGGACTTGCAATATTTATTGGACTTGTCACAGCATATTTGAGTTCGTTCTTTTATGATCGTTCTGAGGAATAAAGTGGAGGAATTTTATTATGAAGACAAAGTTGTTTGCTTTAATTTTTCTGATTTTTTTATCCATGGCATTTGCTGAAGAATTTTACAGGGTTACTGATGTTCGTGGAAAGGCAACGTATGACAATTCAGGAAACTGGGAATTGATTTATTCCGGTCAGAAAGTTTCATCCGGCACAATGATAAGAGTTGGTATAAATTCTTCTGTAACTATTACAGATAAGGATGGAATTACTCATGTAATCAAGCAGCTTTCAAAGGGAAGCATCAAGGTCTTGATTGCACCAGAAACAAGTTTTTCACGAGCTGAAAAAATTACCGTAGAAGATGTTGCAGGAACAACTACGACAAAAAAAGGAGTTTCAACTGCTGCCGTACGAGGTGATCCTGCTGATGAAGATGAATGGGAAGAGTAGCCATGAAGAAAATTTCAGTATTGGTTCTGGCGGCGGCTTGGCTTAGTTTTTTTTCATGTGTTTCTGGAAAAACCGGCACAGAATCAATTTCTCCGGTTTATGTTACCAACACAAAAAAAATCCATATTCTCTCACCGGAAAATTGTGGAAAGTCCATTGATGATCTTGTTTTGTTTTCAGGAATTTTCAATGGGAATGAAATGCAGTTTCCTGTTCTTGTGGAAAGCAATAAGAGTGGAATTTCAATGGTCATGATGAATCAGGTTGGACTTGAAATGGGCAATCTGTTTTTTGACGGAAAAAGTCTTTCTTTTGTTTCATCAGTTATTCCAAAAAAAGTTAAAATGGAATATATTCTTGCGGATTTTCAGTTTGCATCATATCCATTTGATGTAGTTCAGAGGCAGCTGGAAAAAGCAGGCTTGTCATTCACCGAAGAGATTTTGCAGTCAAATGACAAGAATGGTGAAACAAAAATTTTGAGAAAGATTGTTGATGGAAAAAAAGTCATTGAGGAAATCCTGGTTGACAGCAAATGTACTGTGATTAGAAATAATCTCCGTGGATATGAATTTACTATGGAGACAAACAATGAGTAGCAGAGTGTATTTTTCTCACCCTGCTGTCTTATGTTCCTGTGGATGCAATGAAAATGAGTTCTGGGAAAGCATGATAAGCGGCAGACAGAATGGATTCAAAAAAATTGTATCTCCGGATGGGTCAGAATTCCTTGCTGGAATGATTGATGATTCAAAAATAAAATCTTTACTTGAATCAGAAAAAAAATCAGCAAAGTATAATATGCGGATTCTTGAAATTGAAGAAGCATGTTTGAATCAGCTTTCGAATTCGGTGAAAAAGGCAAAGAATAAATTTGGTTCAAAACGAATCGGAGTGTGCGTTGGTTCATGTGATAACGGAAGTGAACTTTCTGTTTCAGGACACAAAGTATTTTTTGAATTACAGAAATTTCCTGCAGGATACAACCTGGAAATTCAGGGTGCAGATTATGTTGCCACATTAGTTTCGCAAAAATTCAATCTTGAAGGTCCGTCGCTTGCATTCAGTACGGCCTGTTCATCAAGTGCAGTTGCAATTATTCGAGCTGCACAGTTAATAAAAAGCGGTCAGTGTGATGCTGTTGTTGCCGGTGGAGTTGATATTGCCTCAAATACGGTTTTGATGGGATTTAATTCTCTTGAAGCAGTTTCAGCAGGAAAGATTACTATTCCATTCAGCAAAAACAGATGTGGAATTACGCTGGGTGAGGCCGCTGCATTTTTTGTTTTGACAAGGGAAAATTTGTTTGAAACAGGAATTGCCCTTCTTGGGTATGGAGAAAGCTGTGATGCATATCATATGACTTCTCCTGATCCGGAGGGAAAAGGAGCTGCTCTTGCAATTTCAGAAGCTCTCAAACGAAGTAGATTAAATCCATCGGAAATAGATTACATAAATCTGCATGGTACTGGAACCAGATTCAATGATTCAATGGAAGCAAAGGCTGTAAAAAAAGTTTTTGGTGGCAGTTCCATTTTGTGCAGTTCAACAAAACCGATGACAGGTCATACTCTTGGTGCGGCTGGTGCTCTTGAAACCGCTGTTTGTTTTGAATCAATATATATGAATCGCGGAAAACCTTCGGAACAAATCAGGCTCCCGGTTCACTTGTGGGATGGTATATATGATGATGAATTTCCAAGACTGAATTTTGCTGGTCCCGACAGTATTGCTAAAAAAGTGAATGTCTGCATGTCTTCTTCTTTTGCTTTTGGCGGGGCAAATGCCTGTCTTGTTATTGGAGAAAAAATTGACTGATTTTTTTGTACCACAGAAACTGGAAAAAAATGAATTAATTCAATTGATTCCTCATTCAGGAAAAATGGTTTTGCTTTCAAGAATTATTTCTCATGACATTTCAAAAAGAGAAGTAGTTGCCCAGTTTGATGTTGAGGAAAGTTGTATTTTTTATGATGATGAACTTGGTGGAATTCCAAACTGGGTTACATTTGAAATCATGGCGCAGACTCTTTCATCACTTACTGGAATTACAAACAGGGTGAAGGGATTAAAACCTCTGGCCGGATGTATTTTGAGTATTACTAATTTCAAGGCCGAAAAAGAAGTGTTTGAAAAGGGCAGTGTTCTCACAATAAATATTCGTGAAGATTTTAGGGATGAAGAATCTCATGTTTTCAAATATTATTGTTCGGTAAGCCAGAATGGAAAGACGGATCTGGTAACTACAGATATTACGGTTCTTGAGACAGAGAATATTGAATCAATTGTGAAGGGGAACTGATATGGAAAATTCAGAAAAGAAAATACTTGTAACTGGTGCTTCTGGTGGAATTGGTCGCGCCATTGCAGTTGATGCTGCAAAATCCGGATATTATGTAATCTGTCATTATAACCGTGGAAAAGAAAAAGCTCAGGAAACTCTTTCTTTGATTGAGAAAGAGGGCGGGCGTGGTGAACTTATCCAGTTTGATGTTACAGACCGGGACCAATGCAAGAAAAGGCTTGATGAACTTCTTGAAAACCATGGTTCTCTGTGGGGTGTAGTCAATAATGCTGGAATCAACAAGGATAATACTTTTGCCGGAATGTCTGGAGAGGAATGGGACAGTGTTGTTCATACCAATCTGGACAGTTTTTACAATGTATTGAACCCTCTGGTTATGCCTATGTGCAGAAAAAAACAGGGCAGGATCATTACAATTGCTTCGGTAAGCGGTGTCATTGGAAATCGGGGACAAACAAACTATTCAGCATCAAAAGCTGGAATAATCGGAGCAACAAAGGCTCTGGCCCTGGAACTTGCAAGCCGGTCAATAACCGTAAATTGCATTGCTCCCGGAATTATAGAAACAGAAATGGTAAAGGATGCTCCAGTGGATTTGATTTTGCAGACTGTGCCAATGAAGAGGGTCGGGAAGCCGGAAGAAGTTTCGTCTCTTGCAGTTTTCTTGCTTTCAGAACAGGCATCATATATTACTCGCCAGGTGATATCGGTAAATGGTGGTATTGCATGACATTTACAAAACCTAATGGAAAAAGAAGAGTTGTTGTTACTGGTGCCGGCATGGTTACAGCTTTGGGCCGTGATTGGGAAACAGCAAGAAATAACCTGAAGGCCAGAAAAAATTTTATTCGCAGAATGGACTGGGAAAATATTCCTCAGATGAACACTCGTCTTGCCTGTCCGTATACGGATGAGCTTCCAAAGTATCCTAGAAAGAAAATTCGTGGAATGGGACGTGTTGCTCTTTTGTCTCTTGTTGCAACTCAGGATGCCCTGAAAATGGCTGGTTTTGAGGATGCTGAAGGCAATGTTGCCGAGGAACTTCATAACGGAAGAACTGGAATTGCATACGGAAGCTGCATGGGATCAATGGAATCTCTTTCAGATTTGTGTTCACTTATTTCAAGTGGTGACACTTCCAGAGTTGATTCTCAGACTTACATCAAGTGCATGCCTCAAACTTGCGCGGCTAACCTGAGTATTTATTATTCCATTCGCGGTCGAGTAATTGTGACTGATACAGCCTGTACATCTTCAAGTCAGGCAATTGGATTTGCTTATGAAGCAATTGAGGATGGCAGACAGGACATAATGATTGCCGGTGGAGCAGATGAACTCAGTGCCGCAGACAGTGCCATCTTTGACATTATGGGAGCTGCCAGTGTGCTGAATGAAACTCCGGAACTTACTCCAAAGCCGTGGGATAAAAACAGGGATGGGCTTGTAATAGGTGAGGGTGCCGGAACTTTGATTCTTGAGGATCTGGAACATGCAGTGAAGCGCGGTGCAAGAATTTATGCGGAAGTTTCAGGTTTTGGAACCAACATGGATGGAACTCACATTACTACTCCAAATGCCCCGACTCAGTCAATTGCATTGAGACTTGCTCTTGAAGATGCAGAAATTACTCCAGACAAGATTTCATATATTAATGCACATGGAACTGCAACTGTCCATGGAGATGTGAGCGAATCAAATGCTGTCTACGAAGTTTTCAGGCGACCAGTTCCGGTGAGCACTACAAAAAGTTATGTGGGACACACTCTTGGAGCCTGTGGTGCCGTTGAAGCATGGCTCACAATCAACATGATGAATGAGGGATGGTTTCATCCAAACTTGAATCTTACTGAACCTGATCCTGAATGTGCTCCATTGGATTATATAACCGGCGATGGAAGATGTATTGATGCAGAATATGTCATGACAAATAATTTTGCTTTCGGCGGTGTGAATACTTCGCTGATTTTCAAAAAGTATTCAGAGTAATACTGTTTCAATTAATTGAATCTCAATATGTTTTCTTTGAAGTGTTGTTAACAAAATCTTAATATATGATATAATGAGGTTATGAAAAGAATTATATCTATTGTTGTGATTTTATTCACTCTTACATCACTTTTTGCCCAGAATGCAAAGTATAAGGAATTGCTTGAGAAAGCAAGAAGCTATGAATCAAAAAATGAATGGGCCTATGCCTTGGGTTATTATGCAGATGCAATTACAGCTGATCCAGTGAATGCAGTGGAAGCTGCGGAAAAATTCAAATCCATTTCGGATAGCATTGAATCTGGTAATCCGGGACTCACACCTGTTACAGGCCGCTTACAGATGGAAGCCTGGGAAAATCTATTGTGCAACACGGAAAAATATTTCACTGAAAACTTTCCATATTTTGTAAATTTTTCAAAACCGGAAATGAAGAAAAAAAACGGAAAGAATTACGATTATTGGTCAAATGTTTATTATTCATTTAATATCAAATTCAGTAGGATTGTTGTGCCTATTTTGAAGGGTTACAAGAAGGTTTACAAGGAAAGCTGGGGTTTGCCTTATGTTTTTATTTATGATGATGCTCAATACATTATTGATTTTGAGAGGTATATAAAATATAATCGTTCTTCTTGGTGGAATATTGAAGATAGTTCATGGCCTAGAACTTCTGTTACAAAAATAAAGAACCCGGAAATGGTGATAGTCGGATATGATTATTATGATCAGGCTGATAAAAATGATTCTTCATATTATTACAATAAAGTTGCAACATATAGTGGCACTGATTCTTACAGATCTTTTTATAATTCATTTGCAGTAGACAAAAATAAAAAAACGCTTTATGAACTTACTCTGGTTATTGCAGATGAAAAAGGAAAGGCTCTGTGTTCACCGGTAAAGTATATGCTTGGTACTGATACAGTTACATTTGAAAACATTCCGGAAAATATTGCTGACATGATTGATAATGAGACTGCCAGAATAAAGGTTACTGGCATTGCCCTGAAATATGGTTATGTCAAGGATAATGAGCCTGTTGAATCCTTGCCTTCTGTTTCTGTAAATGCTTCAAATGCAGAAATATATGATTCAGTGGATACAATGAAAAATGTCAAGCTTTTTAGAAGAGATTATGAATCGGAGAGAAGGTACGATTATCTATATTATTATTTTATTGGAACTGTAAAACATGTAGATAGTTTTTCTGTGGCATATACCAAATACATGGAAGAAGAAGATATCAGGGAAAAATACGATGAAATATTATCTTCCGTTGAAAACAACACAGTTAGCAAGGTTGATTCTTCCTATAAAAAAAGATTAGAAATGAGTGACGAGTATGTGGCAAATCGTTTCAGTGCTTATGAGGGAGTAACTCCATGCTATGATGAATTTTGTAATCCGATCGACGGAAACGGCTACAGGAAAACTGAAGATGGATCTCTCAGATATGAGAGAAAGCTTTCTCCTGTAGAACTTGAAGAATATAAAAAACAGTTGAAGTCCTTTTATGAACCGGAAATGAGGAAATATGAACGTCTTATTGCCCTCAAGAATAATTATCAGCTTGGCATGGAAGATTCAACAAGAGTTAGCGAGCTGATTGAAAGCTTTACTAATCTTAAGACAGCTGTGGAACAAGATGATTTTAAAAAGATAAATGATTTGGTTCCGCAGTTGAAGGAAATTCTTTCAGAAGAAGATCTTCTAAAGCTAGAGACAATTTGTGCAGAACGGGATGCAGAACGGGAAAAGAAGGAAATCCTTGCAGCAATCACTGCAAGAAAAAGCCAGATGCTGGATAAAATTTCTGAATACCACAATAAAAAATTCAATATGTCTGAAAATAAAGTAAATGAATACAGCATTATCAGCATGGCAATAGAAGAGTCCAGGAAGTCAGTCGAAGAACTGGCTGCTGCGGCAACAGCTGATGCAAGCCTGGAAGTTCTCAGGGAAGTAAAAGATAAATTTGAAACAATTACTACTGAAAACCTTGATTTGCTTCTTGCAGAAATTGAAAAGGGAAAGGAATTGATTTCAAAAATGGGAATCAAGCTGAACCTTTATTACAGCTATAGTTACCTCCCAATCTCATTCTACTCACTGGAAGTAGAAAAGAATTCCATTGCAAAAAAAGCTAAGGTCAAGGGAAAAAGATTGATTTTTGATGAGGAATTCAATCCTGATAAGGGTAGCAGAGAGATATACGACGCTTACGGCGATGGATACATCACAGACTGTTCATTCGCGGATTTTTGCATAAGAATTGCCAGATCATCTGGAAAGGAGTTTGCTTTGTACACGTCAGCAAGGGATGAGCCATTTATGGTTAAAGTCCCATGATGTAATGTGATAATAGATAATTGACCAGATGTTTTCAAAGGCTCAGGATTCAGAAGGAACTCGTCCGTTTTTTCTGATCCTGAGTTTTTTTTGTCTAATAGTTTTTGATAAAAAATTGAATATTACTATTGACACATATTCTTAGAATTTATATAATTCCATTACTGTTTGAAACAAAAGTCATCAGTTGGAGCGATGTCTGAGTGGTCGAAAGTACCTGTCTTGAAAACAGGCGTGGGGAGACCCACCGGGGGTTCGAATCCCTCTCGCTCCGTAAAACTAAAGAGCATGGCTTTTTAGGGATTGGAGACGTGGTAGAGCGGTAATACAACGGATTGCTAATCCGTCGGTTCCTAAAGGGCCGGGCAGGTTCAACTCCTGTCGTCTCCGCTACCAGAACAAGGTAACACTTGCTTTAGTGTCGTTTCCTGTTCAGTTTTGAGATTGTAGCTCAGCTGGATTAGAGCGCCACCCTGCGGAGGTGGAGGTCGCACGTTCGACTCGTGTCAGTCTCACATCAAGAAGAAAGGATTCAGCTTGAATCCTTTTTTTATTTTAAATATGTTCTGAAAGCATTAATAACAGATTAGAATTACTTTAAAATACGAGGACTTGCTTTACATGATTGATTTATCCATGGCAGGTGCTTTTTGATTGACAATCAATAACATTCAAAATATAATGTGTTTATTGAGTTCAGATGCTCTGCACATGATCCTTAGAAAACCCCGCCAGAGGAGGAATCCAGCAACGGTATTTAGGTGGTTGTGGTGCCGGAGTTTATCTGGGCTCTTTTTTTTGTCTTTTTTCAAAATTATGGCATGTTTTTTTCATAAATTGATGACTGAATATTGAGAGAATCATTATAACAATGCATTATTTAATGTCATAATTGATTGTAAAATAACGACTTGAATTTATAAAATTGCGACTTTTTGCAAAAAAAGTTATGAGGAATTCGAGCTTTTTCATTGTAACAGGTTTTTTTTCCATATAAACTGAAATCACAATGAGATACGAAGATACACTCCCAAGAATTTTTAGAACTGCCGTAAAGAAATGGCCAGAGGTCTCTGCCCAGCTTTCAAGAACAAAGGATGGCGGCATCAAAGAAGTAAGCTACCATGATCTTTTTGAAAAATGTCTGGATTTTGCAGGGGCACTCCTTAGCATTGGAGTTACCCGCGGAGAAAAAATCGGTCTTATTTCCGAGAACCGTGAGGAATGGGAACAGGCAGACATGGGAATCCTCATTATTGGTGCAATTGACACTCCTCGTGGATGTGATTCAACAGAAGCCGATCTTTCGTACATTCTTTCTTTTTCAGAAGTTGAAATTGTAATAGCAGAAAATGAGGCACAGGTAAAGAAAATCCTCAATATCAGGAATGCTATTCCTACACTCAAGTCAATTATTTCCTTTGATATGGTTTCTGATGAAATCAAGGCTCAGTGTAAGGATCAGGGACTTGAATACTACTATTTCCAGGAAATCAGTGCTCAGGGCCATGAGTGGCGCAAGGAACATCCTGATGTAGTTGAGCAGGAAATTGACAAGGGAAAGACAGATGATCTTGCAACAATCATTTTTACCAGCGGAACAACAGGAACTCCTAAGGGCGTAATGCTTTCTCATGGAAACATAATCTGTCAGCTTGATGAAGTTACTGAAAGAATTTATCTGAATCCCGGAGAGCGTGCCCTTCTGGTTCTTCCTGTCTGGCATGCCTTCCAGAGAGCAATTGAATATGTTGTTCTTTGTCAGGGTGCAACACTCTGTTATTCAAAGCCTATTGGCTCAGTAATTCTTCAGGACCTTGTAACTTTGAATCCATATCTTTTGCCTGCAGTTCCACGGGTATGGACGGCAGTTTATGATGGTATCTGGCGCAAGATGAGAAAGACTGGCGGGCTTACCTATGCAATGTTCAGGTTCTTTGTAAATGAATCAATTCTCTGGTGCAGGATTGACAGAAAGCTTCGCAGAAAGAATACGCGTTTTGGCGGGGACTGGCTTGGTTTCTGGTGGCCGGTTCTTGTTTTGCCATGGCTTTTGCTTTATCCTCCTCGTCTTTTGGGTAAACTTCTTGTGTTCCGCAAGATTCGCAGGATGGTTGGAAAGAACTTCAGGGCTGGAGTTGCCGGTGGCGGTGCATTCCCAGAAAACGTAGACGAATTTTTCTGGTCAATCGGAATCAAAATTGTTGAGGGTTATGGGCTCACAGAAACAGCTCCTATTGTATGTGTTCGCCCTATTGTTGATCCGATTTTCAGGAATGTTGGAAGCCCTTTCCGCGGAATTCAGGCACGTGTTGTTGATGATGACGGAATCATTCTTGGTAAGTGCAAGAAGGGTAACCTGCAGATCAAGGGTGCATGTGTAATGAAGGGCTATTACAAGAGGCCGGATCTTACAGAGAAGGTAATGACAGTTGACGGCTGGTTTGATACTGGAGACATTGCAATTCTTTCGGTGAACAATGAAATTCAGCTTCGTGGCCGCAAGAAGGATACAATTGTTCTTTTGGGCGGTGAAAATATTGAGCCTCTTCCAATTGAATCAAAGATCAATGAGTCGATGTATATAAGCACATCTGTAGTTTTCGGAACAAATGATAAGGGCGAAGACCAGAGATATCTTGTAGCACTTATTCTTCCTGAAAAAGACGCAGTTGAAACTTTTGCAAGGGAAAGCGGCCTGACATGGGATTCATACGAAGCACTTCTTGAAACTGATAAGGTAAGAAAGTTCCTTGAAAATGAGGTATTTGAAGCCGTAAGTGCAAAAAATGGATTCAAGTCTTTTGAAAGAATCAATAAGATCGAGTTTATTACAAAGCCATTTGAAGTTGGAGTTGAACTTAGCGCAAAGCAGGAAATGAGAAGACACCTTGTTGCTGAAGAGTACAAGGAGAAACTTGCTAAGATGTATAATTCATAATTTCATTTCTAAACACAGAACACTCTGAGTTTCATCATATTGCATAATTTCTATTAGTTGCAATTTGTGAAATTCAATTTATAATAATTTGTTATGAACAATGATGGAATTAAGCTGCTAGATTTAATTGATGCCTCAATGCTTCAGAAAATTCAGGATGAGTTTTCAAGTTTTTCGGGCATGGCCGCATTGACAACTGATCAGTTTGGTACACCACTTACAAAGGGATCAAATTTCACAAAATTTTGTTTTGCCCTCACACGAAATTCTCCTGAAGGCCATCGTCGCTGTGAAAACTGTGACAAGATGGGTGCCATTCAGACTATGCAGAATGGAAAGGTTTCTATTTACAAGTGCCATGCCGGGCTTGTGGATTTTGCTGCACCAATCATTGTTGAAGGAAGATTCATTGGAAGCTTTATCGGCGGCCAGATTTTGACAGAAGATTATAATGAATCTGAAATTCGTAGAATTGCCAATGAACTTGAAATTGATGAAGAAGAATATGTTGATGCAATAAAAGAAATAAATTTGATTCCAAGAAAAGATGTTGAAAAGAATGCTAATTTTCTTGGAGTAGTTGCTTCCATTCTTTCAAATATGGCTTTCAAGTCATATCAGAGTTTTAATGTGCTCAAAAAAAGTGCTCATGAGCAGAACAAATTCATTGTTAACCTGAACAACACAATTACTCAGAAAACAAAAAAATGGATGGAAGATACAAACACTCTTCTTGAGACAAAAGATACACCACAGCTTTATACCAAGGTCAGGGAACTCTATGATATGATCCAGGTTGTTCAGAGAAATCTTTCCGATTCAAATGAATATCTCAAGTTAATTGAAGGCCAGATGGATCTTTCTGAGACAATCTATGATATTAGGGAACTTCTTAATTTTCTTTGGGAAAAAGTGGTTTCTCATAATGGTGATGAGGGAAACAAATTTGTACTGAATGTTGATGATCAGGTTCCAGAAAAACTCTTTGGCAACTCGTCACAGATTTCCCAGGTTGTGTTGCGTCTTCTGGAGAATTCATTGTTTTCCTGTAAGAACGGAAAAATTGAAATCAATGTAAAGGCATCAAAGCGTGAGTATGCGACGGAAATTGAGATTTCTGTAAGTGATACTGGAAACGGAATGACTCAGGAACAGATTCAGGAAGTAAACAATGCTCTTGCTGCAAAGAAAGTTGTTGATATGAACAATACGGAAGCAGCACGTCATTCATTCCTGATTATTGGAACAATTGTAAGACAGCTCTCTGGAAGAATAACTGTTCATTCAATGCTTAACTGCGGAACAGTAATTACAGTTTGCTTTCCTCAGATGGAGGAAAAATAAATGGCAGAATCAAAAGAAAAATCAGGGTTGCTGTATCAGGCTGCACGCCACAAAAATCTTTCTGAACTGGTTGACAACCTGCTCTACCATGATGCTGAGCTTGGCTTGTATTCTCTTGCATGGTTCAAGAAATTTTACAATGAACTGACTGAAAAGAATATTCTGGATGAATATGCAATATGTTATTTCAATATCCGTCATCTTGGAATTTTGAATCAGTCATTAAGACGTGAAGAAGTAAATCATCTTATCATTGCATTTACAAATGGTCTTGAAGTTATTTGTGAGCCAGAAGGAACAGTTGCCCGAGTAAGTGGAGGGGACTTTCTGGCAATATTCAGAAGATCAGTAATTGATCAGGTCAGGGAATATCTTGAGGGAACGGTTTTGAATTATGGAAAGGAAATGAACAATTCCGTGTTGATCGCTGCCATTGCAGGGGTTTTCCCGATTCCAGAAAATTCTATTGATGCAGAGAGTGCCATTGATCTGGCTTCATGGGCATACAAGGAAGCCAGGGCCGGATCAAAACAATTCCTGGTTTTTGATGAAGACCTTTCAAAAATTCGTGAGAACAAGGAAATGGTTGAAGCTTCCTTTCCAAATGCCCTGATAAACAACGAATTCAAGGTTTACTATCAGCCAAAGGTAAATGTAAAGAATTATACTCTGGTTGGTGCTGAAGCATTGTGCCGCTGGTTTCATAATGGAACAATGATTCGCCCAGATGAATTTATTCCGGTTCTTGAGCAGAACCATCGAACTTCTGGCAACTTTGCGGGATGCTTCCATATACTCAGGCAGGCATGTTTCCTTGTCCCATCTGCCTTCTCCCCCATATCGGAACGGATCATCGAACAAACCGAGCTTAAACTTGATATTCAGGACTTCACGGCAAAGTTTTTCTATCTGCTTTTCGCGGACACGGCCCTCCCTGACAAGTTCTTCCGCGAACTTATAATAGTCTCCGTCGACCATATCCATATTCAGGCCTGCGTTCAATGCCAGTTCTGCAGCTTCCTTTCCGTCTGCAGCAACTCTATGATTGACCATTTCATTTATGGCGTTATAGTCAGAAACCACGAATCCGTTGAATGCCAATTCATTACGAAGCACATCCGTAAGCAGCCACTTGTTTCCGCTGGAAGGAATTCCCTCAAAATCATTGAAAGAAGACATTACGCTCAACGCGCCGGCATCGATGGCGGCTTTATAGGAAGGAAGGTAGCGGTCGCGGAACATCATCTCTGACATATCTACCGTATTGTAATCCCTTCCGGCCTCAGGTTCGCCATAAGCGGCAAAATGTTTCACGCAAGAAAGTATGGTATTGCCGGCAGAAAGGTCGTCTCCCTGATAGCCGCGCACCATGGCGGCGGACATCTGTCCAGAAAGATATGGGTCTTCTCCAGAGCCTTCTGACACTCGTCCCCAGCGAGGTTCTGCTGAGACGTCACACATAGGTGAGAATGTCCATGCTATACCGAATGCTGATGCTTCGGCAGCTGAGATTCTTGCAACAGTTTCTGCAGCTTCCGTATCCCAAGAACATGATATTCCGAGATTTTCAGGAAAACCTGTCCTTGCTCCATGTATAATGTCGTGGCCGAAAAGAATAGGGATTCCAAGACGTGAGCTATCGACAGCAAGCCTCTGGAATTCAATGAGTTCTTCAGGACTAGAGACATTAAGAAGAGAACCGCATTGTCCTTCTTTTATCACGCTCTTCACATCTACCGGGCTGCCGTCAGGTCCCGTAACGACAGAGTTTGTCGGCACGAACTGGTTCAATTGTCC
>SAMEA3663025__coassemble_855_pt1 | contig 16165 bp, 17 predicted proteins | sample SAMEA3663025__metabat2_high_PE_027 | metagenome-assembled genome bin SAMEA3663025 (sample SAMEA3663025) | pig gut metagenome | biome: pig gut; feature: pig-associated habitat; material: faeces | place: France | collected 2012
TTTTATATTAAATTTTGTTTTGTCATTGACAAATGGCACAACATATCAGGAGAAATATAACTTTATCTGAAATAACAAAATTAGATGCGATTTCTTTGATAGAATGCAGGGGGATTGGAAAAAGATCTGTTGCTGAGATTGAAACCAGTCTTAAGCTTTTGGGATTAAAATTTAAAATGTCACAACAGGATTGGGAGATCTGGACAAAACAACACGAGGCACTGATTAAAAAACTTTTGCTTGATGAAAAAATATTCATGCTAAACAATTTAAGATACACAGTATTGTTTATCGAAAATAATTCTAATGAAAAAATAGCGATTAATGAATATATGGAAGTTAGTGAATATATGGATATGCCCTCAGATTTCACTAAGGCCTGGATAGAGCCTGTTTTAACTCGAATAAAAATTCCAATTGTAAAAGATGAAAAACTCTGTGAGGTATTACATGAAGGTTTTCCAACTTATCCACTACCAGATGAAGTTGCTTCTAATGTAACTTCTAAACTAAAGGAATTTTTCATCACTTCTTATGGTGAAAATTACGAAGAGAAAATAAAAAAACTAATGGAATTTAGAAGTCAGATTATTGACATATATATTAATAAGGAGAAGGAAGAAAACAAATGAGAACACACATTCCTTTAAACAAACAGTTGTAGGAGAATTATGACAAAGGAAGAAGTTTTAGACATAAAAACAACGCTGGAAAAAATCGTAGAAAATCTTTTTTTATGTGAACCGCTGATGTTCGCAACATATTGTACTCATGCTCTTACGATAAACCCAAAAATCACAGTTCCATTTCGCTCCGGAAAAATGAAAATTGAATACAATCCAAATATCCTTGAAAAAATGAGTTTTGGAGAAATAAAAAAATGCTTCGAGACAGAAATTATCAGAGTAATTCTGAAGCATCCATATTCAAGAAAGCCAGATCCATTCAATCCTTGTATAGCAATCATGGCAAGCGAGGTAACAATTCATCAGGAATTAGCAGAAAAATTGGAGTTGCCTCCAAGCTTGAGCTATGAGCAGTACTATTCTTTGATGAGACCAGAAGAAATTATCCGGAAGGAATCTGAAACAAAAAAGAAATCTGAGGAGAACCATGACTCTTCCGGCAATAACAAAGAAGAAAATGGAAATCCTTCAGCTCCATCATCTGCAGATGATAAAACGTTGCAAAATCTTTTGGCTCAAGCCTACGATGCAGAATACGGAGCCACAGGCCTTTGGGAAGAAAATGATATTGCAATGGAAGAACTTAACAGTTTAATAAAAGATTATGCATCAAGAGGAGAAAAAAGCTGGGGAAGTTTAGAAGGACATCTCAAAGACCAGATTCTAGCATCATTAAATGCAAAAATTGATTACAGAAAAGTTCTTAAAAATTTCAGGGCTTCAATTCTCTCTGAAAAAAAGCATTTGACTAGGTTCAAGCCAAGCCGTCGTTTTGGATTTGAATACATGGGATCCAAAAGAGAGTTTACAACAAAACTTCTTCTAGCAATCGACACAAGCGGTTCAATCAGCAATCAGAATTTAAAAAACTTTTATGGATTCATAAACAAGTTCTTTAAGTATGGTATTGAATCCATTGATGTTCTAAATTTTGATTGTGAATTGCAAGGTGAACCTGTAAGTTTTAAGAAACGCCAGACAACATTTAACATATCAGGTCGAGGAGGTACAGATTTCCAACCAGTATTCGATTATGCAAAAGACCACCCAGAATATGATGGTGTAATTATTCTTACCGACGGTTATGCCAATCACCCCCAAAAAAAATCTGGAACCAAAGCAAAATTTGTCTGGGTTTTACCATCCGAAGCTGAATATAATGAACATAAGGACTGGATGAAGCAAACTGGGAAAAGTTGCTTTTTGACGGTAGGAAAGGTTAACAAAAAAACTTAATCCAAAATCACAACTTTACACAAAAATCTCTTAACATCATTTATAATAAAAGAATGAATAAACTCGAACTCCATGAATCAATTCTGAATAATTCACAAATCACCCTTGCAAGACTGGAAAACAGAATTGTTCAGGCGCTGGTAGTTCAAAAAAAAAGAAAATCTGCAAGGACGATAAACCATGATATTCTTCTTAAAAAAACCGAGAACTATGGTAAAATTATTCTACGGATTTTTTATAAAAATGAAAATGGTAAAGGATGACAAGCTAAAAACGTCTGCACTATCTAACGGTGAGCAGATGTTCTCCAATAATATCATGCCCAAGAGTTTTGACGATACATTGCAGAAATCATATTTTGAAAATATGGAAGCCTATGAATCCTGGCTAAAGGATAAAGAAAAATATGAGTTCATGCGTAAGATGATGGCCGAGGCTTTGTATAAGGCTTTCTTGAAAGATTAGAAGTATAATATTGACATGTTATTTTCTCATATTAGGCGGGACAATCTATGAATATTCCGAAAATAAAAATTTCAATTAGTGTTCAGATTTCAATTTTTCTTGTTCTTGTTGCATTCATTCCAGTTCTTGTTATGATGGCCTTGAATACTTATGAAAAGCAGCTGCTTGAAATGTTTGAAAGCTCCAATGTTCAGCAGGGGAGAATAATTGCGGCAAGTTTGAAAGCTGCAGGAAACACCCGGGAGTCAGCCCGTTTGATTCTTGAGAATATGAACGGTGAGTTTATAAGCCGAATCAGAATTCTGAACGTAAGGGGTGAACTTATTTGTGATTCAGCACGAGTTAAATTTGAAAAGGAAAAAGCAGAGTCTGTCTTAAACTCTGAAAGAAAAAAAACGAGTGCAGAAAATTCAACAGCCGCTGAAAAATCTCTTGTTTACAGATTTTTTTCCATGCCCATTCGAATTTACCGAAAACTTATGAGACGTCCGGCTTTGTCCATGTATGACACTGCGGATTTTTACAATAACAAAACTTTTTTTGATGGTGAGGAAATTAAAGATGCACTTTCAGGACGCTACGGTGCAAAGACGAGAATTTCATCTGGTGATCAGGTAAGTGTAACCTTGTATTCAGCAATTCCGGTTTTTTCTGAGGATGAAAAAGTTGACGGAGTTGTTCTTGTCAGCAGATCAACCTATCGTATTTTGAGAAACCTTTATGAACTGCGTCGAGACATGGCAGTGGTGTTTTTGAAATCACTTATTGCAGTTATTTTGATTGCAGTTTTTTTTGCCTTCAGAATTACAATTCCATTGAAGAAGCTTTCTTCTGAGGCAACAGATTGTGCAGACAAGAAGGGAAGAATAATTTTTACTAATTTTACCGGATCAAAAAGAATGGATGAAATTGGAGAACTTTCAAAAAGTTTTTCAAGTTTAATTGAAAGGTTGAACAAGAGAATCCAGTTCAGTCAGGCTTTTTCGTCGGACATTTCCCATGAGTTTAAAAATCCTCTTGCTGCAATCAGGTCGGCTGCGGAAGTCCTGGAAGACAGTAATATTGAAAGTGAAGACAGAATTCAGCTGAGTGAAGCAATTGTTGATGAAGTAAATCATCTTCAGGTTCTTTTGAGTGGAGTCAGAAATATTTCGCGCATTGATGCTGGTGAAGATCTTGCTTATGAACCCATAGAAGTTTTTTCTTTTCTTAAAAATGTTGTTTCGCGTATCGAAAAAAAATATGAAGGCAAGGAATTTATTGTTGAAAATAAGCTTGCAAAAAATTTCAGGCTGAAGGTTCCAGAAGATTATTTGTCACGGCTCATGGAAAATCTTGTTGATAATGCGGGAAGTTTTGGTTCAAAGGTTGTAACGACTCTTTCAGTTGATGGAAATAATTTCAGGCTTTGTGTTGAGGATAACGGCAAGGGAGTTCCAGCAGGATCAGAAGAAAAAATATTTTCAAGGTTTTATTCCGAGAGAAATGAAGAAGAAAGGCACGGGCATTCAGGTCTCGGATTGTCAACGGTAAAAGCCATAGTTGATGCACTTGAAGGTACAATAGTTGTGGAACAAAGTCAGTCCCTGGGCGGTGCAAAATTCCTTGTTTGCATACCGGTTAAATAACATAATTTAGACATAATTCTGACACAATTTCCAAATAGAATCTCCATATCAAAACCTGGGAAACTTTTTTGTTTTTCAAGATCAGACAGGAGATTTTATATTATGAAAAAATCATTGGCGATTGGCGGAAAATTACTTTTCACTGGAATTATTGTGTTTGTTCTTTTGATTGCAAATCTATTTATTGGATTGAAATTAAAGGATCGTGAAGATGCAAAAAATACTGCGGTTTCAAACATAGGTATTGCAGGTGGCGGAAACTTTTACCTTTCGGATGTGTGCATTGTGGTTCCTTATGTTCATCACAAAAAAATAAATGGAAAATATCAGGAATACAAGAAAGGTCAGTCAACAATTCATGCAAAAGTTCTTGATTATTCGGCAGACATAAAAACTGAAGACAGAAAACTTGGAATCTATTCAGCAAAAATATTTACGGGTGAAATTAAAATCAGCGGAGAATTTCTGTGCAACCTTAGAAATAATTCCGAGTATACTTATGATTTTGCAGGATCGAAATTTTTTGTTGGTCTAAAAGACAGGTCAATTATTGAAGCACCGGAATTTATTGTTAATGACATAAAATACAAAACATCCATGAACGTTACTGGTGGAGCAGATCAGAATTTTACAGACAAGCATAATGGAATTATTTCTGACATGAAGTATAGGGAAGGTGTAAATTCATTTAGCACAGTTCTTAAAATCCGTGGCGCTGAACAGTTCAGTGTGCTGGTAAATAGTGATCAGGCAAAACTTTCCGTTGCTTCTGATTGTACAACTCCTGGATTTTCCGACTTTGAATATCTTCCAAAAACAAGAAAAATTACAGACGAAGGATTTACTGCGGAGTGGTTTGTTCCATTTGGTTCAGCAGAATTAAAGAGTGTTCTTGGATTTAAAATCCATCAGGGAATTGATGTTTATAAAATGGTTTATCGTGCCGTGATTTATGGATTCCTTTTCATAATCGTTCCATTTATTGTTCTGTTTTTGTTTGAAATCTTTTTGAAGGTAAATTTGCATCCGGTAAACTATCTGCTTTGTGGAGCTGCAAGTATTGTGTTTTTTCTTCTGCTATTAAGTTTTTCTGAACATATTCCATTTTTTGCAGCTTATCTGATTTCGGCAGCTGCAAGCGGGGTGGTGACATCATTCTATGTCGGATCAATTACAAGAATGCCAAAGACTGGATTTGAAATGATGGGAGTGTTTTTGGTTATGTATGGATATTTGTATTGCTCTTTGAAATCAGAAGATTATGCACTGCTTATTGGTTCAATTTTTGCATTTATTCTTATTGCAGTGCTGATGATATTCACCAGAAAAGTTGACTGGAATAATTTGCGCGATTCAGTAGAGAATGAAAAAAAGTTAACTTGAAAAGCATAAGGCAAACTGAGTAAAATCAAATCATGATTGCACTTGTTGATGATGAAAAAAACGTACGCCTTGGAATAAAAACTGCATTGAAGCACGAAGGGTTTGAAACCTGCGAATTTTGCAATGGAAAGGAAGCCTATGATGCAGTTAAAGGCGGACTTAATGCGGAACTTTTTGTCATGGATATAATGATGCCGGTAATGGATGGCATTCAGACCTTGAGAAAGTTCCGTGAAGAGGGAATAAAAACTCCCGTTATGTTTCTTACAAGCCGCGATGAGGAATTTGACAAGGTTCTTGGACTGGAACTTGGGGCGGATGATTATTTGTGCAAGCCTTTTTCTATGAGAGAATTGATTGCCCGAATTCATGTCATACTCCGCCGCTTTTCTGGTGCCAGGGAAAAATCGGCTGGCGAAGAAAATATTCTTTGCCATGAAAATCTAAAATTAAATCTGCGTTCGTATATGGCCTTTGTCGGGCAGGAGAATCTGGAACTAACAGTAACTGAGTTCCGGCTTCTGGAAGCATTCATAAAAAATCAGAATGTGGTTCTTTCACGGGAACAGCTTATTTCTATCTGTTATCCGGAAGACACATATCTGAACGACAGGGCAATAGACTGTCACATAAAGCGACTGAGAAAAAAACTTTCGGTGGATGAAAAACTGCCGGAAAAAATTCAGACTGTATATGGTGCAGGCTACAGATGGACGGGATTGCTTTCTTAGGAAGAAGCATGTCTTGCGTAATCAATTATTTGAAGAAGTTGTATTCAGGTGACACAACTTTTTGTCTGACAATATTGTCAGCTTTTTCTGTTTTTTTGACATTGGTCCGTGTAATCATTTCCGGCCATGCTCTTTATCTGTTTCTTGTGAAGAATCTGATTCTTGCAATTATTCCATGGTTTGTTTCTACAATCATTTATTTCGGGGAAAACAAAAAGGGTTTCAGATTACATGTATTGGTTTTCCTATGGATTATATTTTTCCCGAATTCATTCTATCTTATGACGGACATAATTCATCTGGGAAAGGGAATAAGAACAGCACCAGTCTGGTTTGATGCAATCAGTTTGCTCAGCTATGGAATCTGCGGTCTGCTTTTTGGGATTGTCAGCCTTAAAATGATGGAAGAAAAAGCCTGTGAACTTTTCGGCAGAAAAAGGTCCGCCGTTGTTCGTGTTGTGTTTATTTATGTGTCCTGTTTTGGAATTTATCTCGGCAGGTTTTTGCGATGGAACACCTGGGATTTGTTTATGAACTTTTTTAATCTGGCAAGTGATGTGGCCGGGTTGTTTTTCTGCTTGCCAAAGTTTTTGTTTGTCTGCAAGTTTACGTTTGTTGCCGGAACTTTTCTGAATCTGCTTTACATTGTGCTGGTTCACTTTAATGTAAAGAATCTTGAAGAAAAAAGACAGGCATGAAATAATTGTTCTATGACTTTTGTCTGCGTGTGCTGGAATAAAGTTCATCAGAAAAAATTTGGAGAAAAAAATGGAAAACAAATTGTCATACGACGTAACAAAAGAGGATTATCTTGAATACAACGATGTTCATGCACGAAAAACCATGTCATCATATTTCATGCTGGTCGCATTGAAGACATTTGTTGTTTTGTGTTCTGCAATCATGATTTATTTTCAGGTCAGATCACATCAGCTCACTTATTCACTGATTATCCCGATTTTGATTATGGGCTATGCTTTTTTTGGAAGAAAATTACTCCGCAACAAATATCTGGGCAAAATCTATGATTCAAATAAAAACATTCACCAGCAAAATGAAGTTACAATTGATGAAAACAACATAAGCGAAAAAAACTCCGTATCATCAATGAATCTTACAAAGGATCAGATTACTGAAATTGTAGCCTGCAAGAATGGAATTTACATTTATTTTTCAAAGGTCCAGTGCATCCTGGTTCCTTCTCATGCCTTTGAAAATGAACAGGCCTTCGAGACTTTTGTTGAATTCGTCAGGACAAATTATTCCAGTGACTCAGTTAAATTCTGCAGATTCACAAAAAATAAGTTGTCTCATGTGTTCCTGGGAATTCTTACGGGAATTGTACTTTTTTCTGTATTTATTTATTTTTCCATGCATTAGGGCCTATGAAAAAAGATGGTTTTTTCCCTGCTATTGCCTTATGATATTATCAATAGATTTTTTTCTGGAGAATAATATGCGCAAGATTATGATTATGATGTCAGTTCTTATGGGCTTTACCATGAGTCTTTGCCTTTCTCTTCTGGGAACAGGAATGAGCGGGCATTTTACTGTGCCTGCATGGCTTTTTTCTTTTGGTGTTTCTTTTGTCATCTCGCTGATCATTGGTTTTATTGTTCCAATGAAAAAAGTAAGTGATGCAGCCTGCAATAAGGCTGGAATCATTCTTGAATCTTTCAAGGGCAATTTGCTTTCAAGTCTTATTTCCAATGTCATTTACACACCGGTTATTACAATTGCAATGGTTGTGCTTATGGTTGGCGGTGCAGCAAGGCAGATGAGAGAAGCCGGAGCACCTGAGTCTGCTATTCCTTCAATTCAGCAGGCCCTTGTTCCTTCCCTTGTGGTAAGTTTTATTGTTGGTTACATAATTATTTTTATTGTTCAGCCTTTGTATATCAGAATGCTTTTGAAAAAAATGGTTCCACCAGGAAAGCCAGGGATGAAAGAAAATCAATAGTTGGTTTGAGTTAAAGCATCCCAATGTATGTGATTCCCCCTGTGGATTTTTTTATTCCTCAAAATGTTGACATATAATGATAATTTAATTAAATTTTATATAAACCAAATTTTTTAAGGAAGGTTAGTAGAATGGGTAAATACGCAGGAACACAGACAGAAAAAAATTTGCAGGCAGCATTTGCAGGTGAAAGCCAGGCTAGAAACAAGTACACATATTTTGCTTCTGTTGCAAAGAAAGAAGGTTACGAGCAGATTGCTGAAATTTTCCTTCATACAGCAGACAATGAAAAAGAACATGCAAAGATGTGGTTCAAGGAACTTGAAGGAATTGGTGATACACAGGTAAATCTCAAGGCAGCAGCTGATGGCGAAAACTATGAATGGACAGATATGTATGAAGGTTTTGCAAAGACAGCTGAAGAAGAAGGTTTCAGTGCTCTTGCTGCAAAATTCCGTGCAGTAGCTCTCATTGAAAAGCGTCATGAAGAACGCTACCGCCAGCTTTTGAAGAACGTGGAAACAGCAAAGGTTTTCGAAAAGTCAGAAGTAAAGGTTTGGGAATGCCGCAATTGTGGACATATTGTTGTTGGAACTAAGGCTCCAGAAGCATGTCCAGTTTGTGCTCATCCAAAGTCATACTTCCAGGTTACAGATGTAAGCTTTGAATAATATTTTTTATTCTTAAAATGAAACAGGACTGTCCAAAACAGGGCAGTCCATTTTTTTTCATTTAACGAAAAAGTATTTCATGCTGCTGTTTTTCTCTTGAAATATTGTTTTAAAACTGATATTAACTAAATTGCATAATTGATAAATTTTTAGATGCCAGAAGAGGGGGAGCGGAAAATGCTTACCTATGATTTTTCAAGAAGTGATGGACCAATTTATAAGGAACTCTATCAAAAAATCAGGCAGGATATACTTTCAGGCCTCATAAAATCAGGTGAGAAGCTGCCGTCAAAAAGAAATCTTGCACAGAATCTGGGCGTTAGTACAATTACGATTGAAAATGCATACGATCAGCTTATATGTGAAGGATATATTTATACAGAGGAAAAAAAAGGCTATTTCGTTTCAGATATCAAGAAACTTTCAAAACCAAAGGCAATAAGCAAACCAAAGGTTTATATTGAGAAAGCACGTACAAATCAGTTTGTCTTTGACTTTTCTTCAAACAACATGGAAACCCGGAATTTTCCTTTTTCAATTTGGGCAAAGCTCAATCGTGAAGTTCTGTCAGAGATGCAGGAAAAAGTTCTGAATGTTTCCCCAAGTTCTGGAGTTGAAGAATTAAGGTGTGCAATTACAAAGCATTTGCTGTCATTTCGTGGAATGGAAGTTGATCCAGATCAGATTATTATTGGCGCCGGAACTGAAAATCTATATGAGATACTGATCAAGCTCATGGGAAATGAAAAGACTTATTGCATTGAAAATCCCGGATACACAAAAATCAGAAAGGTCTATGAAATCAACAGTGTAAATTATGTATGCGCTTCAATCGATGATAAAGGAATGAACATAAAGGAACTTATTGAATCCAATGCACAGATTGCACATATAAGTCCGAATCATCATTTCCCCACAGGAATAACAATGCCGGCTTCCCGACGATACGAAATACTCGGATGGGCAAATGAAAAAAATGACCGCTATGTAATTGAAGATGACTATGACAGTGAATTCCGGCAGAACGGAAATCCTATCCCCACACTCCAGAGCATTGATGCCTTTGGAAAAGTGATTTATATGAATACATTTTCAAAATCCATTGCATCAACAATCCGAATCAGCTACATGGTCCTTCCTGAGAAACTTGCAAACCGATACTACAAGACTCTCGATTTTTACTCATGTCCTGTTCCAACATTGGAGCAATACACTCTTGCAAAATTCATTGATGAAGGATATTTCGAAAAACATATCAACAGAATGCGATTGTATTACAGACGAAAGCGGGAAAAGGTTCTCGAAATCCTTAGAAAAAATATTTCGGAGAGTGAATGCTCTATCCTGGAAAGTGATTCCGGGCTTCACATGATACTAAAATTGAACAGCAGGGTATCAGATAAAAAACTTAAGTCTCATTTGCTTTCTGAGGGAATTAACATAGACATGCTGTCCCAGTATTACAGCAGGAACGCTGAAAGACTTCAGCACATGTATATCCTGAATTACTCGAATATTAACCTGGAAAAATTTTCTGATGCCATCAAGGTTCTGAAAAAATATCTGGCATAAATTAAATCTTCAGGACTTTTATTGATTTCATGCTGTTAAGTATCCCCATTACCTTTGTGTAGCAAAAGGGATACATACCAGTTAAGTTTCCGGAATTTTTTATGCAGCTTTGATTTCAATGCGCTTTAGAATTGACCTGTACTTAATGTAGTTTATTCCACATCGCACCAGTTCGTCTGTAATTACAGCTGCGTATACACCTGCAATTCCCCACTTCAGTATTTTTACAAAAACAAATGCACATCCTGAAATGAAGATGGTTCCAAAAATCTGTGTGCAGAGCATCCATCTTGTGTTTCCGCTTCCACGGATTGCATTTCCAAGAATAATGTTTCCAGATTTTCCGTAAAGATTGCAGCACATGAGAATCAGGTAGAGTCCGCATACTGCTATTATTTCTGTTTCTTTTGTGAAGATTGAAATAATCTGTTTTGGGAAAACAAGACAGAAACCAAGAGTAAGAATTGCAATTGAAAAGCAGATGATATAAGCACAAAGTGTAGTTGATTTGTACTTCTTGATGTTGCATGCACCGACAGCTTCACTGCATAATGTGAGTGTTCCGCTTCCAACACCTGCAATACACGAAACTGCTATGAGTTCAATTGAAAGAATTGCACCGTAAATTCCTGCGCAACCATGCTGATGTCATTCAGAAATTTAATCAGGACAATGTTTCCAAGATTCCATGCAAAATCCTCTAATGCAGTTGGCAATCCAAGCTTTGAAGATTTCAGATAAGGTTTGAGTGATGCCTTCAGGACTGATCGCACTGGTGGACGAGTTGGCATGTGTCTGCTTGAAATAAAAATCAGCATTGAGAATGCAACTCCGGCAAATTCTGCGATTGTTGTTGCAATGGCAGCACCTTTTATTCCCATTGGCTGGAATCCGAATTTTCCGAAGATGAGAATATAGTCCATAATTACATTCAGGCCTGCACGAATGATTCCGAAGAACAGCATTGGCTTTGTGTGATTTGAGGTCTGCATGATGACCATTGTGGAAGCTTCAAGTCCAATGAGGAGTATAATCGGTTTGAAGTATTTCAGGTAATCCATACAGAAATCAAGAACAATTCCTTTTGTTCCCAATGCAATGAAAATCTGCTGTCCAAAGAAGTGCCAGACAAAAAAGAGAAAAATCGGAAAAACATTAGACCAAAGCAAAAGGGATGATGCGTATTTTTCAACATCCTTTGTATCCTCTGCTCCTACTTTCTGACTGATGATAATTGATGCTCCAGTAACAATAGAAAAGCAAACTGACATTGAAGCCCACATTGGTGTGGAAACATTTCCCAGTGAACTGAGATACAATTCATTTACTTGTCCAAGGAATGCCTTGTCGATGAGCATCTGAATCTGGTTGATTACGTTTCCAATCATAATTGGAACTGCAATCTTAAAGATTGATTTGAAGTTCATTTTGTGCCTCTTAAATTTTTTAAATTATTTTTAATTTCTGCCGGAGAAAACTACACATTCTGCCGGCAGCCTTGCTGTTCTTCTTTACAGAAACGGCATGCAAAGAAAATCAGCATTTCTATTTGTTACTATTACAACATAGAAAATTAAATTTCAATAGGGATTGTTGATTTGTGAAAACTATATAAAAAAACTAATCCCATGCAGATTCCGTGCATTTTATCAGTTTGTGTAAAAGATCACATACGGGAGTCTGAATTCCAAGTTCTTTTCCCAGCTTGACAATTGTTCCGCAGAAATAGTCGTTTTCTGTTCTGCGTTTTGCTTCAACATCCTGGAACATGGAGGTTTTCCCTTCATCATTCAGTGAAGATGTCATTCTGATGTTTTCTTCAATCATTTCATCAGTCAGGGCAATTCCCATTTTCCTGGCAACGGCTACAACTTCTCTGGCACATTGTCTGACCACATCCTGAGTTATTTCATTTCTGAATCCTTTGTAAGTCTGGCGGCATAGTGCAGAAATTGTATTGCATGAAACATTGAGAAGAAATTTTTTCCACTGACTCAAGTGAATGTCTTCCGGGACAACTGAATTAACTTTTGCATTGTCAAAAAGTTTTTTTATTTCAGAAACACGCGGAGTGATTTCATTTGAATCTTCTCCAAAATAAATTGTTCCTTCGTGGCCACAGGTAATGTTTCCGTTTTCGTTTGTTGAGCTAAGGTTTACAATGTATCCGTAAAGAACTTTTTCTTTTCCGAATTTTTCAGACAATTCCTGCTCACTTTGAATTCCGTTGAGAAGGGAAAGAATTGTTGTTTCAGGCCCAATTGCTTTTTCTATTTGAACAAGAACATCCTTAAGCTGAAGATTTTTTGTTGCAATAATCACAAGGTCAGATTTTCCGGCATTCTCTGGAGTCACGAAATGAAAATTGATTTTTTCTCCGTTAATCGAGATTCCATTTTTTTCATATCTGGATTTTCTCTGGCTGTCTGCAATGCATTCCATGTTTTCAAATCCAAGAAATTCTCCGAGCCTTTTTCCGACAACTGCACCAACTGCACCCATTCCAATCATTGTTATTTTCATTTTTATCTCCATATTGATATGAACAGACTATTTGCTTTTATTATTTGAATTTTCCCATTCTTCTTTTGAAAGTGGAATATTTTCATCATATTTTGTTTTTTCCTGATCAATAAATTCTTTTGCCCAGGATTTGCCTTGATTCATGCCGGGACAATTTTTTGCGCAGTCATCCCAGGATTCTTTGTCTGCAACTATCCAGCTCCAGAAAGGCCAAGTGCGGCACTGAACAGGTCTTGCTTCGTAAGCCGAGCATCCATTGTTCCATAAAACGCAGTCATGATTTTTTTCTTCAAACAGGGCAAGAACTTCTATTCCGCCGTAATACATGACCCATCTGCAATACCTGGAAATAAATTCAGCTTCGCTTGTTTTGTGGAATTCTGCAAGCAGTGAAAGATCCTGTCTTGAAAGATAGACAACGCCCGGAGTTTTTCCGCAGCAGGCAGAACATCTTTTGCATGAGAATTCCAATCCATTTTCATAAAAGCAACCCATAGATGTATTCTAGTGCTACAAATCTTTTTTGTGAATTGATACCTGGTTATTTTATTGTGATTCTTAAATTGAAATTTGTTGGCTTCGTCATTATATTTTTTATGAATGTTTTTTTTCAAAATAATTTCTGGAGGTTTCCATGGAACAGTTTGATATTGCAATTATAGGAACAGGTCCTGCTGGGATTAGTGCTGCAATAACTGCAAAGCTCAGGAATAAATCAGTGGTTTTGTTTGGTTCTGAAAAGACTAGTTCAAAGATTGAAAAGTCCATGTGCATTGAAAATTACCCTGGATTACCAGAAATATCTGGCAGTGATTTTTCAAAAAGACTTTCAGGTCATCTGGAAAAAATGCAGGTCAATCAATTGAATGACAGAATCAATGCGGTCTATGCCATGGGAAAATATTTTTCACTTCAGGGAAGCGGTAATTCTTCATACGAGGCAAAATCTGTGATTCTTGCAACAGGCGTGAATTTTGGAAATCCGGTTGATGGTGAGGAAAAATTTCTTGGAAGGGGAGTAAGCTATTGTGCTACCTGCGATGGTAATTTCTACAAGGGAAAAACAGTTGCAGTTCTTGCCTACGACAGAGAAGCTGAATCTGATGCAAAATATTTGAGTGAGCTTTGTCAGAAAGTTGTATATGTTAAACTTTATGCCGGTGATTGGAATCCGCAGATTGAATCAATAGAAACTGTTGTTGATGCTCCGGTTAAAATAGAAGGCACCATGAAGGTTGAGTCCCTGCAGCTTAGAAAAAAAACTTACGATGTTGATGGTGTTTTTATTATCCGAAAGGCATTAAGGCCTAATCAGCTTGTGCCAGGTCTTGTTCTTGATGAATGTCATGTTATGGTTGACAGGCAAATGCGTACAAACATTCCAGGGCTTTTTGCTTGTGGTGATATAACCGGACTTCCATATCAGTATGTTAAGGCTGCTGGTGAGGGAAATGTTGCTGCCTTAAGTGCCGTTGCATTTCTTGATGCTGAAAAATGATGATTGCTCCAAAACGGTTTTCTGATTCTGAACTTAAGGAAATATTTTCTCAGGAGTATGATTCATCCACGCTTTGTGCAAGAGCCTTTGATGTAAGAACAAGAGTCTATTCAAATGATGTGTATTTGAGGGGACTCATTGAATTTACAAATTTTTGCAGGAACAATTGTTTCTATTGTGGCCTGCGAAAAGAAAATGATTCACTTTCAAGGTACAGGCTTTCGAAGGAACAGATTCTGGATTGCTGTAAAAAAGGCTACGATTTGGGATACAGAACTTTTGTACTTCAGGGCGGAGAAGATTTGTTTTACGATGATGAAAAAATTGTTGATCTGGTTTCGTCAATAAAAAAAGTTTTTCCAGATTGTGCCGTGACTCTTTCAATCGGAGAAAAATCCAGGGAAAGCTACGCAAAATATTTTGATGCAGGATGTGACAGGTTTTTGCTTCGTCATGAAACTGCTGATTTCATGCACTATATAAAACTTCATCCAAAAAATCAGACTTTTGAAAACAGAAAAAAATGCCTTTATGACCTCAAAGAAATTGGTTATCAGGTTGGAAGCGGATTTATGGTTGGCAGCCCTTTTCAGACCCTTGATTCAATTATTGCTGATATTCGTTTTCTGGAAGACCTTGAGCCTCAGATGATTGGAATTGGTCCTTTTATTCCACATTCAAAAACTCCTTTTGGAAATTTTCCTGCAGGGAATCTTGAATTGACTGTAAAATTGATTTCAGTGTTAAGACTTGAGTTTCCCCACGCATTGATTCCTGCTACTACAGCTGTTGCAACATTATCCAAAGATGGTCGTGTTCGTGCACTAAAAGCTGGGGCCAATGTTGTCATGCCAAATCTTTCACCAGTAGAAACCAGAAAGGATTATTCACTGTATGACAAAAAAGCCTCCACAGGAAGTGAATCCAGTGAAGGCCATAAACTGCTGGAAAAAATTATTGAAGACTGCGGATTGAAAATTTCAGTTTGCCGTGGTGATCCAAAGTAGCTTTTATTTTTTTGAAGGGCTTCGTTTTACAAAATCTTCAAACTGATCAATTTTGTTCGTAAGAAAAAGTGATGATGAATGAATTGAAAGTTTTCCTGATTTTAGTTTTCCCTGAAGTTTTTGAAAGTCCACTGCAGATTTTCGGTCAATTTCCATTGCCTTTTTTCTGATAACAGTTCCAAGATGAACTGCAAATCCAAAATCAATGCTGAACAATCCGAAGATTATTCCAACGATGAAAGAAAACCATGGATGCTCTGTAAACCAGAAAACAAGAATCTTGAATTTTGGGAAAATAAAAAAATAGTAGACGGCGCTTAGAAGTCCCCAGAAAAAAGTAAACTTTGGACAGATAATTCCCTGAAAGTTGCCCCATTCCTTTGAGTAGTCCCAAAGCTTGATGTGCATTCCCTGGATAAATATTTTGCCTGCAATGTATTCTACCAGAGTCATAAAAACAGCCATGATGAGGAACATTATTCCATAGTGAATGATTCCAAATGTTCTTGTATTGAAAAAGGATTCTTCAAGAACACTGATTGTAAAAAGTACAATTGCACCAAATCCGTAGACAGGCAGCCATGGGCCTGTCAAAAATCCTGGATTGTACCAGATTTTTTCCGGATTCTTTTTTGTGTTTAATCTTCTGAAAAACAGTTCAATAAACCATCCGAGAATTCCGCCAAAGAAAAAGAGAAAAGAAAGAGGAAAACTGGATTTCCTGAGTCTTAGGATACGCTTCAATCATGTCGGAACTGTGAACGAGAATCAAAAGAATTGTGAACATTCCGGCGGGAATATGGAA
>SAMEA3663025__coassemble_888_pt1 | contig 15645 bp, 16 predicted proteins | sample SAMEA3663025__metabat2_high_PE_027 | metagenome-assembled genome bin SAMEA3663025 (sample SAMEA3663025) | pig gut metagenome | biome: pig gut; feature: pig-associated habitat; material: faeces | place: France | collected 2012
TTATAGGAGGTGTGAAATGAGTTCCTGTGAAAAATTTACAGAAGATTTTCTCATGATGGATAAGGGTCAGCATTTTTCTGCGGGGCAAGTGATTCATCTGATGTGCTGCAGGGAATGCCGGACAATGGTCAGACTTTTGAGCCGGGCAGAGAAAATTTCAAGTGTTCCCCTAATTAAGATTGAAAAAAATCAGATGACAGCCAGAAGCATAATTAATCACATTATGAATTCATTTGATTCAATCAAGCCGGTGAAGGTTACGATTCTGCCATGGACAGTTCTTGGAATAATTATGATTTTGAGCCTGTTTGTTCTGATTCCTGTGTCTGCTCATTTTTCAAGTTCATTCATAAAGGGATATCTTTCTGTTTTTATTGCAATTGTAATAACAATTTACTGCATACTGTTTGTAGGATTCAACATTGACTTTTTTGTCAAGAAAATCTCCACAAGGCAAACAGCATAGTGTGGGATTTGTTTACTATTTTTTGGATTTCTAATATTATTTTTTTTATGAAAGTTATAGTAGTTGGAAATGGTGGACGTGAGCATGCCATAGCTTGGAAACTGGCTCAGAGCAGCAGCGTTGAAGAAGTAATCTGCACTCCAGGTAATGGTGGTACAGCCTTTGAAAACAAGTGCCGCAATGTTGAAGGCAAGACTCATGATGATTTTGTCAGGATTGCAAAGGAAAATGGATGTGAACTCTGTGTTGTAGGTCCAGAAGATCCTCTTGCAGCTGGATTGGCTGATAAGTTCTGGGCAGAAGGAATTCCTACAGTTGGTACAAGAAAGGATCCTGCACAGCTTGAAGCAAGTAAGGATATGGCAAAGGACTTCATGAAGAAATATGGAGTTGCTTGTGCCGCATCAAAAACTTTCACAGATAAAAATGAAGCATTGGCTTATGTAAAGGAAAAGGGTGCTCCAATTGTTTTGAAGGCAGATGGGCTTGCTGCAGGTAAGGGTGTAGTTGTTGCATTGAATATGGAAGATGCACTCAAGGCTGTTGAAGATCTTATGGATGGCGCTCTCGTTGGTGATGCAGGACGCAAGCTTGTTATTGAAGAATATATGCGGGGAGTTGAGGTTTCAATTCTTTCTGCAGTTTGTGTTGATCCAGAACTTACAAAGGCAGGAAAATCTTGTATTGTTCCATTTGTAAGTGCTCGTGATCACAAGAGGCTTCTTGATGGGGCTAAGGGACCAAACACAGGCGGAATGGGTGCAATTGCTCCGGTTGATGATGTTACTGAAGAAGTTCTTGCAAAATTCCAGAAGGACATCCTTGAACCAACTCTCAAGGGAATTGAATCAGAAGGATGGGATTACAAGGGATTTATTTTCTTCGGCCTCATGATTACTAAGGAAGGTCCAAAGGTTATTGAGTATAACATTCGTCTGGGTGACCCTGAAACTCAGGCAGTTCTTCCACTCATGGACTTTGACTTTGCTCAGATGTGCAAGGCAATTACAGAGGGAAAACTCAGTGAATTCAAGACAGCATGGAAAAAAGGATACGTTGTTTCTCCAGTTGCTGTTTCTGGCGGATATCCAAAGGCATACAAGAAAGGTCTTGAAATGACAATTGATTCTTCAAAGACATCAAAGGCAAAGGTCTTCATTGCAGGTGCAGTTGAAAAGGACGGAAAACTCCTTACTTCTGGTGGACGTGTAATTGCCTGCTCTGCAAACGGCGAGACATTTGATGAGGCATGGAAAAAAGCCTATGAAGCAATTGAAGGTGTTTCATTTGAGGATATGTTCTATAGAAAAGACATTGGTCTTCCTGGCGCTGCAGAATCTAACTAATATAGTGACCTTGTAAAATTTTCTGTGTAAATGGCTGTTCAATATTTGCTGTGTGCATTTACTGGACGGCCATTTTTTGTCTGCGTTTTTTTTAATATTCACTTGAGCATGAGGAATTTGTCTGATATACTCAAAGTCCATTTTAGGTTGGATTATTTTCCCTGTCGCTGCGGGTGGGCAACGGCAGTTTTTTTTTGCCCGGACAAAAGTTACAGTTCCCTCTTCAAAGAATCCAGAAGTCCGTTGCATCCTTTCCATACATCGCTGAAAGTTTCATCAAAATTATGGGTGTACCAGGGATCGGCAATATCTCCGGGTGAAGATGTATAATCAAGAAGCAGGGAAATTTTGTTATCTGGATCTCCTCCAGTTATTCTCAGAATATTTTTCAGGTTCCACTGATCCATTCCAATTATCAGATCAAAGCTGTCATAATCACTTTTTTTCATCTGGGATGCTGAGTGGTTTAGAACCGGGATTCCCATTTGACGGCATTTTGAAACCGTTCCGTAATGAGGCGGATTTCCAAGTTCTTCTGTGGAAGTTGCCTTGGAATCAATGTAGAACTTATCTTCAAATCCCTGTTCCTTAGCAATATGTGTCATTACGAATTGTGCCATTGTGGACCTGCAGATATTTCCGTGACAAATAAAAAGAATTTTTTTCATTGTGTGTCCTATTCAAGAATTGTGATTTCAACACGGCGGTTCTGAGCCTTTCCTTCTGGCGTTGAATTGTCGGCAACTGGTTTTGTTGAGCCGCTTCCCTTTGTTATGAATTTGTTTCTTGCAATTCCACGCTTAACTAGTGCATCAACAATGGCATTGGCTCGGTCAACAGAAAGTTTCATTTCACCGCTTTCAAATCCAACTGCAGCTGTGTGACCTTCAACAAGGAACATCTGGTCTGGAGCTTCCTTCAAAACTTCTGCAATCATGTTGAGTCTGTCGTTTTCACCAGGAAGAAGTTCTGCGCTGTCTGGTTTGAATTTCAAGTTCTGAATTGTAAGTCTGATTCCTGCATCTGTGACTTCTGCCTTGATCTTGTTGTCTTTAGTTTTTGATGTAATTGATGATGGACTTTTTCCCTGATTTGTTTTTGCAGGTTTAGTTGATCCGGAATTTGCCTTTCCTGTGCCGGTTTTATTTCCGCTGGATGCAGAAGTTCCTGCAGATACAGCAGGATTTTTTGCGGATGGTTTTCCAGTTCCTTCAACCCAACTTGAAGTGTTTACAGGCTTTCCAGTTATCTTTTCAATTTCCTTGTCATCAATATCTGCAATACGCTGAAGTGCCGGCAGGAATTTAGTCTTGTCAAATGCTGGAGGATATTCTGTGAAAAGTGAAATTGTTCCGCGGAAAGAAATTTTGTCTCCGTTTGTATACATGAAGGTTTCGTCAACACTGTCCCTGACTACAAGAGCATTTCCCTTTGACTTGCTTACATACATTGTTGCCTTGTGGCTTCCGTTTGCAGACTTTAGTTCTTTGTCTCCACCGAAATCATGATATGAAATTCCGTAGCGTGTTGCCCATTGTGCAGAAAAAACATACACGTCTTCCCCGTTGTATTTTTCATCCTTGAGATATGTGTATTCAACAGTGATTGGCATTTTTGTGAAAATACCTTTGTTCATGGGATCAACTGTTCTAGTTGCTTCTGCATGCCATCTGTCACCGATTTTGATTTTCTGCGTTGTGAATGTCGGAAAGCTTCTGAATGTTGGATAGCCGTTGTCGGTAATCATTATGAGCTGTCCCTTTGGTGTGATCCTGAAACTGGATGGAATGTAGTCATTGATTCCATCAGATACATTGTTCATGTTGCGACGGGTTTCTTCATCAACGTAGAAATTTCCTTCATAGTATCTGTCTGGTGAACCAGAGTGTGCAACCGGCATGATGAAAGATCGTATTTCGCGGCTTGTGAGTCCAACATATTTTCCGTTGTCGTATCTTCTTAAGTCACTTCTTTCAATATATTTGTAGCTGCCGGATCCCCTGTACTGCAGGACAGATTCCTGGGAAGAGGCATTGTAAATTAGGGATATGATTCCAAGACAAAATAATGCAATTTTTTTCATATATATATTATCGGCAGAAAAAACAAAACAAAAATACTTCTCTTGCCAGACAGAAAATCTGTCTGAATAAAAATCAGCAAATTATTGACACCCATTTTTGAATTCACTATAGTTAAACCAACAACAAAGACGTTAGATCACGTGAAATGAATTTATTGATTCGTTTTACGCGGTCTGACGTCTTTTTTTTTTTTCAAAATAAATTGCCGGAAGTCTTTTGGTTTTTAGGGGGTCTTATATGTGTGGATTTGTTGGAGCATTTGATTTGAAAAGCGGTGCACAACCAGTTGAGGAAGGACTTAAGGAACAGCTTCGTTCCCAGGTTCTTGAGATGTCGAAGAAAATCAGGCATCGTGGTCCGGACTGGAGTGGTGTGTACACAGGAGCCAATGCTATTCTTTCTCACGAACGACTTGCAATTGTCGATCCATTTTCTGGAAAGCAGCCTCTTGTAAGTGATGATGGAAAAATTATTCTTGCAGCAAACGGAGAAATTTATAATCACAAGGAAATCCGCAGTGAGTTTGCCGGAAAGTATGAATTTCAGACAGGTTCAGACTGTGAGGCAATTCTTCCTTTGTATAAAAAATATCGTGATAGTGGAAAGTTCGGTGAGATGATTGAAAAGCTTTCCGGAATTTTTGCCTTTGCGCTTTATGATTCAGAAAGAGATGTTTATCTTATTGCCCGAGATGAAATTGGTGTTGTTCCACTTTATCAGGGTTGGGACAAGGATGGCAGATATTATGTGGCATCTGAATTGAAGTCTCTTGAAGGTCACTGCATCACAATTGAAGAGTTCCCGAACGGACATTATTTATATTCAAAAGATGAAAAGCCAGTAAGATGGTACAAGCGTGACTGGGAAGAATTTTCGGCAGTAGAAAAAGCTCCATGTGCAACTAATGACAAGGGCGAGATTGTTGATGCTTCTGTTATTCAGAAAGTTCGTGACGGACTTGAAAGCGCTGTAAAGGCTCAGCTTATGTCTGACGTTCCTTATGGTGTTCTTCTTTCAGGCGGACTGGATTCAACAGTGATTGCAGCAATCACTCAGAAGTTTGCAAAGAAGCGTGTTGAAACAGGTTCCCTCAAGGATGCATGGTGGCCCCAGCTCCACAGTTTTGCAGTGGGACTTGAAGGTTCTCCTGACCTTGTAGCCGCAAAAAAAGCTGCTGATTTCATTGGCACAGTTCATCACGAAATTCACTTTACAATTCAGGAAGCTCTGGATGCTCTTGAAGATGTTATCTACCATATTGAAACTTATGACATTACTACAGTTCGTGCATCAACTCCAATGTATCTTCTTGCACGCGCAATTAAGGCAATGGGAATCAAGATGGTTCTTTCAGGAGAAGGAAGCGACGAACTTTTTGGTGGATATCTTTATTTCCACAAGGCACCAAATGCACAGGAATTCCATGAGGAACTTGTCCGCAAGATGAGCAAGCTTCACCTTTATGACTGTCTGCGTGCAAACAAGTCTTTGATGGCATGGGGAATTGAAGGTCGTGTTCCATTCCTCCACAAGGAATTCATTGACGTTGCTATGGAATTGAACCCAACTGACAAAATGAACATCAAGCTTCCGGACGGAAAGCAGAGAATTGAAAAATGGATTCTACGCAAGGCATTTGAAGACATTCTTCCACCGGAGATCTGCTGGAGACAGAAGGAACAGTTCTCTGACGGTGTAGGTTACAGCTGGATCGACACTCTTAAGGAAATGACAAATGCAAAGGTAAGTGATGCAGAATTTGCACTGAGAGAAAAACGATTCCCTGTTAACACTCCTTCAACAAAAGAAGAATATTTCTACCGTGAAATTTATGAAAAGCTTTTCCCAAGCCCAACAGCAGCCTTGTGTCCTCCTCACGAAGCAGGTGTTGCCTGTTCAACAGCAAAAGCCCTTGAATGGGACGAAGCCTGGAAAAACGCAAACGAACCTTCTGGTCGCGCAATTGCCTCAGTTCACGAAAAGGCATATTGATTTACCAGAATAAATTTTATGGCTTTTAATCCAGTTTCTGTATCAATCGGGAACTGGATTTTTTTTTCAAAACATCTTTTTTGGACTGCAAAAAATACAATAAGCGGTCACTTTGTTGAGTTTTCTGAAATCCAAAGATATAATATTTTATGAATAAGCATGAAAAAAAGTTTGTTAATGCATGGAAAAAATTCCGGGTCGCCTGGCCTCACTCGTTCTTCTTCTTCTGAGAATGGCATTCTGGACAATTATAATTGGAAAGATTACTTCCAGCATACGGAAGAAAATAAGCAAAGGGTAATTTTTGGAATTTATTAGTTCTGAAAATTTAAGAGGAAAAAATGAAAATCACAGTTAAAAAACTAGGTATTCTGTCTTTAATTTTGCTGGGAATTGCTATTGTCGCAGTCGCTCTGCTTCATTTGTATATGGCACGGTTTAACAGCAGGAATCGTGTTCTTAAGCTTTCAGAATCAGCATGTGATGAATTTGTTGAGTTTTCAGTTAAGGTAACAGGCAACTGGGAAAAAATCATTGCAAAAAATCAAAACATAATGCATCCGGAATATTTTGCTGGAAATGGTTTTCCTGAAGACGAAGCAGGTAATACAAAAACTTTTGGCAAGACTTACGATTTTACATTGAAAAATATTTCAGATGCTTCCATTGCAGAGTGGTACGTTGTTATCAAAATTCCTGAAGATACATTTTTGAATAAGTCCTGGAATGGTGAAGTTGAATTTCATCAGAATCATTCAAAAAAAGTTCAGACGTTTAATCCACTTAAAGTTAACAAAGATGAACTTCAGCTTGATTGGTTTGAGGTTGACGGATTGCTGATGTTCCCGTTGGAAAAGAACTCAGTTATTGTTTATCATCCGTCGGAAGAATATTTTGAAACTCCTGTCAGTGCTTCATCTCCAGAAGAAAACAGTTATTATTCGAAAACCTTTGGAATGATTTTTTACTCTCATATTCCTGAGCTGAATTTCAGTGATTGTGAGATTCATTATAAGATCAGAAAGAAACTTTACAACATGAATGGCTTCTGGATTTTCATGACTTTGTTTGTTGCCATCATGTTAACTGAACTGCTTTTGTTTGTTCACATTGTTGTTGCTGCAAGATATGAAAGAAAGCGCCGCCATGACAAGGACATAATTATTCAGGCAATTGGAACTTTCTCTCAGTTTATTGATGCAAGGGATAAATATACAAGACACCATTCTCTTCGTGTTGCCCATTATTCAAAAATGATTGCAGGTGCAATGGGTATGAACGAAGAATTCATGGACATGATTTTTTACATCGGGCTTTTGCATGATACAGGAAAGGTGAATATTTCAGATGAAATTTTGAACAAGCCTGGAAAACTTTCAGATGAAGAATATGAGGAAATAAAAACCCATACTACAAAGGGATCTGAAATTCTCAAGGGATTTACTGCAATTGACAATTTGATTGAAGGTGTGCTTTGTCATCATGAGAGATTTGATGGAACAGGGTATCCCCTTGGACTTCGCGGTGAGCAGATTCCTTTTGTTTCAAGAATTATTGCCGTTGCAGATTCTTTTGATGCCATGAGTTCCAACAGGTGTTACAGAAGGCATCTTAGTGATGAAGAAATTATAGAGGAATTAAACAGTAAGAAGGGAACTCAGTTTGATGCAAATGTAGTTGATGCTTTCATAAAGGCCTTCAATAGTCCAGAATTCGAAAAGACAAATCAGAACATTATCAGAGAAATCAGACTGCTAAGTTAGGCTTGCTGATTAAATATTGGTCTCATCATAAATTGCCCGGATTCCGCCAATGAATTTTGCTCTTGTTCGTGCGCATACAATTCGGGCTTTTCCAATGGTGGAAACTGAAAGTCTCACGGGAACTGCAACGTGCCTGAGATGCATTCCAATGAGGGTGTCACCAATATCAATTCCGGCATGAGCATTTATGTGTTCAACAGCACAAGGCTTTTCGAAAGAATTCCATGCAGTTGTTGCAAATGAGCCGCCTGCTTTTGGCTGGGGTATTACATTTACAGGTTCAAGGGAATATTTTTCTGCACACTTTTCTTCCACAATCAGGGCACGGTTCAAATGCTCACAGCACTGGCAGGCAAGGAAAATTCCGTGTTCATTGCAGGCTTTCCAGATTCCTCCAAAAACATTTTTTGCAGCCTCTAGGTTTGAGTCTTTTCCAATTTGTGCACCGCATATTTCACTGGATGAGCATCCAACAACCAGAATCTGCTGAGGCTTTAGTTTTGCCAGTTCAATCAATTCTTTTGCTGCATCATAAGCCTGGGTAAAAAGTTCTTCCATAATGATATTCCTTTGTGACAAAGTATATTGTCTTTTTCCTGAATTGTGTATTACCAGATTGATGTTATTTTTCCATTTCAGGAAACAGTTTTTTCATGTGATTTAGAACCATTTTTTTGTTGCTGCTCCATTTTGGTTCAATTAAAAGTTTCTTTGGACCATCGCCGGTTATTCTGTGGATTATTGTGGCAGGGTTCAGGAGAGCCAGTGCATTCTTCAGAAGTTCAGAATATTCTTCCAGTGTCATTACATGCCACGGATTGTTCTTGAAGTCCTCGGAAATTTTTGTTCCTGAAAGAATCTGGAGATTATGGATTTTGATTCCATCCAGAACTGGTGTGAGCTGCCCGAGTTTTTTTACTGTCAAAAGCATGGTTTCTTCCGTTTCGCCGGGCAGCCCAAAAATCACATGGGTAATTACGCTTATTCCCCGTGACTTGAGTCTTGCGTAGGTTTCAGTAAAATCTTTCCAGGTAAAATTTCTGTTGATCAGGCAGCCTGTTTTGTCATCTGCTGTCTGCAATCCAAGTTCAATCCACACGGGCTTTATTTTATTCAGCCTTGAAATGAGGTTGAGCATTTTTTCGTCAATGCAGTCTGGCCGTGTTCCAATGCTGATGACGGCAACTTCCCTGTGGTTTGCGGCTTCAAGAAAAATTTTTTCAAGTTCTTCGAATGATGGTCCAGATTTTTCTGAAACGTATGTATTAGAAAAGCTCTGGAAATAGGCAATGTATTTTTTTTGACTGGAATCATTTTTTGGTAATTTGCTTTCGATTAACTTTTTGCCTTTTTCAAACTGCTGTGCAAATGATCCGGCCTGTGCAAACTCTCCGCTTCCGCCTTCACTGCAGAAAGTGCATCCGCCGAAGGAAAGTTTTCCATCCCTGTTTGGGCATGTGCATCCTGTGGAAAGAGATACTCTGTAAACTTTTGAGCCGAATGTTTTTTTCAGATATGCAGAAAGAAAAGTCATATACAACCTAAGATACAGCGAGATGAAATCAATGACAATAAAAAATCCATTTTGGGAAAATCACAGTTTATTGAGTTTTTGTGTTTTGATTAATATAATTTCAGGTCAGGAGCATAAGCATGGAAAAATTTTCAAAATGGGTTGCCTGCTGGGGGACTGCCACGTCAATTACAGACAGAAAGGAAGCAGTCTACTCAAAGAATATAACTCTCCGCTATCCGATTCACATGTGCTTTAACGGATCAAAGATTCGCGCACGTTTTTCAAATTTGACTGGAACTGAAGATGTCATAATCACAAGGGCCTATGCTGAAAAAGTTCCCCTTACAGCTGGTGGTAAGACTGAAATACTGATTCCTGCGGGAAAGGAAGTTGAAACGGACGAAATTGAATTCAATGTTTGTGCAGGTTCAACGCTGAATATTTCCATGTACCTGAAAGACTTTACCCAGATGAACGCAGGAACTCTGGTAACAGGTCCTCTTTCCGGCGGAATATATGCATACGGAGATTATGCTCTGGCAGATTCCATGCCGGATGATTTTTCAAGAAGCACCCAGTGGTATTATTTTTTGAATACAATTGATGTGTTTACCGAGGAAAAGAATTCGGCCTTCTGCTGTTACGGTGATTCAATTACAGCACAGGACTGGCCAGACTTTTTGCAGATGGAACTTGAAGAACGTGGAATTGATTCAATTGCAGTCATTAGGCGTGCAGTCTGCGGAACAAGAATCTTGAGGCAGTATGATTGCATTACTTACCAGGCTTATGGTTTGAAAGGTGAAACACGCTTTCCCATTGAAACAAATATTTCAGGGCTCAAGTGGGTTTTGATTCAGCATGGAATAAACGACATCATTCATCCTGTTGGAGTTGAGGTAAACAAATTCCGCCCAATGTCAGACATGCCGTCTTTTGATGATCTGAAAACCGGTGTTGAAAATCTATATGTTGCTGATTGCAGAAATAGGAACCTTAAAGTTTACAGCGGAACACTGCTTCCAATTTATGGCTGGAGAACTTATGCCGCTTTCCGTGATGATTTGCGAAATGAATTTAATCAATGGCTCAGGTCTTCTGATTGCTTTGACGGATGTATTGATTTTGACAAGACTGTGAGAAATCCTCAGGACACAAAGAGTTTTGCCGCAGGATTTGATTCAGGTGATCATTTGCACCCAAGCAAGGATGCATACAAGGCAATGGCTAGAACAGCCGCGGATTTCATTCAGTCAAATTGTGTGATATAATGTTTTTATATTAATAATATACAAAAGGAGATTTGTTATGTTTTGTTCAAATTGTGGAAAAGAAATTGATGACAGGGCAGTAATTTGTCCGGGTTGCGGAGTTCCTGTTGCCGGTGCACAGCAGCCTGCTATGAATCAGCAGTATTCAAATGGTGATGCTCCATCAACAGGATTTGCAGTTCTTGGATTCTTCTTCCCACTTATCGGACTCATTCTTTATCTGGTATGGAAGGCACAGACACCTCTCAAGGCAAAGAGTTGCGGAAAGGGTGCTTTGGCTGGATTTATCACAAATGTTGTTCTTTCAGTAATTGCTGGTTGTTTCTCAGTAATGGCTGCAAGTTACTAATTGATTAATTAAAAGGTAAGGGTTCCGTGTGAATTCTTACCTTTATTTTTTCTAGGAAATAATATGGCATTTTGTACAAATTGTGGAAAAGAAATTGATGACAGGGCAGTGATTTGCCCGGGTTGTGGAGTTCCTGTTGCCGGTGCACAGCAGCCTTCGATGAATCAGCAGGGAACTGGAGCTCGGCCAGATGATGAGCCTTCCATGCTTTATGGGCTTCTGGGATTTTTTATTCCAATTCTGGGACTTATTCTATTTCTGGTGTGGAACAAGGAATATCCTAAAAGATCAAAGAGTTGCGCGAAGGGTGCACTCATAAGTATCATTGTATCAGTTGTAGTCTATGTTCTGGCAATTATTTTGATTGTCGTTCTGGCGGCATCAATTCCTGAATTTCGTGATGCATTTGAATCATTGGATCTGTAGAGGAATCATTTAGAGTTTCAGTTTTACTGATGCCTTAAATTTTGTATCTGATCGGAAAGGCTCCCTATGGCGGGGCTTTTCTTATTATAATATTATATTCTAGATTTTATGGCGGTTAAAAATGAAAAATAAAAAAATCTGCACGTCATGTGGTGCAAAGATTAATTCAGCAGCATGAAAAAACGTGAATCAAATATCCCGGTACATAGAATCCACCTTATTGATGAGGAGATTCGCCGGGGTACATATCCAAATAAAAAGATACTTGCAAAAAAACTTGAAGTCTCGGAACGAACAATTTTTAGGGACCTGGAGTTTCTAAGGAATTTCTACAATGCCCCCATGGAATTCGATGCGGCAAGAAACGGATTTTATTATACGGATCCGGACTTTTATGTTAAGTCTGTAACTCTTTCTGAGGGTGAACTTTTTTCCATTTCACTTTTTGACAAGCTTTTGTCCCAGTACAAGAATACGCCTCTCGAAAAAAAACTGAAGTCAATTTTTGAAAAGATTACACTTTCACTTCCGGATTCAGTTCAGGTTGATTCTGGATTTCTTTCAAAGGACATTACGACTATTTCGGAACCAATGCCAGTCATTGATGTGAATGTTTTTTCAAAGATAATGGAAAGTCTTCAGTCACGAACCACAATTGAATTCGATCATTATTCCCTGGATGACTCTCAGAAAAAAAATCGAAGCATTGATCCGTACCATATCTGCTGCAAGGGTGGAAGCTGGTATGTTATTGGTTTTTGTCACAAGAGAGAAGAAGTCAGAATTTTTGCACTCAACAGAATTTCAAATGTAAGGATTACAAAACTTCATTATTCCATTCCAAAAAATTTTAAGGTCGGAAATTACATTGACAGCGGAATGGGTGTCTGGGCCAGCGAAAAAATCAAATATAAAATCAGAATAAAGTGTTCAAAAAAACTTGCAACAGTTGCCAGGGAATACAAGTGGCATCCAAATCAGGAACTGGAAATTCAGGAGGATGGATCTGTTGTGGTTTCTTTTGAAACAACTCAGATGCATGAAACTCTCAAGCTTGTAATGAGTCTTGGGCCAGACGCAGTTGTCCTTGAGCCGGAGGAACTGGCTGATCTTGTTGTTGAATCGGCACAGAATATTCTTTCCAATTACAAGAAGAAGGCATGAGCCATGAGTGAGAAAATCCGGCAGCATATAATTTTTTCTGGAAGGGTTCAGGGAGTCGGCTTCAGGTGGCATGCATCAAATTTTGCAAGGCTTGAGGGACTTACGGGCTGGGTCAGGAATCTTGATGACGGAACAGTTGAAATGGAAGTCCAGGGGTCGGAAGTTAAAATTGGAAAACTCATTCAATATATGGAAGGCCGCAATTATGTTCTCATTGAGAATATGGAATTCAAGTCCATTCCGGTTGAAGAAGGTGAATGGACTTTTTATGAACGCTAGTTACATTCCACATGGGTCACGAGGGTTATCATCTGGAAAAGCAACTTCAAACCCGCAGTTGTGTTCCATGTTAAGTTCCCTGAGTTCTTTTTTTCCGTCAATGTAAAGCTGATAGTCGATGCCGGTAGATTCGTATCCGCATCCAATTCCGCAGCCATCACCGAGAGCTTCTTCAACAATTTTCTGTCGTTCTTCTCTTGTTGTGTCCTTTATCAAAATGCTGCTCATAGATTTGCCTCCTTGAGCCTGGAATTTCTCATTGAAAGAAGTATATTATTTTTCTTATAATAAGTCGAACTGAAAATGAAAGAATCAACAAAATTGCTTTCGAAAAAAGATATCATAGAAATTTTTACCCGCTTTCAAAAAATGAATCCAGAACCAAAAAGCGAGCTTGTTGCACCAAATCCCTTTTGTCTTCTGGTAAGTGTGGCTCTTTCTGCCCAGACCACAGACAAGGCTGTTAATAAGGCTACAGCTGATTTGTACAAGATTGCAGATACTCCACAAAAAATGGTTGAGCTTGGTGAAAAGAATTTGATTGGTTTCATCAAGTCAATTGGCTTGTATCGGGTAAAGGCAAAGCATGTAATTGAAATGAGTAAAATGCTGTGCGAAAAGTTTGGCGGCAAAGTTCCTGGTACACGCGAGGATCTGGAATCACTTCCAGGTGTGGGACGAAAAACTGCAAATGTAATTCTCAATGTGGTGTTCAAAAAACCAACAATGCCGGTTGACACTCATTTGCTCAGGATTTGCCCGAAGATAGGCCTGGCATGTGGAACAACTCCTTTAGAAGTTGAAAAGTCTCTTGTTGAAAGGATCCCTGAAAAATTCATGCAGCATGCCCATCACTGGCTCATTCTTCACGGAAGATATGTCTGTACTGCACGAAATCCAAAATGTGATGAGTGTGTAATAAATGATATTTGTCTTGGACGACCTTTACCAGTTTAGACCGATGCCAAGATAGTATGTGCTGAATTTCTTTGGGAGAAAAAGTTTTTCTTCGCTGGTGAGTGTTCGCACATAGCTTTTACTTGAGGCTATATTGTAGTTGTATCCCAATGTAATCTGAAAATGTCCCATAAGAAAATCCATTCCGCCTCCGAATTTTACAACGGCTTTGTTGTCACTTCGTCCCCGGATTCCTGTATCTATGAATGGTCTGAAAACCCCATTGAATGTGTAGTTAACTCCACCGGCAAGACCAAAGGAGTAAATGGGTTCTTCCTTAACTGAGTCCAGGTCAATTCCAAATTCAAGTCCGCCAAAAAAGAATTTTCCAATACCCCAGATAAGTCGTCCTTCTGCATTGTCCAGCTCCAGGCTTGAGAATTCAAGGTCGCCGAAGTTAAAGTCTTCCATTTCGTAGTCCATGGTGATTATTGCACATCTTCGTCCTGACTGATCATAGTATTTTTCTTCAGAGGAATTTTCCTTTACTTCTTCAATATTTTCTTTTTCTTCATTTTTTAGAATTCTTTTTATTCTGTTGCTGTCAAATTTAATCTGGCGTTCAGTTCTGTATTCAATGGGAGGATTGTGAACAATGAACTCAGGCTCTGATTTTCCGTCTCGTGAATCAATGAGTCTGGAATGTTTTGCAGCTTTATACAGCCTGATTTCCCTCGGAAGAACTCTGTACTGGGAGGCATTTTCCCAGTGGGTGATTCTGAAAGTTACCTCGGCATAGATTATTTTTTCGCCGGCAATAAATCGGTTTTCGTATTCATTCACGTAGTATTCGTAGTCGTTTCGCTGGTGTTCAGTCATGTTTGCAGGAGGAATGAATCTTTTTTCCAGGATGACTGAGTAAGGAACTTCGAATTCGCGTTCAAATTTCAGGAGCCCTCTAAAATAATCCCCGGAAATATTTATTTTCCATGTTGCTGATTCAATGTCGTATGGACTTATCTGTAAGTTTAGATCATCAGTGAGTGAAGAAACAATGTAGTCTTCTCCTTCAAGAACCTTGTACATTTGCCTGATTGTGTCGTTTTCTTCACGGGAAAATGGTTCTCCGTTTTTTGAAGCAAAAAGTGCGGCTTTGATTGATTCAATTGAATCGATTCGTCCTTCCGCAGTCTTAATGTCGGCTCCGAAAACCGGAAATAGTGAGAAAGCTAGAAATGTCAGAATTAATTTTTTTCTGAATTCCATCTGTTAATTCCTGAGCATTATTCAGTCAATAATTTAATCTGCATGCTGCTGACAGTCTATCAGTTTGTGTTTTTTTTGATAATACATTAAAATGAAATTATGTGTGGAATCGTAGGATATATTGGAATTAAGGAAGCAACACCTGTTTTGGTGAATGCCCTCAGAAAGCTTGAATACCGTGGTTATGACAGTGCAGGAATTGCTGTTCTTAATGGAGAGAATATTTTTGTCCGCAAGGTTAAGGGTGCTCTCGATGAACTTGAAAAGTGTCTCGCAAAGGATGTTGTTCGCGGAACACTTGGAATCGGACATACCAGATGGGCAACTCATGGTGAACCAAATGATATAAATGCTCACCCTCATATAAATGAGTCAGGTACAATTGCTGTCGTTCACAACGGAATCATCGAAAATTATGTTCAGCTTAAGGCATGGCTTCAGGCAAAAGGCGTTGTGTTCAGAAGTGAAACAGACAGTGAAGTCGTTGCACATTTGATCAATTACTACTACGAGGAAACTAAGGATCTTGTAAAAGCTGTTCTTGTAACATTGAATCGGCTTGAGGGAAGCTATGCTCTTGGAGTTGTTTGCAAGGATTATCCAGACAGATTAATTGCAGCACGCAAGGAATCACCACTTATTGTTGGATTAGGTAAGGGTGAAAATTTTATTGCTTCTGATGTTCCTGCAGTTCTTGAACATACGCGTGAGGTTATTTTTCTTGATCAGAAACAGATTGCAGTTTTGTATTCCGATCACGTTGATCTTCTTGATGAAAATGGAAACCGCGTTACAAAGGAACCATATCATGTTGAATGGGATATGA
>SAMEA3663025__coassemble_932_pt1 | contig 14933 bp, 12 predicted proteins | sample SAMEA3663025__metabat2_high_PE_027 | metagenome-assembled genome bin SAMEA3663025 (sample SAMEA3663025) | pig gut metagenome | biome: pig gut; feature: pig-associated habitat; material: faeces | place: France | collected 2012
TGTACAGGATTTGGGTCCTTTGCACAACCCTGCAAACATCATGGGTATTGAAGCTGCACAGAAGGTTATGCCTAATGTTCCACACGCAGCAGTCATGGACACAGCATGGCACCAGACAATGCCTGCAGAAAACTTCATGTACGCAATTCCACATGAATGGTACGAAAAGTATGCTGCACGCAAGTACGGTTTCCACGGAACATCATTCCTTTACACAGCAAAGCGTGCTTCTGTTCTCCTTGGAAAGAAGCCTGAGGACACAAACGTAATCATCTGCCACATCGGTAACGGTGCTTCAATGTGTGCAGTTAAGAACGGAAAGTGCTACGACACAACAATGGGTATTACTCCACTTGAAGGTCTTGTAATGGGAACTCGTTCTGGTGACCTTGACCCGGCTCTTCCATTCTACATCATGCGCAAGACTGGAATGTCAGCAGATGAAATGGACACAGCACTCAACAAGAAGTCTGGATGTCTTGGTGTTACAGGAAAATACGCAGACCGCCGCGATGTTGAAATGGCAGCAAAGAACGGAGATGAAAAGGCAAAGCTCTGCATCGAGATGGAAGCTCTCCGCATAAAGAAGTACATCGGTGCTTACATGGCAGAACTTGGTCATGTAGATGCAATCGTATTCACAGCCGGTGTTGGCGAACGCGGTCCGGTATTCCGCCTTAAGTCTACACAGGGTCTTGAAAACTACGGAATCAAGATTGACGAACAGAAGAACCAGTGGTCATTCACAACAAACGCAGAAACTTGTATCAGTGCAGATGACAGTGCTACAAAGATTTTCGTAATTCCAACAGACGAAGAACTTGTTATGACAGAAGATGCTTATGCCCTTATGAAGGGAACTTATGATGTTCATACAAACTTCACATACAGTTTCCAGAGCAAGGACTATGTAAACAAGGCTCGCGAAGAAGGCCTTAAGGCTGACCTCGTTAAGCGCCCAGAACTTGCAAAGGTTATTGTTCGCGCAAAGTAGGAAACGAACTTTTCAGGACAACACTTTATACATGCACAAGTTTCCTGAGCAGTAGTATTACTTTAAGGAAGTTTGTGGAAATCCTCCGGAAATATCTGCAAGAAATATTTGGTTGAGCTTTAATATGGAAAAGAAAGTTTTTGAAACAACGGGAACCTGTTCAAAAATGATTGAATTTGAACTGGATGGTAATATTGTAAAGTCAGTTAAATTTATTGGTGGTTGTGCAGGAAACACTGCAGGTGTTGCAAAACTTGTAGAAGGCATGAATGCACAGGAAGTAATTAAAAGACTTAAGGGTATTGATTGCCACGGAAAGGGAACATCATGCCCGGATCAGCTGGTCCGTGCTCTGGAAAAAACAATAAGCTGACTGGCATTGCTAAAGCAGCATGTTATTTTGACTGGTGAATCCCCGGGTATTGTGCCTGGGGATTTTTTATTGCAGAAAGATTCCCTTTACAAAAATTTCAATTCCAATTCCAATGAGAATTATTCCACCAAATACCGTGGATTTTCCCTTGAGCTTTGTTCCGATTATTTCTCCAGCAAGAAGCCCAATCATGCAAATGGAAAAAGTAACCAGGGCAATTATTCCGGAACACAGTAGTGCTGCCGTGAGGTTGTAGTCAGATATTGTAAATCCAACGGAAAGGGCATCAATTGAAGTTGCAATTCCCTGAATCATTAGAACTGAAAACGTCAGGACTTTTACAGGAGTCTCTTCCCCATCATCATGAAAAGCTTCATAAATCATTTTTCCGCCAATGTATAGCAGAAGAATTAATGCAATCCACGGAATGAAAATCTGAAACCTGGTGAAATATTCTCTGATCTCGTGAACACAGAACCATCCGATTACAGGCATCAGGAACTGAAAAAATCCATATATACCAGCGATGAAAATCATTTTAACTTTTTTAAGCGATGGTTCATTCAATGAATTGGCGATGGAAACCAAAAATGCATCCATGGCAAGTCCAATACCGAGTAAAATGCTGTTGATAAAGAAAGAGAGTTCCAAGAACATGGGATGTATTTTACCACAAAATCCTGTTTTGAATCAAAAAATCAATATTTCCTGGATGTATAAAAAATTGCGTTTTTACTGTTTGCCTATTATAATAGAAAATAATGTTGAATTTTATTGAAGGGTCAATAACACATCTATTTATTCTCCTGTTTATATACACATTCTCACGATTGAAAGTTAATGCAAAAAAATATGGTTTGCTTTCACTTGGTGTTCTGTTAGTTACATCTGTTATTAACTATATAATGTGTTTTCACGGAAACTTGTCATGGTTTATTCCAGTCAGCATAGTAAATCTTCTGGTAATAATTGGATTTTGTTTTCTGGTTAATCCATACAAGGACTTTCGAAGTCTTTTTGTTGCTCTAACGGCTTTGTTGTATGCATTGTCGGGAAGCACAGGATGTCTTTTGGTTTACAATTATTCCAGAAGTGTACTTGGAAGTCTTGGTGTACAGATTGTAATAAATGTACTGCTTTATATAAGTATAAGAGTGACTCTTCGTGAGGCATTTATCCGTGAACTGGAAAACAAGAGTTCGTCCTGGAATTTATTGTGTGTAATTCCTTTTGGATATTTTCTTGTAATTGCCATGCTTGAAGTTTGGCCGAATGACATTACAAAGACCCCATCAGTTATTTCTGCATTGATTTGTCTGATTCTGCATATGGTTGCAACATTCATTATTGTTGTAAATATTTTCATGAAGGTTCAGCAGAGAACAGATCAGTACACAATGGAGATGCACCTGGGAACTGAGTCAAAATTTTTTGTTCGTGATTTGAAGAAAAAGGCAAGAAACAGGGCTATGACAATCAGCAGGTTTATCATGCTTGTTGTTCTTTCGTTTCTTGTTCTTGCATTTATTTTCATAGTGATTGACAACTCTCATACAAACAAAGGTATTTCTTCTGTCTCATTTGAAGACTGTTATCCTGATTCAGATTCAAACAGTGATATTACATTGGAATTCAAGAGAAGAATGGATAAGGACAGCACCTGGACAAAGTATCTTGGAACTGGGGATGAAATTCAGGGTTATATTTATGATGCTGTAATCAAGTGTGGTAACAAGACAGATCTTCTTGACTGGTATTTGAAATTTGATGTAACGAAGGACATGTATATCAACAAGGCATGGACTGGTGACGTTGAAATCAGTCAGGTAATTGATGGCGTGACAAGAACCCAGCGTTTGGATTTGCGAAGTCAGGACCCGGGGAAAATTTATCTGGATATGATTCAGGCCGGTGGTGAAAAAATGATTAAGCTTAATGCCGGTGATTCATTCATATATTATCCGAACAGAAAGCAGTATGAAATTCCAATGAAAAAGTATTCCGGAGTTACCATTGGGTTTATTTTCTATTCAACTTCTCCGGATGAACTGCCTGATGTTTCAACTGGAACTTTCTATTACAAGGCACATAAAAAACTTGTTGAGCAAACTTCATTTAAGATTGTAACACGACTGTTCTTTCTCTGGCTTTTGGGAGAAGGATTCCTTCTTGGTTTGGGATGGAGATTAAAATCTCTTGAAAGACAGCGCGAAAAGGATCTGGCAACAATTCGAGAAGTCATGGAATCATTTGCCGGATTTATTGATGCAAAGGATAAGTATACAGCAGGTCATTCGGATCGGGTTGCAAAATATTCTGCACTTATTGCAAGGCGACTTCATTATACAGAAGATGAAATAAAACAGGTTAGTTATTCTGGTCAGCTTCATGATTGTGGAAAAATTGGTATTCCTGGAGTCATCCTAAACAAGCCGGAAGGACTTGATGATGAAGAATTTTTGACAATCAAAAGTCATACAACGACTGGATATGATATTCTCAAGAACCTGCATTCCGTACCATCCGCAGCAATTGCCGCAAGATATCATCATGAGCGTTATGATGGAATGGGATATCCTGATGGTCTTAAGGGAGAAGAAATTCCTCTTATTGCAAGGATAATTTGTGTTGCTGATGCTTTTGATGCAATGAATTCGACTCGTGTTTACAGACAGAAACTGAAGCATGGTCAGATAATCAACCAGCTTAAGAAGAACAGTGGAAAACAGTTTGATCCAGGTATAATTGAACTTTTCCTTGAGATTCTTAAGGACGGGTTGATTGACGGTTATGATAAAAATGATTTTATTGAAGACTAGAAAACTAATCGGTAATCTGCAAAGCATGTTGCAGTTTTGCGGGTGTTTTTTTGATATGCAAATGATATAATTTTACGTATGAGTATAAAGAAAAAAAGTTTTAGAAAAATTGCAATATTGTTCGGATTTATTGTATGTTTATCAAATATATGCGGACTTATAATTCCAGACAGAATCATACTCACATGCAATCCTTCAGGGCCAAATAATGAATGGATCCAGTTTCTTGACGATTACAGACGTATCACAGATCCAGTGCAGCTGCTTACATTTTTGGTTCCAACATTATTGAGTGTTCTATATTCATTCTGTTCGGAAGAAAAAATAAAAAGCAGACTGGTGAATCTTCCTCTTGTTTATTCTGCCATTGGAATTTCCGGATGGGTGACATATTTTGTTGAAGAAATTTTTCTAATTATTGTGGCAAAAAACATTGGCTATCATATCAATGCAAGACAGGTTCTTTCAAACAGCTTTCTTACAATCTGTCTGGAAGCAATAGTTACATTCACAATGTCTTTCTTCATAATGGAATCGCTTCACAGAAAAGTTTTCCTGCCAAAGTATTTTCCGAATGGTCAGATTTCCAGACTGAAAGGAGTTTTAAATCCCGGGACAAAACTTTTATTTGCCGTGAATTATGTTTCTGTTACTTTATTTCCAATATTCTATATGTTCCTTATAACAAAAAGTCTGATGGATCAGAGCAATATTGAATTTGAAGATAGATTTTATATTACTATTGCTTTTATACTTTTCTTTGGATTGATGATTTTTATTTCCTTTGAAAATTATTTTGACAAGCCGTTGAAAAAATTGAAGCGAAGAGTCAGGCAGATAAAAGATGGAGATTTAGGTTCAAAAGTTTCCATCATCACGAACGACGCATTTGGTGAGCTTGGAGACATCTTCAACGAAATGACAGATTCCATTGAAACCAAGACACAGAAGATTTTTGATATTCAGAATTCGATTATCACCGGAATGGCAACAATGGTCGAAAGCCGCGATAACAGTACCGGAGGCCACATCAAGCGTACAAGTGACTGCATAAAAGTTTTTGTCAATAGACTTAAGAAAGAAGAAGGATATTCAGAAATTTCAGATCACTTCTATGACTGTGTAATCAAGGCGGCTCCTATGCATGATCTTGGAAAAATTGCAGTTGACGATGCAGTCCTCAGAAAGCCGGGAAAATTCACGGATGAAGAATATGAAAAAATGAAAAAGCATTCCGAAGAAGGAGCCCGCATAGTTGAAAACGTTCTTTCAGCAGTTGATGATCTTGAGTTCAAAAAAATTGCAGTCAATATTGCACACTATCATCATGAAAAATGGAATGGCCAGGGATATCCAGCAAAAATTTCCGGAGAAGAAATTCCACTTGAATCAAGAATAATGGCACTTGCCGATGTGTTTGATGCACTCGTAAGCAAAAGATGCTACAAGGACAGATTTACATACGACAAGGCATTTGCAATTATTCAGGAATCACTTGGAACACATTTTGATCCGAAGCTTGGAAAATTGTTTCTTGAATGCCGCAGTGAGCTAGAAGAAATGTATGTTTTGTTCAATGGAAAAGAATAGGAAGCTTGAAGTCATAAAGGATTTTGAAAACATCCATAGCAAGGTTGTAAATATTGGTTAGTTCATCAAAATGGCGGCGATTCCTTTTGCCTCTTCTATCAGAGTCCAAAGCATTTTCTTTGCAAGAGAATTTCTTAGGAAACTAGCAGTTTTTCTATCTCAGGTAAAATTAGTTTATCCGCAGGCAACCAGTCAATATCATATAAAGTATCTTTATTCACCCACTTAGCCGCTTCATGTTCCAGAAGTTTCAAGTCACCTGAAACAATGGTGCACAGGATGCAATGCATTGTCAGATGGAAAGTCGGGTAATCATAATCGACAACACCGAGGATTTTTTCAGCCTTCACTTCAGTTGCAAGTTCTTCCCGGATTTCGCGAACGATGCATTGTTCAGGAGTTTCGCCGGGTTCAAGTTTTCCGCCGGGAATTTCCCAGCCACCTTTGAAGTCGCCGTAGCCCCGTTGAGTTGCAAAGATTTCTTTAATTCCGTTGTTGTCTCGCAAGATGATTGCGCCGCTGACTGTTATTTGTTTCATGTTGGTTAGATTTTATAAATAGGATTTAATATTTTTTCCTGAATATAACTCTGATTTATCCAGAAACATTTTTTCTTTTCCATTGTACCTTGTGGGGTATACATCAAATCATAATTGTTTTTACCTTTAGGGCGAATGTGTGAAGCTGGATTATCTGAAATCTTCATAAAATGTTCATAATCACCTGCAGCAACTTTATTCTTTGTATCAGTCCAAACTTCTTCAAAAAAATGATAATCTTTAACTGGAACTTGCCAATCAATTACTTTGTCCAAATAGTATTCTTCTTGGATTTTGTCTCGTTTAAAAAGGACAATAATGAATTTACTTGTTATTGCATTATAAAAATAACTGTCTTCCCATTCTTCCTCTACGATTTCACAATAATTAACATTCTTGAATGACATTGATTCTTTACATTTCCCATTAGGTTCTACACGTATTGTTTTAAATTGAATATCGGCTGCATTGAATTCATAAAGGTTAGTAAGGTTTTTATTGAAACCCATAATTCTTCGTGAAATATTTGCATATCGACTTCTATCGGCAGGGTTGTAATTTTCATTTCTCATTTTACAAATCTCTTCTGCAGATTTTCCGATGTATGGAGCAAAAATAGAATTAACCTTTTCGATGAAAGTTTCATTTCCTGAAAGAATTCTTGTTTCAAGAATCTGACGATGTTCTTTTCGTTGTATTAGAATTTGATAAATATGATTGATATAGCCAAGTTTAAAACAGAAAGCTCTTCCCTGTGCCTTGATGTCAGAATGTGGTTGAACCTGCCAATTAGTATCTTTTGTTGCTCCTTTTGTACATGCTCCAAGATACAACGTATCTCCTTCGGAAATTTCATGTGCTTTCCCATCATGGACTTTATTATAAATCGTCTGCCAGTCAGCACGAATCTGAACTTCATCTTCTTTGAGACACTGCCATAAATCGGCTAGTTGAACCTTCATTTTTCCGTAATCTCGATCTTTATTGTAATGATAAAACACAAGAAGTAGATTCTCATTTTTTAATCTAAAATGAGATGTATCAAAAACTTCTTTATCTAAATCGTTGAATGTGAAATGATTCAAAACAAGTCGTTCTTTTACTTTTACTTCAAAATTAGAAAGTGTTTTTAATGGAGATGACTTTAGTTCGAGTTTTGCAGCAGGAAAATCTGGCTGGGATTTATTATCAGCTTCTTTTCCGAAATATTCAGTTTCAAGATATTGTCCAAAACTACCTTTAGTTTTTTTGCCTTCAACAACATAGTCTTTTGTCGGTGATGCAACGCCTTTATATGAACTTTGTTCAAAATTGACTTCATCGATAGTTTTATTTTCTAGTCTCTGGGCGTATTTGACAATTGATGGAATGCTTTTTTCATTGTATAACAAATCACTCATATGAATATTATCGGACTATTTTGAGTGATTAGTGATTATTCGTTTTCAAAGATTTTATTAAGTGTATTTCCCATCCGAGTTACAAGAGGAACAACAAGTGCATTTCCCATACAGAAATATCTGAATTTCTGTGGCATCCCTGTATTTGTCCAGTTGTCTTCAAATCCCTGAATTCGTTCTGCTTCAAGTGGTGTAATTAAGCGAAGTCTTCCATTTGCAGGATCTTCAATAACATGAGAACTTCGGTTTACAGTTGCCTCGGAAGTAAGCATTGTGCGGGCTGGTAAATCCAAAGAATCCGGGAATGCCACAGGACCTTCGCTGAAAGTGTAGGCAAATCCTGTTTTAGCAACACGTTCAATTTTTTTTGCACCTTTAAGATATTGCCATTTAGGTAATTTATCTTCAGTGATGTAGAATTCTTCAGCTGCATTTGATTCAGCAATACTTCTGAGAATAATTGGTTTTTCCAGTTTAGGAGTTGTTTTTGCAGTATAGATATGACCATTTTTCATGAACCCTGAATTATCAAAAGCAAAAGCAAATGAGTCCGAAATCTTCTGAATATCTGAATAATCAATAATGCAGTCATGGAAGTTTTCCATAGCAACAAGAGGAAATGTCTTTGCAAAGAATCCTTCATTCTGGATGATTGTCTCAGCCGATAAGTCTTTTAACGTTGCAGCATATTTTGTTGTATTTCTATAAGCAAAAATATAAGTTCTTCTTCGTCTCTGTGCGTTACCATATTCAGCAGCATTTAATACACGCCATTCAACCGAATAGCCAAGTTCTGCTAGACAAGCAAGAATGATTCCAAAATCACGACCACGTTGTTTTGATGGAGATTTCAATAAACGATCAACATTTTCAAGAAGAACAAAAGGTGCCTGTTTTGCAATAAGAATATCTCTTATCTGCCACCAGAGAACACCTTTCTTTCCTTCAATTCCTTTTTCACCATTTAAAGAATGAGCTACTGAATAATCCTGACAAGGAAATCCACCAACAAGAAGATTATGATTTTCGATTGTGTTTTTATCTACGAGAGAAATGTCGATGCCTGTGTTTTCATTGATATCACCAAAATGAGCAACATAACAATCATGTGCCCATTGTTTTGATTTTCCAGGTTCCCATTGAGAGAAGAAAACTGTTTCCCATTCCTTTGATGATTTTTCAAGGCCAAGTCGGAATCCACCAACACCAGCAAAAAGTTCACAGACAGTCTTTTTCATAATTATAATTTACCATAAATGAGAGTTTCGATCAATAATCGATTGTCTCATCATAATATGTAGAGTGTGATAGATATTATAAATATAAATTTAAGTTTAGACAAGATCATCAATTCTTTTAATGCAGATGGTTGTGTAAAGTTTAAGTAATTTGTTGTAAGGATTCTTCCCTTTATAGCTTTATCTGGATGAGCTTCGCTATATTGAGCTATTTCATCTAAAGTCTGTTTTATTGCTGCAAGTCCTTCATTGTTTATAAAAGCAACAGAAAAATCAAAAGCTTCACATGTTGTTAGCTCCTCGATAAGAGAAGATAAAATTTTCTTTTCTTTGTGATAGTCATTTACAAGAAGAGTTGGAGCTAATTCATTTACTGAATGATAAGTTTTTGAAATAAAACCTGTTTGTAAACTTTGTAAAAGTTGCTCAGAATTTAGATTTGTCATACTTGCAGCTTATCAGGATTTTTTGAGTTGGACCAGATCTTAAAAATGTCTTCCAAAAAATCGTTCTAAAACAAAAAAAAACTGCCAGAATATTCCGGCAGTTTTTTAAGCTATATTTACGCTAAGTAAAAACTCGACGAGTCTGTGAGCCTATTAGTACATTCCACCCATTCCGTCCATGCCAGGAGCAGCTGGTGCTTGTGCTGGAGGTTCTGGAATATCTGTGATTGCGCATTCTGTTGTGAGGAGCATTCCCGCAACTGAAGCTGCATTCTGGAGAGCACTTCTTGTTACCTTTGCCGGGTCAATGATTCCTGCTTCCATCATGTTAACCCATTCGCCCTTAGCTGCGTTGTAACCGATTCCCTTTTCTCCGTTCTTTGCCTTGTCTGCAATAACAGCTCCATCAACACCTGCATTTTCAGCAATCTGGCGGATTGGTTCTTCGAGAGCACGCTTGAGGATTGAGAATCCTACTTTTTCATCTCCAGTAAGGTTTGCTTTGTCTGCATCAAGTGCCTTGCTTGCGTCAATAAGTGCAAGTCCACCACCTGAAACAATTCCTTCTTCAAGAGCAGCACGTGTAGCAGCAAGAGTGTCTTCCACGCGGAATTTCTTTTCCTTCATTTCTGTTTCTGTGATTGCACCAATTTCAATTACTGCAACTCCACCAGAAAGCTTTGCAAGGCGTTCCTTGAGCTTTTCCTTGTCATATTCAGAAGTTGATTTTTCAACCTGTGCCTTGATTTCATTTACGCGGTTTGCAATTGCATTCTTGTCACCGAGTCCATCAACCAAAGTAGTATTGTCCTTGTCGATTTTTACAGACTTAACCTGACCAAGATCTGCAAGTTCTGTTGATTCAAGTTTGAGTCCAAGGTCTTTTGTGATTACCTTTCCACCTGTAAGGATTGCGATATCCTGGAGCATTTCCTTTCTTCTGTCACCGAAACCTGGAGCCTTTACAGCACAGCACTTCAAAGTTCCGCGGATTGCGTTTACAACCAGAGTTGCAAGTGCTTCACCTTCAAGGTCTTCTGCAATGATTACAAGTGGCTTTCCTGTCTGTGCAACTTTTTCAAGAAGTGGAAGAAGATCCTTCATTGAGCTGATTTTTTCGTCATAGATGAGAACGTATGCATCGTTGTAGTTTACTTCCATTCTTTCACGGTCATTTACAAAATAAGATGAAATGTATCCGCGGTCAAACTGCATACCTTCTACAGTCTTTACAGTTGTATCCATGTTTTTTGATTCTTCAACTGTGATTACGCCGTCTTTGCCAACCTTTTCAATTGCATCAGCAAGAATCTTACCAATTTCCGGATCGTTGTTTGCAGAGATTGTTGCAACATGAGTAATATCGTCATTTCCCTTTACAGCACGAGAGTTTGACCTGATGTTTTCAACTGCAATAGCTGTAGCCTTGTCAATTCCGCGCTTGATTTCGATTGGAGTCATTCCGGCAGAAACAGCCTTGAGTCCTTCACGAACAATGGCATAAGCAAGAACTGTAGCTGTTGTTGTTCCGTCTCCGGCAACGTCGTTTGTTTTTGAAGAAACTTCGCGTACAAGCTGTGCACCCATGTTTTCAAACGGATCCTTGAGCTCGATTTCCTTTGCAACGCTTACACCGTCTTTTGTGATTGTAGGTGCGCCATACTTTTTATCAAGCATAACAAGGCGACCACAAGGTCCCAATGTAACTTTAACTGCCTTTGCAATCTGTTCAACGCCAGAAAGCATCTTCTTGCGGGCATCTTCGCTGTAAACCAACTGTTTAGCCATTTAATTTCTCCCATAGATAAAAGCGTCGCGCTGTTTGGGCTGTGCTTTTATCCAATTTTTTATAAGATTTGTAATCAAAATTAGTTGATTATTATATGCTATATAGAAAGATACTAAAAATCCGTAAAATCGGCAAGTTTTCACAAAAAAAAAGGACTGCCTTAATCATAACAGTCCATGGTGAAAATATGCATAAATTTCAGGTTTTTGTACTAGAAGAGATTTTTCAATGAATCAACAGCATTATTCATTCTCTTTTCAGCATCTTCAAGTGCATCTTTTGCCTCTTCTTTTGTGTTCTCAATTTTTTTTGCAGCATCAGAATAGGCTCCACTGGCTTCCTGGAGTGCTTCAGAATATGCTTCACCGGCATTTTTCATGATTTCAGAGTAGTTTGCCTCTGTCTTTTCAAAAGCTTCTGAATATTTTTCCTTTGCTTTTTCCAGGGTATCGCTGTAAATCTGTGAAGTTTCTTCAATAAATTTGGAAACATTCCTGGAAACTTCTTCATTATTCAATTTGATTGTTTCAGAAAGGAGCTTTGAATATGAATCTGCGATTTTTCCAAGATCTTCTGATTCCAGGGCTTCTTCGTATTCTTTTTCCAGTCTTGAAATTTCAGAAGACGGCTTGTTTTCGGTTTTTTTGTCACAGGCAGAAAATACTGTTGCCAGGGCAAAAACTGCAATAAGGACAGCAAAAATCTTTTTCATCTTAGGTCTCCCATAAAAAGTCAAGAAGATTGTTTCAACAATCGATTGACTTTTTACGCTGTTCCGTAATGTAATGAGGAACAGCAGTTCAATAATAAGTTTGCAACGCAAACTTAGGTAAGATAAAGCCGCGCTATTTTAGCGGTTTTATCTTACATCTCCCTTGTTATTGTTTAGCATAGATATATTACAAAGAACCACTAAAAATTGCAATTTTGACTGATTTCTTGTGATTCCAGCATGCATGTTCCAGTCATGGTGCAATCTGATTTATTGAAAGTATTTTCAATATTAGGTATATTCTTAAAGTATGGGTAGTGGAAATATTTTTCAGAGTTTATTAAGTTCACTTTTTGGGGGGAACGATCCGGCAGCTGCAAAGAAGCGTGCCCTAAAGAATATCTTTAAGAATCTCCAGAAATCAAAATTTAAGTTCTATAAATTGAATTCAAATGAAGTCGAGCCTGCTCTTGCTAAGTTTATTTATGAAATTTACAAGGTAATTTCTCCATGTCAGCAGAATTTCCAGACGCTTAATCCAAATGCTCTCAAATCAATGGTAATCAATCATTCATTGACCCAGAAGCAGAAGGAACTTCTTGAGGATCTCTCGGAATCTGCAATTATTGAAGCTTCAAGAAAGACTCCCCTGAAGGAACTCTCAGAATCGCTGAAGGAAAAGCTTGATACATTTAGTTCTGAGTTTAACTCCGATAGAATCACAAAGACTGATGCTCTTTACACAAAGCTTGTGTCTTTTTCTAACTTCATAAAATTTGACTATTATTTCCTTCTCAAGAAGTTTGACAATTCTTTGAAAGAAAGAATATTCACAAAGGAACCAAGATTCATTCCAATAAACGGAACATACATTGTCGAGGACCTGAAGAATTTCATCGACGTTGCCTTTGTTCTGCAGTTTGATGCTGACTGGTCTGATATTTTCAAGCTCTACAAGATTATCAAGGGAGTAGATCCATTTCCTCTTTCAGCATGGAAGAGGATTCTTACCCGTGTCAGAAATTTGAGGGACAAGCATGTTCTTGAAATGGTGATCCAGCTTATTTCGGAAAATCCTCTCTATAAGGATGAATACAAGGCAAAAGATCTTTATCTGGTTGATGATTATTTGTCTGACATCAGAAAAGTTGTTGAGACTACTCTCGAAGACATTAAGGCAAAGCAGACTGCCGGAAAGGTTGAGGGGTATCTTACACAGATTTTTGGAACATCTGAAATTGATGGCCTTAAGTATTACAATGAGGCTGGAAGTGCTCCATTTGAAAGAAAATCAATCGGTGCTTTTGAGTATTACGAGCCACTTGGATATTTGAAGCAGTTTATCATTGAATATGTTAAGAAAGATGTTCGTGAGCTTTCTGACATTCTTCTTGTTCGTGGTGAATGGGCAAACCAGCAGCTTGCAGCTCCAATGAGTGATGCTTACCACAAGTTGTGCGAGAATGCAGATAAGATTATTGCCTTGGACAACAGCCTTAATGAAACAGTTGATCTTGGACTTAAAATGAAGACACTGCTTCCACGAACTGAACGCGACAAGGATTCTAGAAATATCATTCAGTCAACTCTTGAAACAATCAACAATACAGCCGGAAGACTGATTCTTGATTCAGTAAAGCTTTTTGTAATTTATGACAGAAACCTGAAGATGATTCTTGAAGATTGTGTTAAGAAGACTCCTGCACTTATCATTAACTGGAAGGATATTGATCACTTTGCGGAAGGTCAGCTTAAGGATATGAGTATTGCCGTTTACAAGAAGATTTTCGCTTTTGTTTCACTTCTTCAGACATTCCCGATTGAGTTGACAGACGAGGAATAGTACATGACATATACAACGCCATTAAAAGTCAGAACCTATGAATGTGACGGCTACAATCATGTGAATAATGCAGTTTATTTGAATTATCTTGAAACAGGCCGAATGGATTATCTCATGCAGATTGGTTTCAAGTATAAGGAAATGGTTGAGCAGGGATATTTCCTGTATGTGACTCATATTGATATCTATTACAAGAGTTCTGCATATTTTGGTGATGACCTGACAATTGAAACAACTCCGGTAAAGCTGGGGGCAATTTCGGGAGTGTTCCATCAGGTAATCAAAAACCAGGAAGGTGTTGTTTGTGTTGAGGCTGATGTTCATTGGGCCAGTGTAAAGGATAATCGACCGGCAAAAATCCCGGCTGAGTTCATGGTAGATGGATTAAGACCATAGTAAGCAAAAAAGGCATCTGGTGAGATTCAGATGCCTTTAGTGTTTTAAATGCTGTTGTTATTTCAATACTGAATCAACAAGAGCCTTTAGTTCTGGATCCTGTTGAATACCTGAAGTTTCCAGGTTTTTGTTGATTGAAAATATGCCGTCTTCTTCAACAATGGTCTTTGTTGAGTTTGCCTTAAGAACCTTGTTCAAGAGTCCCCCTTTTTTAACTTGAGTAGTGGCGACATTTTCAGCTTTATTTAGTAATCCGTGTGAAATTTTTGTCTCCTTAGCCTGATCTTCTTCATCAAGACTATCGAAATTCAATGTGCTGATGCTAAAGTTCCTGCTTGCTTCTCGTTTAATATTTTCGGCATTTTCAGAAATTTCTTCATCGGGTGAATCAGATTTTTTGAATTCTTCGTAACTTTCTTCAATAATTTCAATTTCTTCATCTGAGTTTTTCTTTTTGTTGCTTGCAAAGCTTTCGTCTTCTGAAATATCAATGAATTCATCGAGTTGAACTTCTTCCATTTCTGTGTCAGAAGAATTCATGAATTTGGACATTTTTTCTTCATTGATTTCTTCAGTTGCCGGGAGTTCTGGTTCTGCTTTGGAAACAGTTTCAGAAATCTCTTCAACTTCATCAGCATCAGGGATTTCCTCGAGTTCCTCAACCTCATCAGCATCAGGGATTTCCTCGAGTTCCTCAACATCATCAGCATCAGGGATTTCCTTAAGTTCCTCAACTTCGTCAGCATCAGGGATTTCCTCAAGTTCCTCAACCTCATCAGCATCAGGGATTTCCT
>SAMEA3663025__coassemble_942_pt1 | contig 14785 bp, 13 predicted proteins | sample SAMEA3663025__metabat2_high_PE_027 | metagenome-assembled genome bin SAMEA3663025 (sample SAMEA3663025) | pig gut metagenome | biome: pig gut; feature: pig-associated habitat; material: faeces | place: France | collected 2012
CAACGCAAACTTTAGGTAAGATAAAGCCGCGCTATTTTAGCGGTTTTATCTTACATCTCCTATAAATAAAAATGGCATCCCATATAAAAACACGAGATGCCGCTAGTATTTTTTTCAGTTACTGATTTTATGCGTTTGTCGAGTTCCAGCTAACAGTGCGCAGAACATCACCGAATACACCGGCTGCAGTTACTCCAGCACCTGCACCGTATCCCTTGACTGTAAGAGGAATTGGTGTGTAGCGAGCTGTATTGAATACGAATGCATTTTCTCCACCGCGAACTGTGTACAATGGATCATCCATTCCTACTTCAAGCATTCCGACAGAAACCTTTCCGTCTTTGATTGAAGCTGCCATGCGGAGAACCTTGTTTTCCTTCTTGAGGGCAGCCATCTTGTCATCAAAGTACTTGTCCAGTTCTGGAAGTCTCTTGAGGAATTCTTCTGTTGTTCCTTCAATATTGAAATCCTTAGGGAATATTGAACGCATCTCAATGTCTTCAAGTTCAATTGACATACCTGCTTCACGGGCAATGATGAGTGCCTTGCGTGCAACGTCTGTTCCCTTGAGGTCGTCGCGTGGATCCGGTTCTGTGTAGCGAAGTTCCTTTGCTTCAAGGACTGCCTCACTGAACTTCTTGCCTTCATCAAGTTTTCCAAAGATATATGAAAGTGAACCGGACATGATTCCGTTGAAACCAGTAAGCTTGTCTCCAGACTTGAAGAGGTTCTGCAGTGTGTCAATGATTGGAAGACCTGCACCAACGTTTGTTTCGTAGAGGAAACGCACGTGCATTTCGTTTGCTGTCTCGCGAAGCTTGTGGTAGAACTCCATGCTCATTGAGTTTGCCCTCTTGTTTGGTGTGGCAATGCTCATGCCGGCCTTGAACACATCAAGATATCTTTCAGGAAGATCGTAGCTTGCTGTACAGTCAACGAAAATTGGGTTGAGAGGTTTTGTTTCTTTTACAAAGTCAAGGATTTCATCAAGATTTGTTTTCTTTCCGTTTTCCTTAACCTGATCACGCCAGCCTTCAAGATTGATTCCGTCTGCGTTGAAAATCATTCCGTCGATATTTGCAATTGCCATTACGCGGATATCAATTCCCTGTTCAAGAAGAGCCTTCTGCTGCTCACCAATCTGATCAAGCATAGTGCCACCGATTGTTCCGGCACCGAATGCATAAACCTGGATTGACTGAACTGTATTGAAGAAGAACTGATGAACAACACGAACAGCCATGTCTCCGTCTTCTGCCTTGATAACTGCAGAAATAGAACGTTCAGCTGATCCCTGGGCAATGGCAAGAATGTTGATGTCACGGCTTGCAAGAGAATCAAAGAATGTTCCTGCAACACCACGCTTGCTTCTCATTGCATCACCAATGATAGAAACGATTGCACAGTTGTCTTCAACACCAATTGGATTTATGAGCTTTGTTGAGATTTCAAGGGCGAACTCATTTCTGAGAACATCATGAACCTTTGAAGCAAATGCCTTTCTTACGCAGAAGGAAATAGTGTACTCAGAAGAAGACTGGGTAATGAGAAGAATTGAGATTCCTGCATTTGATACAGACTGGAAAATTCTTGTAGCCATTCCCTTGCGTCCCTTCATTCCGGAACCACTTACGGAAATCATTGCACAATCCTTGAGACAGGAAATACCGCGGACAGGACCTGTCTTGTCTTCTGCATAAGGCCCCTTACCAATGCAAGTTCCTCTTGCTGATGGATTATGACTATTGAGTGACCAGGCTTCAATTCCCTTTGCTGCAAGTGGAGCAAGAGTCTTTGGATGAAGAACCTTTGAACCGAAGAATGAAAGTTCCATTGCCTCTTCGTAAGTCATGTTGTCAACAAGAATTGCATCCTTAACAACACGTGGATCTGCAGTATAAACACCGTCAACATCTGTCCAGAATTCAACCTTTGATGAACCAAGACATGAACCAACGATTGCTGCAGAGAAATCTGAACCATTGCGTCCCATGAGTCCCATTACAGGCTTAGAATCTGTTCCGCCAATCCATGAACAGATAAATCCAGGGAACAGAAGAATCTGAGCTGAAGGAACTGAACCATCGCGGTAATCGGAGAATGCATCAGCACAATATGAATAGTCTGGATCACCTTCTTTCTGATCACCAGTAGTAAAAATAAACTTGCGTGAATCAAGAAGCATTACGCTCTGCTTTTTTGCAAGAAGAACTGCCTCAACAAGAGGAGCACACATAAGCTCACCCATACCCATGATACGGCAATAAACTGTTGAAGGGCATTCAGCAAATACAGCAAGCCCGGACAAAAGCTTTTCCAGTTCTGAAAGATGAGCCTCAATCTTTGCCATTACAGACTGTGTATCAAAATCAGAAAGAATGGACTTGAGTTCTGAACAGATTTCAGCATGAACATTACGAAGATCACTTACAAAAGAAGATGCGGTCCCGCCAACAATACACCCGTCAATAGCAGCCTGCAATTTGTTTGATACGCCTGCAACAGCACTGACAACAACACTGATCTTGTCTGTCTTTGCACGGCCAATCATGATTTCAACACTGTCAAGAATACGACGAGCGGAACCCATGCTAGTTCCACCAAATTTGAGAGTTAGCATAAAAAAATCCTCTTTAATATGTAATAATTTGACGTCTATTTTAACATATTAGAGAGGATTTGTTCAATTAGAGCAAAATCTGATCTGGTTCTAGAGACGGCTCACCAGATTGTTGATCCAGGATGTGAGAGCAAGGGCCAAGGTTTCGTCATCCAGGCAGTGAATGAGATCCTTTGTCACAGTCAATGTCTTCAGAAGCAGTGTGAGTCCAGTATCAGATTCCTCTGCTTTCCGGGTAAGATTTTTTTCAGCCCTGAAATTTGTTGCCGATGACAGGAGTCCTTCCCTGCCTTCAAGCTTTGAAAGAATATAGTCCATCTTGATTCGGGTCTCACTTTCATTGAAAGAAGATCTTGTTTCATCAGGAAGATAATTGCTCATGTACTTGAGTCTCTTGAAAAGGCTTTCAATAGAATTTCCCTTGATTTCAGGTTCAACGGCCATAGGAACGGCAACTGGTGTTGCAGTCACGTTTATCTTGTCAGCCATTGATTCCATTGCCGATGCCATTTTTTCCAGAAGTTCATGGTCACTGTTTTCCTGGCGTTCAGCAAAGTCCGGGCGGCGCGGCTTTGGAGGCGGGTTTTCGGCTTCCTCGAAAGTCTTTTCTGCATCGAAATCATCTTCTTCAACTTCAGGCTCAGGTTTCGGCACAGGCTTTTTCTTTGGTCTTGGAGCTTCCTCAAAGATATCCTCAACCTCTTCTTCCGGTTCTTCCTCGTATTCAGGCTCACTCTTTTTCTTTGGTTCTGGCTTTTTAGGCTCTGGTTCAAGTTCTTCCTTTTCTTCTTCCACATCCCAGCCGTCATCAAGAGACACAGCCTTGTTGTCATTCATTGGACCGTGGAAATCTTCTTCGTTTTCAAAAACAGGAACAACTTCATCATCACGCAATGGAGCAGTTCCATTGTTAAATGGATTCTGTGCAAAGAAATCCTCGGCCCTTGTATTGTCCTCAACAAGATTTGTACCATCTTCCTCGATATCATCCGGGGAAACAAGATCGTCAAGAGTCTGGGTATATTTCTCGTTGTCAGTTGCCTCAATTTCTTCATCCAGGCGTCCGTCTTCAAAAATCATGTCATCAGTGATTTCGTCCTGCTGCAAGGTCTCAAATCCGCTTTCAAAAGGAATCCTGTCCTCTGCCGGCTTCTCAATTTCATTGTCATGGTTTTCAAGTTCTTCTGAAGTTACCTCAGGTTCTTCTCCAGCCATTTCAGAAGCATCAACTGTTTCTTCACCCTCACATACAACGCTCTCTTCTTTCTGAGAAAGTGGAGCCATGAGGAAATCATCATCAACATCACCAAATTCCTCATCAGGAGAAAGATTTGTGTTTATGTTTCTTCCGCCATAACTAAGCATTCTTTCATTAACTCGGTCAATGCTGTTCACTGCGTTCTTGTTATTTGAATCAATGAGCTGGATTTTCTTGTAGTTTGCAACAGCAGACTGATAATCACCCATGTCCTCATAATTTTTTGCAAGATACTTTATTCCTTTTACGTTCTCCGGATTATTTGAAATATACTTGAGATAAGACTCTTCTGCTTTGCCATAGTCACCAATCTGGTTGTAGCGTTTTCCTACATCCTTGTAAAATTCTGAATAAGCCGGATTTAAAGTCTTTATTTTTTTCATGCATCCAAGAGCTTTCTTTTCATCCTTGACACAAATGTAATACTGGCTCAAAAGGTTAAGTGCATGAACATCATCTGGATTCTGACTTACAATTTTCTGGATTTTTTCTCCGGCCTTTTCATACTGACCAACAGAAAGAAGAATTCTTACATGGTGTCGGATAATCCTGTCGTCATCTGGAGCAATATCCTCGGCCTTTTCCATCAACCTAAGTGCATCCTCATCTCTGTCAGTTGCCTCATAGGTTGCTGCAAGTCCAGACAAAGCCTGAACATAATCTGGAGAATAGGAAAGTGCAGAATTGTATTCTGACTCTGCGTTCTTATAGTCATCCTGGTGATTGAATACATCACCAAGTTTTGTGTGCATGACAACATCCTTTGGATTAAGATTTATTGCATTCTGCACAATTTCACCTGCAGATTTTGTCTTGTTCATCCTGAGGAGAAGATCAGCATAGCTTTCAATGGCCTCAAACCAGCCCGGCTTTGTTCTGAGTGCTGACTCATATTCCTGCTGGGCCTTTTCAAAGTCTTCGATTTTCTCATAGCTCTTTGCAAGGTTCAGGTGAAGAACCGGATGATTAGGGTCAATCTTTAAACCACGCAAATATGAATTTATTGCATCCTGATGCTTTTCTTCAAGCGCATATATTGAACCGATATGATTGAATGCAAGAACATCACGGGGATTTTCTTCAACTACAGTATTGAAACACTGGACTGCATCATCATACTTTCCCATGATCTTGTATGTGAATCCAAGATTATAGAAGCTCTGAACATTTCCCTCGTCTGCAATGATGGCCTTTTCAAGAACTGCAACTGAAGCATCATAATTCTTCAGTCTTCGATAAATGCCACCAAGAGCATTGAGTGCCATGGTATTTTCCGGATCCTTTCTTATGATGTCATTAAAATAGTCAGCAGCAATCTTGTCATTGCCGTTCTTAGTATAAAGATTTCCAAGTTCAGTGAGATACTCAATGTTTTCCGGATCACTCTTAAGAAGTCCACGGTAGATTCTCGCAGCCTGATCAAAGTCTCTTGCAAGTATGGCTGCCTTAGCTCGCTGAATCATAGTATCATTAGACAAATTTTCCATAATTTTGATTCTCCCTGGACTTTCTATTTTCTTGGTCGTGCGTAAACTTCTTTTGAAAGATCGCCCATTATTTTCGAGTCATATTTTGAGTATGAGGCAACTGCGAAGTAATAAATTTTTCCGTTCTTGAGTCCAGTAACAGTTACCGAATTCACATTTCCAACATCTACCGGAGACACACCCAAAGAAGATTCCCTTCCAAGATATTCACTGGGACGATCACCATAGAAAATATAATATCCGCCGACAGTATCATCAACTGAATGAGACCATTCAAGAGTAACCTGCCCATCTCCAGGAACAGGAATTACAGTGAAAGGTGGCAGCGGTGACGGAACTTCCTCGTACACAATTTTCATTTCAGTAACTGACGGAGAATTCTTTCCGTTTCCATCCGGATAAAGTTCTGCGGCAATCTGGAAATACAGGCCCCGCACATTTTCAATGTCTTTTTTGTTCTTTACCGGAATCCATTCAGGATAGCTGTCTGTCCAGTTGTAGTAGTTATCTCCGCTTCTCACAAAAAACTCAATGTCAGTCTGTGCAGGAATGTTCACAAGAGCATCAATTTTCTTGAGTTGAGTTTCCGGTGAAAGCAAAATTGGTTCAGTTTCAAATCGTCCGCCATCAGTCTTGTAGGTATCATGTCTCAATGTCTCTGCAATTTCGCTGACTGAAGTTCGCTGGATTCTGAAATCATCAATCATTCCAGTATATTCCGGACAAATATCAATTGCAGCCGGAACACCGATTACCGGATTGTAAATTGATCCGCCGGTTTCGTGTCCGCTTGTTGTAACATATTTCAAGGATTCCAGAAGTCCGTTGATTCTGTATTCAAGAAGACCTGTATCCTGATCAAAGCTGATTGAATGATGCATCCACTGATCCGGTACAATTGTCCTGTAACTTGTGAGAGTTATTTCTCCACCGTTGTCTACGTATCCGTTAAACACATTTGTGAATCCCCACTGGAGATGATTATTCGTAAAGCTGGCAGTTATCATCTGATACAGCGGATAGTTTGCAACAGTCCTTGATGATCGCCATGAAAATACAATTTCGCCGTTTTCTGCAATTGCAGGCCTGAGCCAGAACTCAATAAGGAATGATCCCGTCGAACCTGACTTTCCGAATATTGTTTCTGAATTACCGGAAAGACTAACGCCTCCCTTTCCCAATGCCAGACCGGAATATTTTCCCATGTATGACTTTGAGCTTGGAACTATGGCATTTGTAACAACCTTGTAGTTTCCTGATTCATCCTTTACAGTTCCACCCTCAAAGTTAACGAGAATGTCCGTATCTGAATCAAGCCTGCGGGAATTAGTTGCAAGAACCATTGCCCCGTAGCCAAACTTTCCCTTTCCCAGAACAACACCATCCATCCTGGAAAGTCTAGGCCAGCCATCCTTTCCACCAAGAACAAGAGTCTTGTCCAGGGCAAATGCACTATTCAAAAACAAAGTGAAAACTGTTAGAATCAATAAACTAGTTTTTTTGAACATATGAACGACCACAACACAAATAATGATATATCTGATTCTCTCACTACCAGGGAAAAACTGCACCAGACGGCACTCAGGGCACCTGACCAGAGCGGCGTTTACCTTTGGCGTAATGAAGAACAAAATGTAATCTACGTCGGAAAGGCAAAGAGTCTCAAAAAGCGTCTCAGTTCCTACTTTAGCGGAAGCAAGGACATCAAAACAAGACTTCTTATCAGCCATGCCGTATCAATAGAATACATCACAACAAGCAACGAATATGAGGCATTTCTTCTTGAAAACAACCTCATAAAAAAATACACACCCCGCTACAATATTGACCTTAAGGACGGAAAATCCTATCCAGTCCTGAAAATCACCAGGGAAGAATATCCAAGGCTTTTCAAGACGCGCTCAATCATAAAGGACGGAGCCATGTACTTCGGACCATTTCCCGACGCAGCCGCTCTAGACACCTTCATAGAAACTCTCTACGAAATTTACCCAATACGCCACTGCAGGCATTTCAAGGAAAAAGCCTCACCCTGCATGTACTACCACATTGGAAAGTGTCTGGGTCCCTGCTGCAAAAAAATCGGGAAAAACACCTATAATGAATTTATCGAAGAAATTTCAGCTTTACTTGAGAATAAAGGCGATGAAACTGTCAAAAAACTCCAGTCAGCAATGAAGGAAGCGGCCGGAAACCTGAATTTTGAGAAGGCAGCAAGACTCAGGGATGGACTTAGTGCCCTTGATGTTCTACAGAAGCAGAATATTGTCGAGGGATTTGATGGAGATGACAGAGACTATATTGCCCCTTGGCGCGAAGGAGAACTGGTAAGCTTTACTGTTCTTCAGATCAGAAACGGCAAGCTCATGGGCAGGGACAACTTCAGGACCATTACAGTCAACGAAGACACGGAAATTATTCCAGAATTCATGAGTGCCTATTACAGCGAGAAATCTCTCATTCCACCGGGAATATATGTCATGCAGGAGGAAGGAACCCAGTTCATGTCCAGATGGATTAAAGAAACCTACGGCATTGAAACCAGAATACACCTGGTCAAGGCTGAAATGGAAAACTACAGCCTGCATTCAGCTGCTATCAACATGGCACAGCAGAACGCACGGGAAGACATTGTACGCAGACTGAGGGAACGTGGTGATTTTCCTGCAATGGAAGAACTGAAAAAAACACTGGGACTTCCAAGGCTTCCTGTCAGAATCGAGGGATTCGATATTGCCCACATTGGAGGGAAATTTCCGGTTGCCAGTCTTATCAGTTTTCTCAACGGTAACCCGGATAAGAAAAACTACAGGTACTTCAGGCTCAAGACAACCGATGGTCTCATAGATGACTTTGCCTCAATGAAAGAAGCTGTTTCCCGACGATACACAAGGCTCCTGAATGAAAAAAAGGAATTGCCGGATCTGCTGCTGATTGATGGAGGTATCGGACAGGTAAATGCCGTTGACGAAATAATCCAGGCTCTTGGACTTGAAATTCCAATTGCGGGGCTTGCCAAAAGAGACGAGGAAATCTGGAGACCACACACATCAAAGCCCATTTGCCTTCCAAAGCGAAGTGACGGTCTCAGGCTCCTTCAGCGTGTCCGAGATGAAACCCACCGTTTTGCAACAAGCCGAAACCAGGAACTCAGAACAAAGGAAAACACAGTTTCACCATTCACTAAAATTCAGGGAATTGGTCCAAAGCGGGATGCAATGCTCATGATGAAGTTCAAGACTCTGGAAAACCTGTCGCTTTCTTCTCCTGACCTCATTTCAAAAACTCTGGGTGGAATCAAGATTGAGACGGCAAAATCCATACTTCACCAGGCTCGGGAACTCTATGAAAAGCAGAAAGCCGTAAAGGAAAAAGAAATGCTTTCTCTTGATGCACCTGGAACAACGAAGGAAAAAGCCGCAAGATACAAGATGAACCAGGATTTTGCAAAAGCAGCCCTGGAAGTTGCCGAAGACGATCTCTAAACCCGGCCTTCACTTGACGCGAGAATATTCCCCAACAAACAGAGTTATGCCTTTTAGGGTACTTGCGTAAATATTTCTGGAGTTATTGCAAAATAATCTAATTTTTTTTTTCATCAACTATCAGTTCATACACATAAAACGCACTCTGACCGTACAACCCCATAGTGTCGTCCTCTAAAAGTGGTGCAATGGGGGACTCGTAAATCGTACGCAAAGCTTCGTCTTCCGAAAGAGCTTTGTTTTTCATCAAGAGTTCTGCAATCTGCGGAATTAAAATCGTTTTTACAAGATGATGCGTGTCTGCCATTAAAAATCCCTCCAGTTCACGCTTTTTACAATATAACTTTCTTTGAAAGAAATTGCTTCCAATGCCTTTTCTGTGCAGAAGCAAATCTGGTCGTTGATTTGTTCAAAGCGAAGCCGTTCAACCGCATCTTCTTTGCGCATGATTCCTGCAAGCACATATTGCACGGTTTCACCAACATTGTCGTTCGCGATTTTGCCAGAAACGATGTCGAATCCATGACGAAAATCCAAGTCCGAGCGGCAATTTATGACGAGTTCCAGCCATTCTAAATCTGCATTTGGGAGTGATTTCGCATTCAATTTTTTTGCAATATTTTCATCAAATTCGTACACACTTACAACGGCATTTTCATTTTTATCCGTCCTCCTAGAGCGAAGCCGAGCCGTGCGGATTGCCCATCGTTCTGCCTGTAATTTAATCGTGGTTGTGTAAAATCCGAAGCCGAAATCCCGACCTTTTTCCTGCGTGATAATCATAGGTTTTTCAATTGCCATGTATGAACCGTGATACAAAATCATTTTTCGCTTTTATCTCCAAACCACTGGTCAAAATAATCCATCAAGAATTCTTTTCCCATTCCGTGCAAATCTTCGTAATCAGTTTCAAGATGCTTTAGCAATCCCGATTTATCAAATTGCTCAAATACTTTTGACGAGGAATCGTTTTTATATTCAGCATAATTTTCTATACAATAGGTTTTAAATGAGAGTTCAGACATAGACTATTCCTCAAAATAAGCAGGCTTTTTCCCAACTTCTTTCAGTATCACAAAATTTTCCTGCAAAGTATCTGCATAATCCTCGTAATTCAATTGTCCGTCATCTTCTTCAAAAATACAATTCGCATTGAAATCGGAGGAAAAAATATACAACGGCACATTATTATAATCCCAAATTTCAGCAGTGTACGCAAAAGATTTTGCCTCGTCTAAAGTCCTGAAAATCTCATATGTTGAACCACCGTCAATGCAGGCGTATTCAACACAATATAGTTTTATTATATTCCTATTTTTCATATTTTGCTCCAATTTAACGCAGATGTATGATAATTTAGCTGAACGGATTTTATTGTCTTTGCAAATCCCAAATCCACGCAATACTGATAAAATGCAGACCGTGTTTTGAATCCGAATTCTTTTACAAAATCCATATCAAATTTTGCAAGCCCATAGCCGATGAGATTCATAAGGTCTGAATATTTATCAAACTCTGTCATGCGGCATTCCTTTTAGAAATCGAATTTAATTCTTCGAGCGACACCTATTACAAGCTCAACTCGTTTTAAATTCTCTTCTTTTTTCCACAAATCTATTTGTGAAAAAAGAGTATCTTTCGTTTCTTGTTTCGTAATATCGCCACAAATATAGCCAGTGTCATATTTACATTTATTATTGAATTTTTGGATTTCCAATCTACGGGGAATGAGTTCATTTGTAGCAATACATTCATATCCAGCCATTTTAAAACCAAAACAGCCAACACCTGCACTGCTAAAGAGGGTAATATAAGTTAACTTTTCTGTATTATTAGTCCCACGCATAAATTGTAATTTAGCAAATTTTTTTAAAAAATTCTATATTCTAAAACTACTAAATATTTTTACAGGAAAACCAGCACCCCAGTGGTCCATTCATTTAACATAAATTACATTGTTCTACTCTTTCGTGAAGATATATTTCCACATCAATAAAATCCTCAATGATCCACTTGATTCACTCATTGAATTATTAGTTGTTTTCACATATAATAGATTCAAATTTATTTGTATTTTATCTTACGGAGATAACTTATATGGGAACAAATTATTTTAATGCAATTCCATGGCGCGTAGCTCGTCAGGAACTGGGTCACTGCCGCCAGATGGCACGTGAAGAATTCAAGGACGGAACAAAGGCTCTTCAGGGAAAGAAGATTGTCATCGTTGGATGCGGTGCACAGGGTCTCAACCAGGGCCTCAACCTTCGTGACAGCGGAATGGACGTTTCATATTGTCTCCGCAAGGAAGCTATCGAAGGAAAGCGTCAGTCTTACAAGAATGCAACAGAAAACGGTTTCAAGGTTGGAACATACGAAGAACTCCTTCCAACTGCAGATGTTGTTGGAAACCTTACTCCAGATAAGCAGCACCACGAAGTTGTAAAGAACCTCATGAAATACATGAAAAAGGGTTCAGCTCTCTGGTACTCACACGGATTCAACATGATTGAAGAAGGTGAAGAAATTCGTGATGACATCACAGTATTCCTCATGGCACCAAAGGGACCAGGTACAGAAGTTCGCAACGAATACGTACGTGGATTCGGTGTTCCAGAACTCATTGCAGTTCACCCTGCACATGACCCGGAAGGACGCGGAATGGCACTTGCAAAGGCTCTCGCTTGTGCAGAACGTGGAGAAACAGCTGGTGTTCTCGAAAGCTCATTCATCGCAGAAGTTAAGTCTGACCTCATGGGAGAACAGACAATCCTTTGTGGTATGCTCCAGGCAGGAACAATCCTCAGCTACGACAAGATGGTAGCAAACGGAATCGACAAGGGATATGCAGTTAAGCTCCTCATGCACGGATGGAACGTGATTTCTGAAGCCCTCAAGTGGGGTGGAATCACAAACATGATGGACCGCCTTTCTAACCCTGCAAAGATTCGTGCAAACGAACTTTCTAAGGAAATCAAGAAGATTTGTACTCCATTGTATCAGAAGCACATGGACGACATCATCTCTGGAGAATTCTCTAAGACAATGATGGAAGACTGGGCAAACGGTGACAAGAACCTTATCGAATGGCGCGAAAGCTATGCAAAGATTCCTTTTGAAGTAGAACCAGAAACAACAGAAGAAATCACAGAACAGGAATACTTCGACAAGGGTATCCTTCTTGTAGCTATGGTAAAGGCTGGATGTGAACTTGCATTCGAAACAATGGTTGATGCAGGAATCAAGGAAGAAAGCGCATACTACGAATCACTCCATGAAGTTCCTCTCATTGCAAACCTCATTGACCGCCGCCGTCTCTATGAAATGAACAAGGTTATTTCTGACACAGCAGAATATGGTTGCTACCTCTTCGCTCGTGCAGCAGTACCTCTTCTCAGACCATTCATGGACACAGTTTCAACTGCAGACATCGGTAAGGGAATGGAACTCAAAACAGTTGCAGTACCAAACACAACATTGGTTAAGGTTAATGAAGAAATCCGCAACCATCCAATCGAAGCTGTTGGTAAGAAGCTCCGTGCATACATGACAAGCATGAAGCCAATTGATGCAGCAAAGTAATTGAGCATTAACTTGCAACAACAAAAGCCGGTCGCTTTATTGGGATCGGCTTATTTTTTATTCAGAGGTAATACCATGAAAAAGATTATCAGCGGAAAAGTTCGCGAAGTATATGATCTTGAAGACGGAAGAATGGTTATCGTAACCACAGACCGCATTTCTGCATTTGACGTTATTCTCCCGACAATGATTACAGACAAGGGAAAGGTTTTGAATGCACTTTCAAATTTCTGGTTCTCAATGACTGGAGATATCGTCAAGAACCACATGATTTCTTCTGATCTCAAGGACATGCCTGAAGAATTCCAGAAGCCGGAATATGAAGGACGCACAATTCTCGTAAAGAAGCTCAAGATGATTCCATACGAAATAATCGTTCGCGGATACATGTTCGGTTCAATGTATGAAGCATACAAGAAAGGAGAACCATTCCTTGGACACAAGTTTGAAAAGGAATACCAGCAGGCAGAAAAACTTGATGAACCAATCTGTACTCCATCTACAAAAGCTGCAGAAGGACATGACATCAACGTTACTCTTGAATACATGAAGAATGATCTTGGCGAAGAACTGGGATCAAAAATTGCAAACACAGCAATTGCCGTTTACAAGAAATGCTATGAACATGCATACAAGAATGGAATCATCATTGCAGACACAAAATTTGAATTTGGTCTCGACGAAAATGGTGAACTTGTTCTTGCAGATGAAGTTCTTACTCCAGACTCAAGCCGTTTCTGGGATCTTTCAAAGTATCAGGTCGGTGGAAGCCCGGCAAGCTACGACAAGCAGTTTGTCCGCGACTGGCTTAAGAACAACAATCTTGCTGGAGATCCAAACATCAAATCAATTCCAGCTGATGTAGTTGAAGCAACAAGCAAAATCTACCGCGAATGCCAGACTAAAATCTGCGGAAACTAAAAGTAACCATTTCAAACTTCAGTGGTTATAATATTAAAAGCCTTTGGAAAAACCTTTAGTTTTTTTGAAGGCTCTATTTTTATCAGAATAAAATATTATTTGGAGGCGAATATGAAAAAATCCCTACTTGCTGTTTGTTGTGCATTCACAGCACTTTTTGTTTCCTGTGCTTCTTCAGGCGGACAGAAATCCATCTCAAAGAATTTTGCCGACGCATGCGGTGACTGGAATCTCGTGTCCTTCATGAAGGAAGGAGAATTACTTGAAGCACCAGCCATGATTTCAATGTCTCTCGACCCACAGGATGCAAATTCATTCTCAGTCTATGGAAATTTTGGAATCAACACATTCCGCGGATCACTGGCATCAGCTTCAAACGGACAGCTTCAGGCAACAAGTTTTTCATCAACAAAAAAAGCCGGAGCAAAGGATGTATTGGATTTTGAAAACAAGTTCAGTTCTTTCTTTGTTACTGCAAAAGACTTCAGCTATTACAAGAAGGGTCCTGTTGAGTATCTCAAGTTTACAGATGGAGAAAAATCTTCTGCAATCTTCACAAAGAACTCAATTTATGGTTCATGGAACGTAACTTCTATGAAGAGCAAAAATGGACTTTCAAGTGTAAATGAAAAACTCACGATGACATTTACAAGCGGCAAGACATTGTCTGCATCAACTGGAATCAACATTGTTTCTTTCTCATGGGAAAATGACAGCACAAGCCGCAAGATGACCATTGCCTCTTCTGGAATATCAACACTGGCTTCTGGATCTGACCAGGAAATGGCTACAGAAAGACAGTTCATTGACTGCATAACAAAATCAGTTGCATACAGGCTTTCAGGAAACGATCTTGAACTTCTTGATTCATCTGGCAACATAACACTTATTCTTGAAAGACAAATCATGGGCGGAAAATAATCTGCACACATACAAGTCATCTTTAAACATAACAGAGATGACTTGTATTTTTTTACATGAAAGAAACTCTTGAAACACTTCTCGTAAGACACAAAATAACAACTCACAAAAGACTAAGACGACTGCTTCAGACACACATTCTTTGCATTAACGGAGAGCGGGTCTTTTTACCATCATCAGAAACAGACATAAAAAAAGACATCATAACACTCGATGAAAAAAAACTAGATTTTCCAAGTGAACTGTATTTCATGATGAACAAACGGCAGGGAACTCTATGCTCAAGGAAAGACACAGTCCCAGATGACAAAAGAAAATATGAACTTGTATACGATGACATAAAAAAAGAACATCTGTTTCCAGAAGGGCTTCCGCCACTGCACACCGTTGGAAGGCTTGATGCCGACACAGAAGGTCTTCTTATTTTCACAACCAATGGAATTCTTTCACACAGACTGGCTGATCCAAAATATCACGTTAACAAAACATACCTTGTGACTCTGGAAAACCC
>SAMEA3663025__coassemble_1235_pt1 | contig 11722 bp, 9 predicted proteins | sample SAMEA3663025__metabat2_high_PE_027 | metagenome-assembled genome bin SAMEA3663025 (sample SAMEA3663025) | pig gut metagenome | biome: pig gut; feature: pig-associated habitat; material: faeces | place: France | collected 2012
TTGTCCACGTAGTGATAGAGATTCACGTTGACCGTATTGAACACCCCACCATGCCAGGCAGATTTTGGTTATATCTCTTTGCCTCCTCGTTTATTGGCGCTTTTGGGATGTATTCCCCAAGTGCCGGATCTGTAGAAATCAACATCGAATACTTTGGAATCCAAATACCTCGCTCCATAATAATACAACCCTGTCTCTTCATCAATTTCCTTGCCTGTGAAACTTGTATGGCAAGTACTCCAAACCTGTGTTGCCTGTCTTTTCAACCCAAGTTTCGCCGTAAGGAGTATATTCAATGCGTTGGTATTCATCACCTTTATAATCAGAAATGAGCGACGCGCTTCCTAAGTGGTCTGAGTGATAGAAATACTGTTTAGGGAGAGTTAGGCTTGCATTTTAGTCTTTGCGACATATTTGCTCGGAGAGTTGCGTGGAATATTATGACTAACCAGTTAATGGGACAGTTCTTGCTCCAACATTATTTCTTCTACAAGATAGGCATCACTCAAACAATGAAAGTCGCTGATGCCTTTACTCATAAGCATGTAAGTATTGGACTTGTAAAAAAACTCCATTGCTTTTTCTTCATCAATATTTGCTTTTTTTGCAAGAAGGGAAATTATGCGTGCGTACTTCATCTGCAAAAGAGTTGCATCGGCAGTCATGGTTGCTCTCCTTTTGCTTCGTAGCTGGATTCAAAATGTAAATGCCTATCTAGGACTTCCTGGTTAATAAAACAAATCTGATTATTCGGTTTTTCAAATTTAAGGCGTTGCAAGGCAATTGATTTATCTATGATACTTTTTTTACTAAGGGAAATAAAACGCTGGACCCATTTTTCTGCCTGGCTCTGCATACTTGTTGTGTAAAAGCCATTGCCAAAATCAAGGTTATCGCGACCGAAAGAAACAAGTGGTTTATCTACAATTAAGATTGAACCGTGATAGAGCTTCATGCAACAAGATTCCTTTCTTTAAGGATGGAAACTATTTCATCTACTATGTACTGCTTACTTTGAGTATGAAGTGCTTCATAAGAAGGGATGATATATGAATGGAGGAGGCCGGAAGAATTGAGAATCTGAAATACTTCTGAGCCAGTTTTTCCAAGCTGTTTTGCAACATTTTCGATGCAAAAAACTGAATATTCTATCTGTTTATCACTCATAGTGTACCTCCTTCTATATAAAATATATCATAATTTTTGACTTTTTGCGAGTTGATTTTGTAAAAGATGTGACCTGGCAAAAGGCTTCCTTAATCCTAGGCTTCAAATAAATTATTCAACATGCGTTGCTTTGTAAGCGGCGATTGCCTGGATATTCTCATATAAAAGCCTAGACTTTATCTATTATATATATATGTATAACCAGCAAGTTTCGCTGTTAGTTCTTTAATATTTTAATGAAAAAAGGCCACCCGAAAACTAATCAGGTGGCCTTCATAAATATCTTATTTAGATTTCAAGACAAAGTTTCCTAAACGCGGAAAAGCTTCAACTTAGAATCCATTACATCGATATTTTCTTTTGTGCTTGCGGCAAGATCAGATACACCCTGAGTTGCTGTGCTGATCTGCTGGGCACCTGCAGTCATTTCATCCATACTTCCAAGGATGATTGAAGAAATCTGTGAAACAGTGTCCATATCCTTTGTTACGGCAACAATATTGTCCTTAACCTGATGTGACATTTCATTTACTTCAATTGACTGGTTTCTCATGTCGCTCAATGCACTGAAGATCTGGCGAGAAGCATTTTCCTGCTCAGACATTGCATTGTCGATTTCACGAATAATTACATCTGTTGAATCAAGGTGTGTAACAATCTGTCCGAATGCAACCTGTGAATCCTTTGAAAGGGAAACAACATCCTTGATTGAAGAAGAGATTTCCTTCAATTCTGTATTGATATTCTTTGACTGAGCACTTGATGTTTCAGCAAGCTTACGTATTTCATTTGCAACAACAGAAAATCCTTCACCAGCCTTACCAGCATGAGCAGCTTCGATAGCGGCATTCATGGCAAGAAGGTTTGTTTCTGATGCAATCTGTGCAATGATAGTATTGGCCTGAATAAGCATCTTTGACTGTTCAGCAATTTCATTAACCTTGCCGTCTACATTTGCAAGCTTTGTCTTTCCGTCAGAAACTGTAATGCCAAGCTCCTTGAAGCTGTCTGCCATCTTGCGAACAGATGAAGTAACAGATGAAATGTTTCCAAGCATCTGTTCAATTGCAGCAGAAGACTCTGTAATGCCTGCGGCCTGAGCTTCAACAAGATTCTCAAGATTATTAACATTTTCTGCTGAGTGACCAAGAATGGTAGTTGTGTTGGAAACAGCTTCAGACTGGCTTTCAGACTGCTTTCTTACACCGGCAATATTTGCCATGATCTCGGCAGTTGCACTTGCAGATTCCTGAGAGTTTGTTCCAAGATCAATACCGATTGCCGTAAGTTCCTTCTGAGCTAAATTAAGTTCAGAAACAATCTTATGGAGCATTTCAATAAAGGTATTGATTCCTGTTGAAATCTCTGCGAATTCGTCATTTCCATGAACTTCAATTCTCTGTGCGAGATCTGCATCACCAGAAGCAAGGTTATTGACTGCAGCACCAACTCTCTTCAAAGGCTTGATTACCTTGAAAATAATTACAGAAACAAGAACAGCAAAGAACAAGACAACAATAACAATCATAACAGCAATAAGAGGCTTGAAGATTGCCGAAGAAACATGGTCAATAACATTAAGAGGCTTACCGAGCCAGAGAGTTGTAAGGAACTTTCCATCCTCTGCCTTCAACGGGAAGTAGCAAACAACATACCTGACACCATTGATTACAGCCTTTCCTTCATATTTCTTTCCAGATTCTGCAGTTCTGATTGGGTTTATATCTGCAATTACAGAACCTCTCATTCCAGCAACTGTCGTATAGGCACGCTTTTCACCGTCGAAAATTGTGAAGTCACACATTGTGTACTTCTTCATTTTTTCTGCAAATTCCTGTGAAGTGAGAGTTTCCTTTCCGAAAACTACGCCAGCAATCTTTCCTCCAATCTTGAAAGGAACAGCTCTTACAACAACAACATTCTGACCTTCTTTCACAATCTTTTCTGCAGCATCTCCTTTCAATGCCTTCTGTACTATGTCAGAGTCGTTTGAAGCATCTCCATAATTCTTTGAAGAAACCTGTCTTCCATTCACATCAACAACTGCCAGTCCCTGGATTCCCAGATTTCGCTTTGTCAAATCAATTTCTGTATTCATATAAGAAACAGAAAATGAACCTGAATTCTCAAACATTGATTCAAATGAATCTGCAAGTTTAGACTGGGCATTAACAAGCCCTTTTCTCTGTGCCTTGACCTCCTCAACAACAACTTCCGAATATTCATCCAAATCATCCTGGAAATATGACTCAAGGCCAGATGATAAGTATCGGGAAATCAAGACAAACAAAACAACTGAAAAAGCAAGAAATCCAGCAGAAACAGCTGTAATAAGAATTGTCGACACAGAAGATAACTTACTCTTCTTCTTTTCAGGCATAATATCCTCCTAAAGATATCATTAAATACTAGTTATTATCTCACAATAGATTATAACACAGGATTCTAATATTTCAAAAAAAAAATGTTAAGAATGAATGCCAGCATTAAATTCCCAAACCATAGTGTATTGTATGGAAAAAACTTAATTTAAGTGAACAAAAAGCCGAAAATCAAGGAAATGGAATCGACTTTTTTTGTTTGATGATTCAATTTTTTTTTCAGGCGGAAAATGATGAAAAGAACACGTGAAATATTAGCCATCTGTATCGCAGTATCATCCATAAATGCTCATGCCCAGAACTACATTGAGCAGCCGGCCTACGAACCTGTTTTCTATACAAACACTTCATCAGGCTACATTCCCTACTCAGACACAGAAATAGAAAGGGAAGCTCTCATGGCTGCCGCGGCAAGTGCCCATGTTGACCCAAAAAACGCCGTCATGACATCAACAAGCGAAGTAAACTGGACAAAAAAAACTTTCAGTTCCGACGTTTCAATGGATATCATCAAAGCCGGAATTCCGATGCCCAGCGGAAAGGGAACTTCAGTCAACAGAATCAAGATGCAGCTTCCGGTTCTCGTAAAAGATCCGCTTCTTTCAATCTATGTAGACAATTCAAAGACTCTTGGAGATCTTGTTCTTGAAGGAACAATCACTCTTGAAAACCTGACTCACATTGTGGACAACTCAAAGCAGACTCCGGCTGTTTTTGCATCAGGAGGCAACACTCTTCTGACAAAGCATACACTTGATCTCAAGGATATTTCCACAAGCCTTGTAAAGCACCATTCACCATACACGCAGAATCAGCCTATTGAAAAAATTGCATCACGTTCATACTCAGGAATAGTTCTTGATGCAAGGGGTTCCCTTCCAATCCAGGGAGAATTCACAAATAGCAAAGTATCGCCATGCCTGTTTCCAAGAATCTGGTCTGATGACATGAATCTTGTATACGAACGAAATATGGTAAATCCAGAAACAGCAAAGAAAAAGGGAATCGTTCACTACTCAAGCTCTGATTTTATTGAAGATTATTCTGACAGAGTCGGGAAGGATCCTCTTTGGATTACGGTAAAAAAAGTCTACGGAATCAACAGATGTGATCCAGTCATTTCACATGATGATTACCTGAGAATCACCACAGTCAGGGAAAACCTCAATCTTCTTAGAGAAGGAAAAATCGTTATTCTCCTGGACAAGGAATCACTTGAATACACGGTACAGGTTCCCAACAAAAACAAAAACTACTACGTTGCCTACAGGCAGATGCAGAGATTCATTCAGGAAAACAAGGTGCCTGACGTAATTCTTAATGAATCACTTATTGGAATCCAGCTCACAATGAACAACCTGAGATTCGTTGCAGATTCAGCAGAACTTCTCCCGGAGGAAAAGGGACGAATTTCAACCATTGCTGCATCACTTAAAGCAACTCTTGAAACAGGAGACTATACAGTTCTTGTAGAAGGACACACGGCAGATGTCAACAAGCCTAACGGTCAGATGACATTGAGTATCCAGCGTGCACAGTCAATCATCAACGCACTTGCAAGGGAAGGCCTCAACAAGGATTTATTCACCTTCCGCGGATTCGGAGGAACAAAACCGGTTGCCGACAACAACAAGGCAGAAGGAAGGGCCTTAAACAGACGTGTTGAAATCATAATCATTCCGAAAGGAACAACCATAATGTACGAATAAAAAAAAGCATCCATGTCAGTAAATGCACTTCACCTGAATGGATGCCTTTTTCACAAATCAACTAAAATCAATACAGCGTAGAAACAGAATCAACAAACCAATCCATGTTCCAGATTTCTTCATCAGTCATTATGACCTTGTCGGGAACACGCAGAACCTTTGCTTCATCATACAAAGGTCCCTGGAACACATGAAGGCTTCCGTCTTCAATAAGCCCCCTGGCCTTCAAAACCTTTCTGTCAGTTCCACTGGCACAAATATCTGACAGGTCATCAATTCTGACAATGCCCCTGCTCATTCCTTCCCAAAACTTCTGGCTTTTCCAGCTTCCTTCAATAAGCTTATTGACTTCATCTTCCACGTAAACAGACCAGTCAAAGACAGCAGAAGTAAGACAGGATTTTGAAACACTCTTACCAGTATGTACATTGTATCCGATTGAATAGGCTCCGTAAATTTCAGCTTCAATCTGGGTTGCATTGGTATTCTGATGCTGAGCTAGGACATCGCATCCACTATTAAGAAGCTCGCTTGCAACCAGCGATTCCTTTTCCGGATCACTCCAGGAATTTGTCCAGTTCACATAGACCCTTGCATCCGGATTAACTGACCTGACGCCAAGAGCAAAGGCATTGATTCCGCGGATGCACTCACTCACAGGATAGGCAGCAACATAGCCGATTCTATTCTTGGATGTTTTCATTCCCGCAACAATGCCGCATAAATATCTGGCTTCATACATTCTTCCAAAATATACCGACACGTTATCTGATGTATATGATCCGGAACAATGCTCAAATTTTACATTTGGATACTCCTTTGAAACCTGCCTGACGCTTTCGCCATAACCATAGCTGATTGCAAAAATCATTGAGCATCCCTGGGAAATCAATTCTCTCATGGCAACTGCAGCCAGCTCATTTTCCGGAACATTCTCCACAAAAAGAGTTTCCACACCATTGCGTTCAAGCTTTATGCGGGCAAGATCATGAGACTTTGTGTATCCGTCATTTTCTATGGAACCATTGTACACAAAACCAACCTTGATTCTTTCCCTTTTGATTCCTGACAGTCTTTCATTTGAACAGGACACATAAAACAGAGAAACAAGAGCCAGGAAAACAAGAATTATTTTTTTCATAATCTACATTCACTATAAATTAATAAATCCAAAATGGCAACTTTATTTGCCCAGACAAGGGTAAGGGACTAAGTGCAAATACCTTGTCCACATTGAAATTAACCTCAGTTTATGCTACATTTTTTTAAAGATTAAGCACACAATCTAATCTTTCATAATAAAGGATTTGACTATGACAGAACAGGAAATTTTGACAGCAGCAAAACAATACATTGCTGAAGAAAAAGATGCTTCATTCCGCAAGGAAGTTGAAGACCTAGTTGCAAAGAAAAACTGGAAGGAACTTGAAGACCGTTTCTACCAGACACTTGAATTTGGTACAGGTGGACTTCGTGGTGTTATGGGAGGCGGAACAAACCGCATGAACACACTGGAAATCAACAAGGCAACTCAGGGTCTTGCAAACTATGTAATCAAGGCATTCCCTGCAAAAGCAAAGAAGGGAACTTTGAGTGCAGTCATTGCTTATGACAGCCGCAAAAACTCAGACGTATTTGCAGAAGCAGCAGCCCGTATTTTTGCAGCAAATGGAATCAAAGCTTATCTCTTCAAATCTCTTCGTCCAACTCCTGAACTTTCATTTGCAATCCGCAAGCTCAAGGCACAGACTGGTGTCGTAGTTACAGCTTCACACAATCCACCACAGTATAATGGATACAAGGCATACTGGGACGACGGTGCTCAGGTTATTGAGCCACATGACGTTGGAATCATCAAGGAAGTTAATGCTGTTGAAGAAATCAAGACAATGAGCAAGGCAGCTGCAGTTAAGGCAGGAAAACTTGAAATCATCAGCTCAGAAATTGACGAACAGTACTGGGCAATGATCAAGAAGGAACTCTTCCGCCCAGCCCTCATCAAGAAGGAAGCAAAGAACATTAAAGTTGTTTACACTCCACTTCATGGAACAGGAGCAATGCACGTAGAAAAAGTTCTTGGTGATCTCGGACTCAAGGTAATCACAGTTCCAGAACAGAAGAAGCCGGATGGAGCTTTCCCAACAGTTGAAAAGCCAAACCCAGAGGAAGCACCAGCACTCAAGATGGCTGTTGATCTTGCAAAGAAGGAAAAGGCTGATGTGGTAATGGCAACTGACCCGGATGCAGACCGCTTTGGTACAGCATTCCCGGATGAAAACGGAAACTACGTGCTTGTTTCCGGAAACCAGATGGGTGCCCTTCTTTGTGAATACATTCTTCTTTCACGCACAGAAAAGAACAAGATGCCTGAAAATCCTGCATGTATCCGCTCTATCGTTACTTCACCATTCGTAGACGCAATCTGTAAAAAATACAAGGTTAAGCTCATTGAATGTCTCACAGGATTCAAGTGGATCGCAGCAATCGAAGCAGCATTTGAAAAGGACAAGAGCCACAATTATGTTTTCGGTCTTGAAGAAAGCTACGGATACAAGATTGAAAAATCAGTTATGGACAAGGACGGTGTTTCAGCAGCAGCACTTTGTGCAGAAATGACTCTCTACTGGAGAAGTCAGGGAGTTTCAGTTCTTGAGCATCTTGATGACATGTACAAGAAGTATGGTTACTTCGAAGACAGATCAATCAGCAAGTATTTCCCGGGAATTGAAGGTCCAAAGATCATGGGACGCATCATGACAAAGCTTCGCACAGAAGGACTCAAGACTCTGGGTGGAAAGAAAGTTCTCAAGATCCGCGACATTGGTGAAAGCGTAGAATTTGATCCTGCAAAGTCAGACAAGAAAAAGAAGCTTAAGTTCCCTAAGAGCAATGTTCTTCAGTTCTTCCTCGAAGGCGGCACAATCATCAGCGCACGTCCATCAGGAACAGAACCAAAGATCAAGTTCTACATCAACAGCTGCACTCCAGTTAAGGGTGGAAAGGATGAAGAACTTGCAAAGGCAAAGGCAGAATCCGGAAAGCTCTGTGATGCAATCTCCAAGGAAATCAACAAGATTCTTGATTCAGCAAAATAATCTGTCTGTGAATAAAATTTAATCAGATTGTTCAAAGTTGAATGAAATAAAGTCCGGAGGAAAAACCTTCGGACTTTTTTATATGATAATAATTCCGGCGGCAATTCCGGCTAAAATGTGTCAAAAAAAATCTCAATGCTGACTAATTTAAAATTTAACATCAATAAAAAAATGGAATGGAATCTGTGGTTCAAGGGAGAAGATAAATAATGGTTAAAATATTCAATGATTATAAACATCTGGCGCTAAACTATTACTCTGAAAAAGTATTTGTAGCCTTTGACACAGAAACAACAGGACTAAAAGCCAGTGAAGATTTTATGATTGAAATTGGTGCAGTAAAATTTGATTGCGGCGGAATGATTGGTGAACCATTTGACATGCTGATCAGACCACCAGTATTGATTCCTCCAATGATTGAAAATCTCACACACATCACAAATAACATGGTTCAGAATTGTCCCGAAGAAAAAGAAGCACTGATTCAGTTTTTAAAATACATAACATCTGACAACACAATTCTTGTTGCACACAATGCTCCCTTTGACCTGGGATTCATAAACACTGCCCTTGAAAGAAATCATTTTCCCAGGCTGAACAATACATGCATAGACACACTTCAGGTTGCAAGATGGGCCTATCCTGAACTTAAACTCTGCCAGCAAAAAGGACAATACAAGCTCCAGTCTCTGGCACAAAGATTTAATCTGCAGGTTGAGGCAGCTCACAGGGCATTTGATGATGCAAAAGTCTGCATGGGAATAATCAAGCAAATCATCAGGGATACAATGGACAGGGACAACCTGAACAAAGGTCTTCAGCTGACACTGTTCTAAACTCATTGAAAGCACTGTATGACTTTTTGCATTTATTGTTTTTTTTGATCTTTTTCAATAAAATAGTTTCATGTCAGAAAATGAAATAACAAAAGAAAACAAAATGGGCACCATGCCCGTGACTCCCCTTTTGCTGAACATGTCTCTTCCAATCATGTTCTCTATGCTGATTCTTGCAGGATATAATATCGTTGACAGTTTCTTTGTTTCTAAGATTTCAGAAGGAACAATAAATCTCGGAGAAGAAGCTCTCTCTGCTATGGCAATTGCATTCCCTATACAGACACTGACAATTGCATTTGGAATCGGAACTGCAGTTGGTGTAAATGCCCTGCTGGCAATGAAACTTGGAGAAAAGGACTATGACACTGTAAGTAAAATTGCAGTCAACGGACTTTTCCTTACATTTTGCACGACAATACTTTTTTGCCTGATTTGCAAATTCGCAGTTGATCCCTACATCAAGTCACAGACATCAAATCCGGTGATCATCAGAATGACAAAAGAATACCTGACCATCATTCTTTACATATCACTTCCTTCATTTCTTGGCGTTATGTCAGATAGAATTCTTCAGGCAACAGGCCTTACATTCTACACAATGCTCACAATGCTTTGTGGAGCCATTTTCAACATCATATTTGATCCGCTTCTGATTTTTGGAATCGGACCTTTTCCACGAATGGGAATTTCTGGTGCGGCAATAGCCACAGTATCCGGTCAATTCATGGGCTTTCTTCTTTCAATTTTTTTCAACCTGAAAGTAAATAAGGAAGTAAGATTTAAATTCAAAGGATTCAAACCTGATTTAAAGATCATTGGCAGCATATACAAAATTGCAGCCCCATCAATTCTGATGCAATCCGTTAACTCACTGACAACTTACGGAATGAATCTTGTTCTCAAGTCATTTAAACTGATTGGTGACACCGCCATTGCCGTATACGGACTTTATTTCAAGCTCAACAGTTTTGTCTTCATGCCCTTATTTGGTCTTACAACAGGAATGGTTCCAATTGTTTCATACAACTTTGGGGCAAGAAAAAGAAAGAGAATCATTACAACAATCAAGTCTACCCTAATGTTTGCAATTGGAATCATGTGCATTGGAATTATTATCTTTGAATTCTTCCCGGAAAAACTCCTGAGCTTGTTCGACGCAAAAGAAAACATGATGAACATTGGAAAGTCTTGTCTAAGAATTATTGCTCCAAGCTTCATCGGAGCAGCCATGTCCATTACATTCAGTTCTGTTTTCCAGGCAATGGGCCGTGCAGTTTACAGCATGATAATTTCAATAATCCGACAGCTGGCAGTGCTTCTTCCAACAGCATATCTTCTGGCACTAACAGGAAACATAAACAATGTCTGGTTCTGCTTCCTTATAGCCGAAATTTTTGCCATTTCAATTTCAGCATACTACATGCACAGACTCAACAGAAAATATCTTCGTCCAATGGAAGATTAACTTTCCAGACACAAAAAAAAGCACAGGCACACTTAGATTATTTTTGATGCACCTGTGCTTTATGTGAATAAAACCTCTAACCTCTAGGAGCCTTTGCAGGATCGATTGGTTTGGCTTTCTGGAAAACCATGAAACTTACCTGGCTTGTTCCCTTGATGCTGTCTGTTCCTGCAATTCCGATTGAATCCCCAAAATCTACATAGTCACCTTTCTTGACCCTTATGGCACTCAATCCTGAATAAACATATATGTAATCACCCAGTGACTGAACAAAAACAACCTGTCCATATCCGCGATAGTTTCCAACATACATAACAGTACCTGCGCGAACACTGTTTACACTTTCATTTTTCTGAGCACTCAGCTGAACACCGCTAACCTTGCCATTAGTATATGTAACAGTAGGATTTTTAACAGGCCATGTAAGTTTTGAATCGCCTTTCTTTGTTGAATAGTTTCTTGGATCCTTTGACGGAAGATCCGGCAACGTGGCTTTTGACGTATCAACAATTGTCACCGGAATCTTTAGCTTCTGTCCGATTTTCAGAGCATTCGAATCATCAGAAAGATTATTAAGTTTCTTAAGCTCAGCAACAGTTATGCCATTGATCTTTGCAATTCTGTAAAAAGTGTCTCCTTTCTGAACGGTATATGAGTCGAATTTTCTTTCATTTAAAGATACTGATGGGGAAGTCTTGTTACCGGAAACTGAATTTTCAGAATCAGGAATAACCAGATTTTGCCCGATTTTCAGGACATCATTTTTTGTAAGTCCATTTGCAGAACACAGCTGGTCAACAGAAATCCCGTACTTTTTGCTGATTGAATAATACGTCTCTCCCTTTCCAACAGTATGTGTTGCAGAAAACCCCAAAGAGGCAAAAACGCATGCCAGGGCAAATGAAACAAATCTTCTTGTACAATCAAAAACAGACACTTTCATAGTCTGATTATCGGAACAAACCGCCCAAATATTTAATTTAAATTGCGGACAAAAAAAAGCTGTCCCCCAGGCAAGTTCATTAAAGATACCCGACGAACAGCTCTTTGTTTTATTTATGATCGA
>SAMEA3663025__coassemble_1297_pt1 | contig 11300 bp, 8 predicted proteins | sample SAMEA3663025__metabat2_high_PE_027 | metagenome-assembled genome bin SAMEA3663025 (sample SAMEA3663025) | pig gut metagenome | biome: pig gut; feature: pig-associated habitat; material: faeces | place: France | collected 2012
TGTAAATCCGACGGCTCCGCCTTCGAAGGTTCGAATCCTTCTCTCCCCATTATAAATACAAGTTCTTGTTCCAACAAGAACTTTTTTTTATTTTAAACAGACAAACAGAATCTGATATTAGAAGGATTCGAAGCCCCAAAATCGCGACCAGGCGGGAGCAATTTTGGGGAGCGGTCTGAAAGGCGAATCCTTCTCTCCCCACTATACTAATACAAGTTCTTGTTAAGGCAAGAACTTTTTTTTATTTTAAACACGATGGAAGGATTCGAGCCTGACGACTCAACTTCAATATAAAACCGTTGATTACTTATTGTTTTGCGTATAAAATGATTTCCATGAAAAGATTTATTTTGACTCTATTGTGTTTTTTGTGCTTTGGCATTGCATTTGGCAATGAACCATCTGTTGTTTCCGGTGATTATATTATTGATGACTGGAAGATCTATATATCTGAAGAAGGTAACATTTCCATCATGGAATATAAAGGTTCCAGTGAAAATGTTGCAATCCCGGATAACTTTGACGGATTTCCTGTTGTTTCCATTGGAGAAAAGGCTTTCCAAAATAAACATTCAGTTGTATCTGTTACAATTCCTGATTCTGTAACTTATATCGGCAGCAATGCTTTTGATTCATGCTCTAATCTTAACTTTGTTGTGATTGGTAAAAATGTGGAAACTATTTCAGTGGATGCATTTAGAAACTGCATGTGTCTTCAAAAAATTGTAATTCCGGATTCCGTAAAAAAAATCGAATCATCTGCATTTTATGAATGCAAAAATTTAACATCAGTTGACTTTGGAAATTTCCTGGAAGAAATAGGAGATTTTGCTTTTAGATCCTGTTCAAGTTTAACATCAGTTGTAATACCTGATTCTGTAACATATATTGACGATTATGCATTTTCAAATTGTGAAAACCTTACAGATTTTACAATCGGTAAATCAGTGTTAAGTTTTGATTTTTCACGAATAATTGGTTGGACGGAAACGCTTCATACCCTAACACTGAAAAACGCGGGCACAGACTTAATTAACGTTCCTTCCAGTGTACAGGTAATCAAACCTAAGGCAAAATCTCTTAGAGAACAGATGCAGGAAAGAAACGATAAATAATAAAATTCTAACTTGAAACCGGGTCTTTTAGGTCCGGTTTTTTATGTCCTGCCAGTAAACCAGACAATTAAAATAAAGCAGACATAAAATATAACATTTTGATATTTCTAATATCATAATAAAACTAAAACTTTTCCTACGGCATATTCCATGATAAAATCTTTTTATAAGATGAATAATGGTCAAATATATGCCGTCATGGCATTTTCCAGCTTATTTCAAATCTTACTCATCATGAACAGATCCCTTGACAAGAATTTCAAGGACCAGATTGACCGTCCGTTTCTCAAGCTCCTTGTTTTATATGTTCTGTACTGCCTCATAGACGGATTATGGGGAATCTGCGATTCAAGATCCCCAATCATATCCCAATTTTTTTTCAACGCAGTTACCTACGGATTTCATAGTCTTTGTGCTCTAAGTGCCTTCTTCTGGTTTGGATACATGATGTCATACATGGGCATCAGTGGAAAGAAAAGGACAATACTCAACATTGCAAGATTTATCCTGATATTGTGTCAGTTTCTGATGATAGGATCAAACATATACACTCACGAGGGATTCTATTTCAACGAAAAACTGAACTATGAAACAGGCTACTTAAGATCATACATGTATTTAGCCCAGTTCATATACTATGCAATTATTCTGGGGTTATCCGGAATAGAACTACTTGCTTCAAAGGACAAGCAAAGCAAAAGAAAAATAAAGCACGTCATTCTCTTCTCTCTGGTCCCGCTGTTTTTTGGAATACTACAATTCCTGTATTACAACGTTGCTATGTATTCAATAGGATTTGCCATAACAGCCTTCATACTATATGCATTCAATATTATCAACATCAGGGAAAAAAACCTCAAGGAAAAAGCTGAAAAATCCAAGATTGACTCCCTTTATGATTCTCTTACAGGATTATACAATCGAAGGGCATTTGAATCAGACAAATCAAAATTAGATGACTTGAATGGCGAAGAATACATTACCGTTTTCTTGATGGATTTGAATGAGCTCAAGAAAACAAATGATGACCAGGGACATGAAGTTGGTGATGAACTGATTGTTGGAGCCGCCCAATGCATAAAGCAGACTTTTGGAAGCTATGGAACAATATACAGAATCGGTGGTGATGAATTTGCGGCCATACTGTATGTTCATCCGGAGAAAATCCAGGAGCTGACAGACGACTTTGATAACGTTCTGCTAAAGTGGAAAGTAAAAAACATATCTGAAATTCACATTTCATACGGATATGCAAACAAAATGGAAATTTCTTCAAGCAGCATCACAAAACTACTTCAAGTTGCTGATGAGAGAATGTACAAGAGCAAGGCTGAATATTATTCCAACAAAGGAATTGACAGGCGTGGCCAGGCAGAAGCATTTAGCGTAATGTGCAAAATGTACAAAAAAATTCTCAAAATAAACCTCACAAAGGATATGTTCCAGATTTTTACCATGGACAACACGGAAAAGAACGAAGATATGGGATTTTCCAGCAAAATATCAGAATGGCTGGAAGGATTTGCAAAGACCGGGCACGTTCATCCAGATGATCTTGAAGAATATCTGCAAAAAACAAACATAACCTACCTAAAGAATTATTTTGAAAACGGGAACATACTTCTGGACATATCATACAAGAGGAAATGCCGGGAGGGATTTATAAACTGCATGATGGAAATTACTCCTGCCGGCGACTACTCAAGCACAAATCAGTCACTATTTCTTTACGTAAAACTAATATAGCATAAATTTATCATTAAATAATTGCCTGATTATTTTTGATTATAATATGGTGATTATTGGAATCTTGTGTTATTCTTTTTGTCATGGAAAGAAATCACAAAGTAAAAGACGGGGTTTATATTCCTGACACAGGAATCAAATATCCTGATATACCAACCACATATATTGTTCCGGCAGAACAAATCAGAAAAGTTACTGTTGATGAAACATACCCATTCCTGGATAATTCACCCGGCGGAAAACTTCGATCCTTCCTTGTATATACAATATGCTTTCTGTTTGCATTTCCCCTGAACAAAATAAGATACGGCGTAAAAATAGTCGGACGCGAGAACATCAGAAAAAACAGGAAGCTGTTTGCAAACGGAGCCGTTACATGCTCAAACCACGTATACAGATGGGATTTTGTATCTATCCTTTACGCACTTAAATTCAGAAAGCTCTGGGTTCCCGTACGTCGTGAGCACATGGAAGGTAAGGATGCCTTCATAATACGAGGCATAGGCGGAATTCCAGTCTCAGAAACCCTTGCAGGCGGAAGAAAATTCAACAAAGCCTTCGATGAATTGAACAGGCAGAAAAAATGGATCCATGTTTTTCCAGAAAGCTGCAGATGGGACTTTTATCAGCCAATACGCCCATTCAAAAACGGAGCATTTACATTTGCGGTAAGATGGAACGTTCCCGTAATTCCCATGGCATTCAGCTACCGAAAGCCGGGATTTTTTAGAAAGCTTCTTGGAACAAAGCATCCATTAATAACACTGACAATCGGTGAGCCAATACTCCCAGACCTAAAAAATAATAGCAGAAAAGAAGCACTAAACAAGCTCAGGGACGAAACACATAAAAGTATTTGCAAGCTTGCAGGAATCGAAGAAAACAAGTGGGATTCGTTCACGCAATAAAAAAGGCCTGCAATAATCTGCAAGCCTAAAAAAAACATCGATTAGTTTCTGATCAAATCCCTGAACATCTTGTAGCGTTTGTCATCCTGCATAAGAAGATTCAGCTTGAACTGACCATCACGGGCTCCCATATCAATGCACCTTGCCTTGTATGTTTCAAAGGAATTCCTGCACAGAATATGTCCACAAGGATCCTTTACTCGGAAAGAGTCTCTTTTTGCTGCATACTCAATATTTGATTCATGCAGAATTTTGTCAACTTCCCTGGTGAACATCTGACATGCAGCATCATCCACACCATCATCATCAAACTCATAGAAGAAATGATAGTTTGAGTCAGAAAGATCAGCAAAACCAACAAAAAACTTAGTTTTCAGCTTAGTATTTTTTTCGGCAGCCCTTACAGCATTAATAAACTGGCTTTCATGAATTTTCTCACCTGTCATGGAAACAATGCCGTTTGTTTTCTGAATAAGCTTGATTGTAGGAATTGTTCCATATTTTCCAGTAACCTCAATCATGTCATTCATGTCATAGCGATACAATCCAGCATAAGTTGAAACATAAATACAGTATCTCTTTCCAACCTCAAGTTCATGCAATCTGTAAAACTTAGGATTTTCATTGTCGATATCATCAACAGAAATGAATTCGAAGAAATGCATGTGAGGGAACAATACCGTGTCATCCTTGCCATTCATTACAAGACCAGCACGACATTCCGAAGAGAAATAACTGAATTCCATGTGAAGCATATCCTCAGGGAATGACTCACGGAATTTCTCAAGATACACATAAGTATTTCCGCAATACCATGTATTCAACAGCTGCATGTCAGGCCAGTAATGTTTTGGAAGGACATTACCGTACTTTTCCTTTAAGGCCCTAAGTTCCCTAGCCCTTTCTGGATTTGGCTTCAAGTACGGTTCAATTTCAGCACGAATATTTTCCGGAATATTGAGATCGGCTTTAAGAGTACCATTTTCAATATCATTAATATAATCATCATAGAATTCGTTTACATTATTCTGCATCTCAACAATTGTTGAAGGATTTGCAGTAACAATGAGAGACACATTCTTTTCAATTCCCATTCGCATTATTGTATAATAGCGTGCCTTATAATCTGCAATGGCAAACACGGCAGCAGGAGCTGAATAAAGCTTCTTGACAAATTCAGGACAATTTTTTTGTGTTACGCCGGAAACAGAACCATAAACAGTTCCATCTGGAGCAGCTCCTTCTATTGACTTTCCAACAATAGAAACAATCTGGCCCCAGAAAACCTTTGGTCTGTGCATGATCATGGAATAAAGCCAGAGCTTTGTCATTTTATTGTAAATTGAATTGTAATATTCGTAAGTAATTGGAATCCACTTAGGTTCCTTTGTTGTGCCGCTTGTAGTGGCATACATCATTGGCTTGCCAGGGAACAGAACCCCAGCCTCACCATTCTTATGCCTGTCAATATATGGTCTCAATATTTCATAATCACATTTTGGAACATTAGAAATCCATCTGGCATACAAATCATCATAATTCTTGGCCTTCAGGATTTCAGCATAATTATGCTCTTTTCCCCAAACTGTATCCTTTGCATATTCAAGAATTCCCCTGAGAGTCATTTCCTCTGCTTTCCTGCAGTTTTTCGAAGCTTTATCTAACTTATTTTTCTGAATCTTTCCGGCAATTGAAAGAAGCAATGTGGCTTTAAGAGCACCTTTCTGTTTCTTCATGATAATTCTCCACCTGAAAAAAAATTATAATATTTTACATCCCAAAAAAAACATATAGAAAATAAAAACCCGGTGAAAACTCACCGGGAAAAACTAGCCTATTAAAAATCAGCCAACAGTAACATTTACAGTAACTTTCTTTGCACCAGCAGCAGCCTTAACAAGTGTACCTGTTGACTTTCCGCCGTTCTTAACAGTTACTACAACTTCACCATCATTCTTGTTGTTCTTAACATTGATTACATACTCAACGCCACGGAACTTACGAGTAATCTTTGCAGACTTTACGTGTGCAGGAAGACGTGGTTCTACAACCAGTCCGTCCCAAGATGGACGAATACCACAAAGATACTGGCTGAGAGCAACAAAGTTCCATGCTGCTGTACCTGTAAGCCAAGAGTTCTTTGCTTCACCGTGACGGCGAGCTTCCTTACCAGCAATCATCTGGCTGTAAACATAAGGTTCAGTTCTGTGAACATCAGATATATCTTCAATGTATGCAGGAGCAATCTTCTTGTAGTGCTCAAATGCATCCTGTGGACGTCCGTTAACAACTTCACCAATAATTACCCATGGGTTGTTATGGCAGAAAATACCACCATTTTCCTTGTATCCAGGTGGATATGAAGAAACTTCACCAAGTTCAACATGATAGTCCTGATATGCAGGCCAGTTGATGCAGATACCATACTTTGAATCCAGGTACTTCTTTACGCTGTCCAAAGACTTTTCAGGATATCCCTTATCCTTACCAATCTGAGCCATTGTACCGAATCCCTGAGACTCAATGAAGATTTTTCCATGCTTGCATTCATTTGATCCGACCTTCTTTCCAGCATCGTCATAAGCACGGATGTACCATTCTCCATCCCATCCCTTATCACAGATAGCTGCTTCCATCTTCTTTGCTTCCTTCTCTGCAAATTCAGCTTCCTTTTCATCACCCATGAGACGACACTGCATAGTCCGGAGTAACATAAACGAACATTTCTGCAATCATTACAGATTCAGCATTCTTTCCTTCCTTGTTTGTACATGTCTGGAATGAATCGTTAGGATCTGTTGAGAAACAGTTAAGGTTAAGACAGTCGTTCCAGTCAGCACGTCCGATGAGAGGAAGACCATGTGGTCCCTTGTGAGTTGTGATATAGCGGTATGAACGCTTCAAGTGCTCATACATTGTTGCCTTGTTAGTCTCTGAGTTGTCGAAAGGAACCATTTCCTTGAGGAATGCCTTGTCTCCAGTTTCACAGATATAGCGTCCAACACCGAGAACGAGCCAAAGAGGGTCATCATTGAAGTTAGAACCAATGTCTGCATTTCCGCGCTTTGTAAGTGGCTGGAACTGATGATATGCAGATCCATCAGGGAACTGAGTTGCTGCAACATCAAAAAGACGCTCACGGATTCTCTTGTTTGGAAGCTGATGTGCTGCACCAAGCATATCCTGAGAAGTATCGCGGAATCCCATTCCACGTCCGATTCCTGATTCAAAGTATGAAGCAGAGCGGGCAAAATTGTATGTAACAACACACTGGTACTGATTCCAAACTGCCATGCGGTCAAGCTTTTCATCACCTGTAGAAAGTGTAAAGTGAGACATGATTTCATCCCAGAACTTCTTGAGTTCCTTGAATGACTTTTCAACCTTAGCCTTTGTAGCATACTTCTTCTGAAGCTCAACAGCCTTTTCCTTGTTGATTACGCCACTTGCTGTGTTTGTGCGAAGGAGAGTCTTTGGAGTCTTTGAAGCCCACTTCTTTTTTGGATCATTTTCAACATAACCGAGAACGAAAATGATTGTCTTTTCTTCTCCACCCTTGAGAGTAAGGTTCAAGCGATGTGAAGCAATTGGAGACCATCCGTCTGCAACTGAATTCTTGCTTTCACCCTTAACAACAGTTTCAGGCTTTGCAAGTGGATTATAAAGGCCGAGGAATGATTCTCTGTCTGTATCAAATCCGTCAATTTTTTCGCTGCATGAATAGAATGTATAGTGATTGCGACGTTCGCGGTATTCTGTCTTGTGGTAAATTGTGCTGCCTTCAATTTCAACTTCGCCAGTAGAAAAGTTTCTCTGGAAGTTCTGGCAGTCATCAGAGGCATTGTAAAGACACCATTCAACGAAAGAAACAAGAGAGATCTCCTTCTTAGCCTTTCCTGTGTTCTTGAGAGTGAGCATTTCTACTTCACAGTTATCTCCGTTAGGAACCATGTAAAGAACATCAGCCTGAATATCCTTCTTTGAAGAAGAAATCTTTGTATAGCCGAAACCATGGCGGCATTCGTACTTGTCAAGAGGAGTCTGTGTTGGCTGCCATCCAGGATTCCAGATTGTTGATCCGTCCTTGATGAAGAAATATCGTCCGTTACAGTCAAGTGGCATATCGTTGTAGCGATAGCGAGTCAAGCGGCGAAGACGTGCGTCTGTGTAGAATGCATAACCACCAGCTGTGTTTGAAATGAGAGAGAAGAACTTCTCGTTTCCAAGGTAGTTAATCCATGGATAAGGAGTCTTTGGATTTTCGATAACGTACTCACGGTTAACGTCATCATAATGTCCGAATTTAGCCATATTTTTTTCCTTCAAAACTTAAAATCACAGGATCTTACAGACCCTGAAAATTGCAAAAATTTTAACATGAGCAGAAACAAAAGTCAAAGAGAACTTTATGACGAAAAAACACAAAGTTCCCTTTCCAATGTTTACAGCAAGAGAGATTCAATGAGATATGATGCAAGAAGTTTCTTGAGTGAAACCTTGTCAAGTTTGTCCATGCTTTCAAGAACAGTGTATCCGGAATTCTTCTTGAGCTGAAATGGAGGTGCCGATGAAATTCCATTTTCATTAAATGTCGCAAAGTTCTTAACATAAATGAGATCCCACAAGGAATCGTTAACAACAAAATTAGCCTTATCGCTTCCCTCACCTTCCGAATTTGAACCTTCACCGTATGTCTTGGCATAGGCAAAACTTGTATCAACAGTACCCAATTTAGATAAATCTGTTGAAGCCTGGCTGCAGATAACAATTGTGAGTCCCTTTCCAACGTGGATGCTTGGATTAAGCATTGAGTTAGAATAGTCCCCGTTTGGCGAATATATGTAGAAACATGTAAGTGGCTCATTTGTGACACCAGACTCAGCATCAGTGTACTGAATATTCTTCGTACACCACTGATTTGTTACGCCGATTCCAGATGATCCGTCAGAACATGAAGTCAAAAGCATCACGGATGCACATACAACTGCTGACAAGAGCGAAATAATTTTTTTCATAAAAAAACTCCTACAAAACAACTATGATAGAAATTTGCTAAAAATAATAAAATATTTTTATGGGATAAAAATTATTCTAATGCGAAACCTTAAGAGTTTCAATAGAAATCAATACATGCAAACGTTATGAATTCATTATTTTACAATCCAGACATAAAAAAAACGGCATATAAAATCGCAGCAGGACTTTTGGGAAAGAGATGAAATCTTGTCATTTTGTATAATCAAGTTTATAATCTATATACTATGAAAAAAATAATCTCACTTTTTATGATATCACTTCTTGCTGCAAGCATTTTCGCAGCAGACTATTATGCCTTGTCTGAAACCGGAACAGTAAAGGAAATCAGAAAGGAATTCAAAACAAACAGTGCACTCGCAACTCAGGTATTCGGGGACAGCAAGGAAACATTCCTGATGCTGGTTCTCAAGAATTCCCGTGACTACAAAATCGTAAGCGAATGTATCAATGGCGGATGCTCTCCTGATGCACAGACAACAGAAAAAAAGACTCCTCTCATGTATGCGTCAGAATTCTCCCAGGACGAAAGGATCATTGACCTTATTGTCAAGACAGACACAATCACAAAAAAAGCCCGCGCAAAGAGAATCCTGAATGAAGACTCAAACTCAAACAATTCATTTGACTACGCAAGAAAAAACAAGAACCCAAAGATTTGGGAAGCCCTGAATAAATATGCAGACGATCCAAAGGGAATGTCAGTGGAAACCACAATTCCATTCCAGGAACCTTCGATTGATCCTGCACCGGCAACTCCAGTCACACCCGATCCATCACAGGAAATCGTCCAGGAAGAACCTGTAGCAGTTATGGATGAAGAACCTGCAAAAAATTCGGAAAACCAGGAAATTCCACCGGCAGAAACAACTCCTGTAATTGTGGCAGCTCCTGTAATGACTCCGGAAAAAAACAGTGAAATCACAAAAATTGAAGAGCCCTCTCCTGAAACTCTGATTCCAGAAAAACCACAGGAAGAACAAGTTGTCCAGAAAGAACCTGCCCTTGAGGAAACCGAAGCTCAAGTTCAGAAAGAACTGGTTAATGATGACGAGCCAAAGGTTGAGCTTCTTGCAGATATTTCAGATGAAACAAAAAAAGCCGAAATCAAGCAGTACACAAAGGCATTCCTCCTTGACTTTGAGGAAACTCCGGAAGAAGACAAGGTAAAAGAATCCAGGAAACAGCAGATTTCAAATCCAAACCAGTCTGACAAAAACGGCGTTACACTCCTGATGCAGGCTGCAAAAACAGGAAACGACTGGGACCTCCAGCTTCTTCTTGAAAACGGAGCAGACGTAAACCTCCGCGACAAGGACGGATGGACAGCACTCATGTATGCATGCCGATACCAGAACAGTCTTGGAATCGTAAATGCACTCATTGAAAAGGGAGCCTACATAAGAACAAGAAACAAATACAATGCAACTCCACTCCTCATGGCAGCTGACTATTCACAGAACCCGGAAATCATTAAGGTACTCATGAATGGAAGGTCAAGCTCTGATGATGAAGTTTTCAAGGCATTCATTCTTGCAATAACAGGCAATTCTGTTTCAGAACACGTAAGGCTTGCCAAAATCAGCATTTTCATCGAAAGCGGCGTTCAGCTCAACAGATTCTGGAACGGAATGACACCTTTGATGTATGCGGCTCAGTACTGCTCATCAACAAAAGTAATCAAACTTCTCATGGATTCAGGAGCAAAGGTTTCCCTTTCTGACTCACAGGGAAAGACAGCCTATGACTATGCCAAGAACAACAAAACCCTTCCTAAGGATGACGTGTTCTGGTCACTTAATGGTAAAGACTGATGAGAATAACCGGCGGAAAGCTTAAGGGACGAGTAACCCAGACTCCATACGGCAAGATGGCAATCAGGCCTGCCATGGACAAAATGAGGGAATCAGTATTTGCAATCATAGGCCCGGAACTTGAAGGCAAGTCATTCCTGGATTTGTTTTCCGGCTCCGGAACCATAGCAATAGAAGCCGTTTCCCACGGTGCAAAGAACGTCACTCTCTGTGAAATGGACAGGTCTAAGGCAAAAATAGTTTTTGACAATGTAAAAATGGCAGAGGAAGTCGGAGTCCGAATCAACTGTCACTTCATGGCAGTTGAGCTGTTTCTCAAGCGTCACAAAGGACAGTATGACTTCATATTTCTAGATCCTCCTTTTCCCTACAAATTCAGGAGAGAACTTCTTGAAACCATTTCAAGGAGAAATCTTCTTGCTCCAGGAGGAAAGGTTCTGATTCACTACCCTGCAGAAGATCCTCTTGGAGAAGAAATTGAAAGTCTTGTGCAGACAGACAAGAGAATATACGGAAGATCAATTGTCAATTTCTACAGGGAAAAAAATAAAGTGGATTCAGAAAAACCCTGAAGATTTTTTAGTTTCCAAAGCAGTTCTAAACTTGACAAATAAGATTTTAGGACTCAAAATATATTTTAGGTGGATTGTATCTGCCCGCTAGGTTTAATCTAATGAATGATT
>SAMEA3663025__coassemble_1333_pt1 | contig 11081 bp, 10 predicted proteins | sample SAMEA3663025__metabat2_high_PE_027 | metagenome-assembled genome bin SAMEA3663025 (sample SAMEA3663025) | pig gut metagenome | biome: pig gut; feature: pig-associated habitat; material: faeces | place: France | collected 2012
CTTGTATCCGGATATTTGAATTTTGTTTATCAGTTTCCAATCAGACTTAAGCCAAATGAAAAGGGAGTCCGTAAGCAAATTATGACTATTGAGCTTCACGGCGGTGCTGGTGTTGAATACTTTATGAACTACATGTTCCACTTTAGTCATGACATTGACTCGGAGCCTTTGAACAGCATGAACCTTTCCTTTGATGCTGGAGGAGCTGTAAGTGTGTTCCTTACAAACCGATTGTATATTGAAGCCAATGTGGATTTCTGTATAACACTCATTAGTGATATGTCCATGGGTGTCTTGAGGCCTAGTGTGCTTGTTGGATGGCAGTTCTAGAATAAAAAAATGCTTCAGCAAATACAACTGTTCTGGAAGTTTTTGCTGAAGCAATGTTTTCTTTTTAGTGTATTATTTTGTTCCTCTCATGATTGCATTGAGAAGTTCCGGTTCATACCATGTGTTGTTAGATCTGTTGAAGAATCCATATTTTTCGCTGTAATCACTGCCTGTTACATTGTACTGGTTGTTATCCCAGAGACATGTTTTGATTCCGTTTTCTTTTGCCTTTTTCACGTAATATTCAAACCATGCAGCTCTGTCTTGAGGATTGTTCTTGTTTGTTGCTCCGTATTCCCCAATGATAATAGGATAGCTTCCATATTTTTTCTTGAGTGATGTGAACAGGTAGTCCAGATCTTTTTTATGATTGTCAGTGAAAGTTGTTTCTCCAGGGCTTTCCATGGCAAAAGAGTAAGGTGAATATGCATGAACTGACAAACCAACGTTGTTTGCAGAATCTGTTGGGAGTGAAAATTTTGCTTCATAAGCAACTGCAGTACTTGCTGACATAAATGGGAAAATAACGAGCCTTAATGCATTATTCTTGCCTGATGCACGGATTGTGTTGAGTGCAAGCTGGTTCAGGTGTTGGATTTCCCCAACTATTTCATTGCACTTTTGGCAAGTACTCTGGTAATTCCATTCATGTTCATCTCCAACAAGTCGAGGTTCATTCAATGCCTCAAAGATCAGGTGAGCGTCGTAGTTTTCATTGAAATTCCTGCAAATCTGTTCCCAAACATTCTTTACGAATTTTTCAGAGTGAGCTCTGTCTGTACTTGTAGGATTGTAGTACTTGTAGTTGTAGTTTGTGAAAGTTCCATACTTCGACTCAAAAACATCATGGTGTACGTTGAGTATTACAAACATGTTGCATTCAATTGCCCATCCGACAACTTCCTGAACTCTTTTTATCCATGCAGAGTCAATTACTCCTGTTGTGTCATCCATGTGATTTGACCAGCTTACTGGAATTCGGATTAAGTTGATTCCGCTTGCAGCAAGTGCCTGGATGTTTTCTTTTGTTGTTTTTGGACACCCCCAGCTTGTTTCAGAATCAACTCCTGTTCCGTTTGTCGCATCCAAAGTGTTTCCAAGATTCCATCCTGCAGTAATCTTTTCAGAAATCTTCATTCCGTTGTATTCATTCAATGGAACAGAAGATGGGGACCAGTTTGAGGCTGGTTCTGAAGAAGAATCTGATCCGCAAGACAAAAGTATTACGGAAAGGGCAATGGCTAATAAAGAAGTTATCTTTTTCATGTAGTTCCTCCAATATAACATGATTAATTTTATCTTACTAACGTTCGTTTGCCATAATTCCAGTGACTCTGAAAGCAAACTAACGTTAGTTCTTTTATTTACAATAAAACCTGTCGTTGGGTTTATATTCTTCAGCTGAAAACCTTTTTCAGGTCATCAAAACTGATGTTTCCTTCCAGGTTCCTTATTTGAATTTCCCCTGACAAAATTCTGAAGAAAAACGAACTTATGTTTTCAAGTGTAAGTTCATCTGATTTTTCTCCGTTTTGTTTCTGGAGAGTATAGTTTTTCAGAATCTGGCTTCCGAGACTGGCTGCAGTAATCAGGAAGTGATTTTCCATTTTTTCAAAGTCAACCATATCTGCAACCAGAACCCTGTCTGCAACAGAATAACTGTTAATTAATATTGTACTTCCATCATTGTCCAGAAGTACAGTTCTTTGGGTATCACTTGAGATATCAATTCTGATTTTTCCCATGTTTTCCTTTTCTGTTTCATTCTTGAAAAGTGATCCCAGATCTGCAAGTGCTATGCTGTAAAGCTCTGAACCAGGAATTACATTCAATGGTTCAACTGAAAAAGCTGTAGGGTAAAGAAGGTTGTTGATTCCTCCCACATCAACCTGAGGGGCGTGGAAAGTTCCTGCGATACAGTTATTCATTGATAGGCTTTTTGATGCAAATACACCCCCCAGTACAACTGTGTTTTCCAGGTGGATTTCAGTTCCAAAAATGCTGCCTGCAACAAAGCAGTTCTTGAGCTTTACATTTGGAGAACTAATATCAGCACCAAAAATTGCGCGGCCTGTCATTAAGAGACAAATTATGCTGTCTGCACTCCCTACAGCCTTTCTGAATATTATGGATTTTTTTGCGTCATTTTTCATGTGCAATTCAGTTGATGCAAATACAGCACCCTTGAATTCAACAGGACCGTTGTCAATTTCAATTTTCTTTGCGTATACTGCACCTTCTGTTACAACGTTTTCCTGAAAATTTATTTCCCTGTCCAACTCTTTTGAGTTTTTAGGGAGAATGCTTGTTTTTACCAGATTATCCTTCAGGGCAATAAAATCATTGCCGAATCTTACTTCATTAAGTTCATTCATTTTCTGTTCCTTTATTTAGTTTCCCATAAATTCATAAGAGTTTTGTAAACCCTTAGTTTTTCTTCGTTTGCTGCATCGTCTCCTATGAAGGCTTCAGCATTTGAAAGAAAATATTTTTTTATCATATCTTCTTCTTCTTGTGTTGGCTTTTCATAGAGGCTTTCTTTTTCATCTGCAGACAATCTGGAAATTTCTTCCCTGGCAATTTTTCCTTTTTCATTGTCAGTAAAATACATTTCCTGTCCCTCAGTTGTTGACACTGAAATGAAAGGCATGTAGAAAGTTTCTTTGTCATGAACCTGTGAAAAGGAAAAGTTTTCAACTTCTCGCTCGTATGCAAGTTCATTCATAGAAGATTTTAAGAATCCGTCAATAACATTTTTTGTCATTTTTCTGATTCTTGCAAAAGCCATTTTCAAATGGGTTGCAGCATCCTCTGTCATCTGGGCATGCAAGTGCGCTTGAATTCATGTATGGATCAACAATTACTTTTTTGTTGATATCTTGAGAAAGCTTGAAAACACTCTTGTCCAGCTCGTAAATTCTTTTCTGGCACTCATTGTCCAATTCTGTAAAGATCTTTGTATACCTGGACTTGATCATATTGAAATCCTTGTTCATTCTGCCGTGAATGTTTTCAATTGATCTGGATTGTTCAAGCATTAGGGCCATGTTTGCATTGATCTTGTTCAGGTTTTCATTGATTTGCTGGGACAACTCACTGCCTATGAGAGTATAGAAGCCGTCAATTGCTGCCTTTGAAATAAGCTTTCCGGATTCCTCAATAGCCTTGCACTGTTTTTGTTTCATTCCGGTAACACCAGTTGCAACTGAAGCAAGTGAAAGAGCTGTCATGTTAACGCTTGAGTCAAAGCTATCAGTATCAACACTGACATTGATTTGAATTGGAATTGATCCGGAGTAGTATTCAGTTGTTGTACCGCCGTGCTCACTTGCTGGATAGGATACTCTTACATATCCGTCATAATGAGCTTGCCCTTGAAATGATCTGGTGTAGCTCATTTTTCAGCCTCCGCAAAAAGACTCATCATTACCTGTTTTGTTCTGTCATCAAGTGTAGACTGAGAAACCAGAGATGCGTATTGATTCTTGATTTCTTTTTTTTCATTCTCAAGAGCTGGTGAGTCTGGAATTGGATTTGAAGAGACTGCTGTTTCCAAAGTCTTTCTGGTGTTTTCCTGCAGCGTTTCAGGAAAGTAAATTTCTTTAATTGAATTTTCTTTCACAGCAAGAGATTCTTCTTCGGAAGTTATCACAGGAATATAAAGTTCTTCCTTATCCTGTGGATTTTTTTCCTCAAGAACATTGTCAACTTTCCTTGTGTATATGAGTGTGTTGAAAATGTTGTTTGATATGGAACTTAATGCACGCTTTGTTTTTGATTTCAAACGTGCTCCAATCTGAATCTGCTTTGTGCTTTGTGTTTCCATTTCGCAGATGAGAGCTTTTGAAGTGTCAGAAAGATATTTTCCTGTAATGACATTTTTTCTGATTTCTGCCATTTTCATTGCCTTCTCATCAATTTCATGAATTCTGATTTCAAGTTCCTTGTCCAAAGAGTTGAACAGTTTTGTGTATCTTTTCTTGATCATCAGAAAATCATGGTGCATCTGAGTTTTCATGCTTTCTATGCTTTTTGCAATCTGACTCATAAGCATGAGTTTTGATGAAACTGTGCTGTAGTGAAGGGCAAGCTTCTGACTAATCTGGGAATTCATTAGTGTGTAGAATCCGCTTGAAAGGTTGTTGCAGATGTTCCTGCAGGTTTCTTCCTGGGTCTTTATGACTGCGGCTTCCATTGCTGTGACTGCAGCTCCCACTCCAATGACTTCAGCATTTACTGCATTGATCTTGTGAGCCATTGGGTCTGTGTCAACAATAAAATCAAACTGTGCCATCAGTATTGTCTCCCTCGTGGTTTACATGATCGTCATTGGATTCCTGTGAAATGCTTTTTGATGATTCACTGCTTTTAGAATTGTTGTCTGCATATTGTGGCTGGTCTGTCTGTGCACTTGATTCAACAGGATTGCTTGAAGTTGTTCCTTGTGTCTGTGCATTGAGTTGTGCAAGGCATGAAGCAACGTGCTGTTCAAGGTCAATTGAAAAGTCTTCCATGAGTTCATTTGTTGTCTGTGGTGCAGGAGGAAGATTTGCATTGTTTGCATAGTAAGAGCTTACCTGTGAAAGTCTTTGTCTTCGAGGGTCAAGTTCAGATACAACTGACTGTGACATTGCAACTTCTTTTGATTCACTGTCTCGAAGTGATGCCTCGTAGTATTCAATGTGACCGAAACGTGTTGCACTTTCCTCGATGTCATCCTTAATTCTGTCCATGAAGTCTGAGAATTCTTCCTGTTTCTGGTTGCACTGTGCAGCCTGGGCCTGGAATGCAGTCATTGTTTCTGCGGCATTGTCATTTTCCTTTGTGATGACAGATGAACTGTTTCCCTGAGTCATTGTGTTCTGGGTTTCTTTAAGTGCCTTGTAAGTATTGTAGGCCATTGAATACTCGGCAAAGGTGTCATGCATGTGCTGAATGAGAGTTTCTGCATCTGACCTGTTGCGTCCGTAGAAATCTTCAACATCTCTGTGCCACTGGTTGAGATAGTCTATTTTCTGGTCTTTGATTTTGTTGTAAACATCAAGTCTTGCAAGTCTGTTTTCTTCCATGAGGTTCTTGATGATTGGCTTGAAAATTTCCTCATCAATCTGATTGATTCCGAAAGGCATTGCAGTTCTTGATCCATCTTCTGCAATCCACGATCCGCTCATGAGATCATACTTTACTCTTGAACTTGACTTCAGGTTAAATGGTTCCCAATCCTTTGCCTCATCCTGATAATCAAATGTTGCTGATCTGATTCTTTCGATTTCTTCTGCCTCAAGCTGTGGTGAATACTGGTTGAATGAAGCCTTCAGTACTGTTGAGAAAATCTTGTTTGTGTAGTTTGTGAGTTTTGTTGTGCTTGATACTTTCATCTTTGAAACAGTCTGTACTGATGATGCAAGTTTTGTCATAAGCTTCTTGAAGTATTCTGTTGTTTCAGCATTTTCCTGAAGATCAATCTGATTTTTCATTTTGCTCAGGTTCTGGAATTTCTCAAGCTTTGTGTCAAATCCATCAGTTGAGAATACATTTACAACAGGTTTTCCTTCAGGTGTTGTAGTTGTGTATTCATCGAGAAACTGTTTCTCTTTGCTGCCTGGTTCAATTACAGGAAGCTGAACTGAAATACTCTGGGAATCAGACAAAAGATAGCTTACGTTTCTTACGTCCCTGTCAATTTGACCTGCATAATCATGGAGCATTATGTTCTGAATTGAAGTAGAGTAGTTTGATGTGTCAATTTCCTCTGCGTTTTCATTGCCCTCAACAAATGGAATTTCTGTAATTTCTTTCTGAAGGTCTTCCACTGCATCTGCAAATTCCTTTGGCTGGTTAAGGATTGAAAGCTCAAAGTTAGTGTCCTGTGAAGAACCTGTGTGATCCACAATAAAGCTTTTCTGCTCAAATGGAATTCTTGTTGCAACTGGAATGTAGGCAACACCAATTTTTTTTACCTTGTAGTCTCTTCGGATATCTTTGTGAGCTTCCTGGTAAGCCTGGATGTTCTGGCTGAAGGACTCAATGTTTTTTTTGGAAACATTATATTTGTAGAAATTGATTCCGGCAAATCCCAATGCTCCAATTGCAAGAATAACTGCAAAAATCAGTGATCCCCATAGGAGCCAGAGAATAAGGAACAAAGGTACTGCTGAACTTGCCCCGACAATTGAAAGAATCTTTTCCTTTTTTTTGTTTGATTCATTTAATTCTATTTCCTTCTGGCATGAATCAATTTTTGCCTCAAGATCCTTTTCTTCTGCAACAATTTTTTCTGCAGCTTTTTTGTAGTAATCAAACAATATTTTTGCCTGATCCTGGTAAATATTTGCCGAGTCTGTAAATACTCTTCCTGTCATTTTTTTTGATTCCTTTAATTTAAACAAAATCCTTCAGGACTTCGTTTACTGTTTTGTTTTTTTTGGAGCAGTCTTTGAAAGTCTCAAAAACTGCTGTTTATAATATGCAATTTAGTTCAATATTGTTTTTCTCATATCTACAATCTGCTCAAGTCCTGCAATCTGCTTTGAGAGTGCATCAGGACTTGTGAATGATGAGAATGCAATTTCTGTGAGCATGTCTTTTATTTGTTTTTCAAGTCTTGTTGCATTTTCGTTGTTGTCAACTGGCGAGATGTAAAGAATCTTGTCGGAAAGTTTTTCGTACTGTTTCTTGCATTCATTGAAATTGTCTCCAAGGGTGTTCATCTTTACGCTGAGCATCTTTACCTGTTCCTTGATTTCCTTGATTGATGAAAGGAGATTTTTTTCTTTTGCCTGAACACTGTCAATATGACTTCCTGTCAAAGCTGAAAGATAGATTGATGCGAGGAATGAAAGGCATGATACCAGGAAGAGTATAACGGCAATTTTCATTCCGTATGTTTCAACACAGAATGAGATGACAACTGAAACGATAACTCCACCAATAAAGAACAATGCGTTTAGAGACAAAAGTCCATATCCAATGAATGCACCGCCAGTGTCCTCTGAAAATTTCGGAGGAAAATAAAGGGGCAGGAAGAGAACAAGGTATGATATTACGATTGAAATCCATAGGAATTTGTGCTGGTCACTGAGATTTTCTGTTGACCCCTCAAAGAGATAGAATGCAGCAGCAATAATTGCAAGACCGCCAAGCAATAGGATTGTTCTGAAAATAATGTTTGTATTCTTATTCATTATGATTTACCTCACATTTTGTTTCCGCAGTTAGGGCAGAATTTAATTCCTGGTGTTACTGGAGTATTGCATCTTGGACAATTATTTCCTCCCTGCATTCCCTTTGACATAATGTCCAATCCGGCACCACATGCAACACATCTCTTTGCATTTGGTGCATTGTCAGCTCCACATACAGGACAGGCGTTGTATGGATCACCGCAGAAAGGACAGAATTTTGAAGTTGCAGGGAATTTCTTTGCACAGTTTGAGCAGAACACTTCTTTCTTTGCATTCATTGGTGCGCTTTGACCCATCTGGTTCATTCCCATGCCCATGTTTCCCTGTGGCTGCTGCATTATTGCCTGACCCATGCCGTTGTTTCCGCCAAAGCCGCCTGTCATCATCACGGCACCCATCATGCCCATGTCTCCGCCTTTTGAAAGTGCGTTGTTTGCCGTGTTGAATGCCTGTTTCTGCTGCCATGTGTATCCTGCAATGCTCTGTGCCGAACGGTCTGCAAGTGCATCTGAAATTTTCTTTCCGTCTGGGGTAGATGTGTCAAGGTCAACTGAAGTAATGTAGAATCCTGTAAGTTCAAATCCGTAGTCTTCCCAGAATTCCTTCATGGGCTGACCAATAAACTGTGAAAGCTGGTCAAGATAAGCTGCAATCTGCGTTATGCCAACTCTGTTTGCTGTCATGTATGAAATAATAGAGCTGTTTGTTTTTGCAACCAATGGTCCCATAAAGTGGTCGGTAAGCTGCATTGAATTAAATGTCTGGAGTGTTCCAACAAGTTTTAGAAGGAATCTTTCGGCATCCTTAACCTTGAGACCGTATCTTCCCTTTGCAACAAGAGGAATCATCTGGCCGTAATCAGGATCCATGAATCTCATTGACTCTGTTTTCCAGTCAATTGTGAGAGGAGCTGTCTTGTTTACGAACCATACTTCTGATTCAAATGGATTTTTTCCACCGAATGGAATTCCAAAGAGGTTTCGGAGTAACGGAAGGTTTTCTGTTGAAAGTGTATGTTTACCTGGACCGAATTTTCCAATAATTTGTCCCTTGCTGAAAAGAACAGCTTCCTGTGATTCATGAACAACAAGCTGTGTGAATGTGCTCAGGTTTGTTTCTGGAAATTTCCATGCAAAGATATCATTTGATTGCGGATTCCAGTCCACCATGTCAATAAATGCCATAAAAAACTCCTGCTTATTTATGAAGATTAGTTTTGTTTATTTTATTTCATTGTATTCCGATTCAGGATTTTTTTAAAGAATTTATTGTTTATTATGATGATTGCCTGGTATATTTGATATGTAAAAGCAGTTTTGAGGTGTATCAAGGTTATGTCGGAAAATAATGAAGTTGTTGAGTTGAAAAATACATTCAGGAAGGAGTGCAGGAAACTTCTTGTTTCATTGGATCCCATTACCAAGGCTTTTGAAAGCTGCGGAAAGTGCGTTTCCTTCATTCAGTCCCGGGTGTTTCGCGAGTCTGATATTTTCTTTGGATTCATGCCGACAAAAAATGAAATGGATATTCTTCCCGTTTTAAGAAATGCCCTGGAGCAGGGAAAAAAAGTTCTGGTTCCACGGGTTGTTCCAGGTTCCAGGGATATGGACTTCTTCTATATAGAAAAAGACTTGAACAGGGAGACTGAATTGGGGACCTTTGGCATCTATGAACCGGTGAAAGGTCTTGTCAAGGCTGATTTGCAGGAAATTTCAGAAAAATACGGAAAGAAAATCTGTGTTCTTGTTCCTGGCCTTGCTTTTGGGAAAGATCATTCACGGCTGGGCCATGGTGCCGGGTTTTATGATAAATTTCTTGGAAACCTGAAGAAAATGACAGGTGGAAGGGCAGTGTTTGTGGGTGTTTCCTATGGCGCCCTGGTTTTTGATTCTGTTCCCCATGAAAGTCATGATGTTTCAATGGATATGCTGATAGGTGATTTCCATGCCATTCTTTGAAGATTTTCGAGTTTTGCTACCCCGGGAATAATTTGGAAATTCCTATTGTTTGAAATGTTTTTTTACTGTATTCTTTTGACACAACTAAAAAAAAGCTGACGTTGACAGCTGTTGGAAAATATCCCGAGTTAAGGATGAGGATAAAACCTCATTTCAGTAATGGAGAAAGTCGATGCTTGAAAATAAGGGCACCAATCAGTATTTCATTACCAGACAGGAATCCACAGAATCTAATGCCCGCAGTTATCCACGCAAATTTCCGTTTGCATTGGCAAAAGCCAGTGGATCATGGGTTGAAGACGTTGAAGGAAACAGGTATCTGGATTTTTTGTGCGGAGCAGGTACTCTTGCACTTGGTCACAACGACCCTGAAGTAAATCAGGCTATGGTGGAGCTTATCACAAGCGGTGCGCCACTACATACACTTGATTTAACCACACCTACAAAGGACGCATTCGTTCACACCTTGCTTTCTAATCTTCCAAAAGAACTTTCAGAAAACGCTAAGATTCAGTTCTGCTCACCAAGTGGAACCGATGCGACAGATGCCGCACTTAAACTTTGCAAGACAGCCACAGGACGAACAAGCATCATAGCATTCCAGGGTGCATATCATGGCATGGGTCATGGAGCAATGGCTTGTACCGGAAATCTTGGGGCAAAATCAAAGATAAACGGTCTTATGCCTGAAGTTCATTTTTTCCCGGCTCCAAATTCCTACCGATGTCCTTTTGGCCTTGGCGGAGAAGCTGGAACTGATGCCTGCTGCAATTTCTTTGAACGCACCCTCAAGGATCCTGAAAGCGGCATTCCAAAACCTGCAGCTGTAATCATTGAACCTATCCAGGGAGAAGGCGGAGTAATCCCTATGCCTGAAAAATTCATGCAGACAATCCGTCGCGTTACAAAGGAACTTGACATTCCAATGATCGTCGATGAGATCCAGTGTGGAATGGGACGTTCGGGAAAACTCTTTGCATTTGAATATTCTGACATTGTTCCTGATGTGGTTCTTGTTTCAAAGGCCATAGGCGGAACTCAGCCACTTGCTGTTGTAGTCTACAATAAGGAACTTGACAAATGGCAGCCTGGAGCCCATGCGGGAACTTTCCGCGGAAACCAGCTTGCAATGAAGGCAGGCACAGTCGTCCTTAACAGAGTGTCAAAACCTGAATTCCTTGCTGATGTTGTACGTAAAGGAGAAATCTACAGAAGCCGTGTGAATGCCCTCAAGGAAAAGGTAAGCATCATCGGTGACGTTCGCGGAAGAGGTCTTATGTGCGGAATTGAATTTGTTGATCCACGCGGACCAAAGGATTCAATGGGTTCATATCCTTTCAGCGGAGAGATTGCCGCAAAGGTTCAGCATGAATGCTTTGAGAACAAGCTTGTAATGGAAAAGGGCGGAAGATTCGGAAGTGTCATGAGATGTCTCTGCGCCCTCAACATTTCAGACGAAGACCTCAACCATGGACTTGATATCTTTGAGAAGGTAGTTCTGAAGATTGATGCGGAAATTACAGGAAAATAATTAAAATACTTCTGCATGATTTATTTTTGCAGACATCATTGTTTCCCGCAGAAAACGCGGATTCGTACAGAGTTTTTT
>SAMEA3663025__coassemble_1566_pt1 | contig 9763 bp, 4 predicted proteins | sample SAMEA3663025__metabat2_high_PE_027 | metagenome-assembled genome bin SAMEA3663025 (sample SAMEA3663025) | pig gut metagenome | biome: pig gut; feature: pig-associated habitat; material: faeces | place: France | collected 2012
GAAATTCTCGGAAAATCTTTTATGGATTTTTTTCACCTTGATGATGAAAATCATTTCAACATTTTGCTTTTTTCATATCCCATGGATTTTTCTTTTCTTGTGAAAGCTTTGAATGAAATGTCATTGAAAAAGAAAGTCAGCGTTTTTGTGGCAAATGGGGCAGGCAAGGAATCCTTCATGAAAATTTCATCCCTGCTTGAAAAAAATATTTCTCTTGTGGAACTGCCGTATATTCCGCAGAAAGTCTGGGATGCGCTATTGACTCTGATGGACTTTGCTTTTATTCGTGGTGAAGATTCCTTTAGCCGATCCTGCCTGATCGGGAAATCTTTTGCATGGAATATTTATCCCCAGGATGAAGAATACCATTTTGTTAAGCTTATTGCCTTTCTTGAAAGAATGAAGACTTTTTTCAGTGAATCTTGTTTTTCTCTTATCAGGGAATTTTTTGTTCTCTATAATTTTGATTTGTCCAGAACTTTGGGTGATGATGCTCTTGATGCTTTGACTGGATTTGATTTTCCGAAATCCAGGGAAGAGCATTTGTCCAGAATGGAAAAACTTTGTCTTGGTATGTTTAATGCAAATCCTGATCTTGATTCCATGTTTTTTGATTTTTCTGAGAGTATCCTTCAAAACGGAAATCTGGCAGTGAATCTTCTTGATTTTATGAAGACATATTGATTCTTTGTTATATGGACTTCTAAAAATTGCATTTTTATAATCTTCCATGATATACTTTGTTTTTAGAATAAATTTTCCAAAAAATTTTTTGAGGTATAGAATATGGCAAAGAAATCAGACAACGCATGCAAGGGTGTAGCACGCGCTCCACATCGTTCACTTTATTACGCATCAGGTTACACTGATGAAGAATTGAATCAGCCAATGGTTGGTATTATCTGTGCAAAGAATGAACTTATTCCAGGTCACATTGAGCTTGACCGCATTGCAGAAGCCGTTAAGGCTGGTGTTCGCATGGCCGGCGGTACTCCAATTGAATTCCCAGCCATCGGCGTTTGTGATGGTATTGCCATGGGCCACGAAGGTATGAAATATTCCCTCGTAACTCGCGAGCTTATTGCTGATAGCGTTGAATGTGTTGCAAAGGCTCATCAGTTTGACGCTCTTGTTATGATTCCTAACTGTGATAAAATCGTTCCTGGTATGCTTATGGCTGCTGCCCGCCTTGATTTGCCAACTGTTTTTGTATCGGGCGGTCCAATGATGCCAGGTCATCTTGCTGGTAACGATCCATCAAATCCATATTCTGGAAAAAATCTTTCTTTGACTGACATGTTCGAAGCTGTTGGTGGTCTTGCTGTTGGTAAGGTTACAGAAGCTCAGCTTAAGGAAATGGAACATCGCGCTTGCCCGGGTTGCGGTGCATGTTCAGGAATGTTCACAGCAAACTCAATGAACTGTCTTACAGAAGTTCTGGGCCTTGGTCTTCCAGGTAACGGAACTATTCCTGCAGTAACTGGTGAACGCATTGCTTTGGCTAAACACGCAGGTATGGCTGTAATGAATCTTTACAAGAAGGGAATCACTGCACGCCAGATGATGACTGCAGAAAACTTCCGCAACGGTCTTGCTGCTGACATGGCTCTTGGCTGTTCAAGTAACACAATGCTTCATCTTCCTGCTATTGCACATGAAGCTGGAGTTGAGATTGACCTTCACGAAGTAAACGAAATTTCTAACAGGACTCCAAACCTTTGTCATCTGGCTCCTGCTGGTCACACATTCATGTGTGAGCTTGACGATGCCGGTGGAGTTCAGGCTGTTCTTGCAGAACTTGCAAAGAAAAACCTCATCAATACAAACCTTATTACTGCTACTGGTAAAACTATTGCAGAAAACATTGCTGGTGTTAAGAACCGCAATCCAGAAATTTTGCGTCCAATCGAAAATCCATACAGTGACAATGGCGGTATTGCAATACTTTTTGGAAACCTTGCTCCAGACGGAACTGTTGTTAAGCGCTCTGCCTGTGCAAAAGAACTCATGCTCCACACAGGTCCTGCCCGGGTATTCAACGATGAATCAGAAGCAATGGAAGCTGTTCAGAAGGCTCAGATCAAGGCCGGTGATGTTGTAGTTATCCGTTACGAAGGTCCAAAGGGTGGTCCTGGTATGCGAGAAATGCTTGCTGTAACTGCCGCTCTTGCAGGTCAGGGACTTGATAAGCAGGTTGCCTTGATTACTGACGGCCGCTTTAGTGGTGCTACTCGCGGTGCTTCTCTTGGCCACTGTTCACCGGAAGCTGCTGTTGGCGGTCCAATTGCCCTCGTAGAAGAAGGCGACATGATTACCCTTGATATCAACAACTACAAGATTCACCTTGAAGTAAGTGATGAAGAACTTGCAGCAAGAAAGGCAAAGTGGGTTGCTCCAGAACCTAAGGTTAAGACAGGTTACCTTGCCCGCTATGCTAAACTGGTAAGTTCTGCAGACAAGGGAGCTATTTTGGAGTAGCCTTGCAGCGAGTTTTGTTGTTTTTTGCGCAAGAAAAAATGGGAGCTTTTGCGACCAAAGCGAAACTCGTTGAGCAGGCGAAAGCCTGCGACCAGATAAGGGAGCTATTTTGGAGTAGATAAAAGTTTAACTTACTAAGCATTAAATTGACTTAAAGGACTTAGTTCTGAAATTCACATAGGACTAAGTCTTTTTTATTTTTGATCTGCTTCCGGCAATGGAAGTTTCAGAAGAAAAGCGCAGTTGGCTTAACAGATAACTTTTAAAAAAAAACGTATCTTGATATAAAGCCTGATTTTTGCTTCTGATACAAGATACGGGTTTTTTAAAATTCTTTTCTATATGGTGAACTGATTAATCTGGTCACCAATTTCGTTGATGGCTCCCTTAATCTGTTCGGAAATCTGTGTAAGGGAAGTCCAGGTTTCGTTAATTTTGTGGGCATTGGAATCCATTTCTGAAATAGTATTGTTTATACGTTCAGAGGAGGCCTGAAGTTTCTTGACGTCATCCAGAATCTGTTTGTTGCCTTCGCTCATCTTTACTGACGAATTCTTTACTTCTGTAGTTGTATCATTCATTGCGTGAAGGGCTGTAATAATCTGTTTGGAACCTTCATTCTGTTCTTCCATGGCTGATTTTATTTGACGTACCAGCTGGTCTGTTTCTTTGATTTTTGTTGAAACAGATGTAAAGGATTCGCTTGATTCCACTGAGGCTGCAACAACTTCTTCGATTGATTCTTGAATTTTAAGGAGCTGTTCTCCGATTGTGCGGGACTGGCTGCCTGAAGTTTCGCTTAACTTGCGGATTTCGTCTGCAACTACACTGAATCCTTTTCCGGCTTCTCCTGCATGGGCGGCTTCAATGGCTGCGTTCATTGCAAGAAGGTTTGTCTGTTCTGCTATGTTGGAAATTGCGGCATTTGCTTCCTGTAAAAGCTGGGACTGCTTTTCTATCTGTGTAATGCGTTCGTTTACGGCTTCCTGCTTTTTGTTGCCGTTTTGAGCGTCTTCATCCAGGATGTTAAAGGATTCTGCCATTTTTTCTATGTTGCTGTTGACGGAGTCAATATTGGAAATCATTTCTTCCACGGCTGAACTTGCCTGAGAAACTCCTTCTGCCTGACCTGCAATCATTTTTTCGAGTGACTGAATGCTGGCTGCAATCTGATTGACTGCTTCTGCTGTTTCTTCAACATCATTTCCCTGATTCTGAATCTGGCTGTTTACATCTGAGATGTTTTTCAGGATTGTTTGTATTGCTTCAGAGGTATCCTGCGTGCTGCTATCAAGATTTGTACCTGCAAAAGAGAGAACGTTCTGGGATTTTATAAGGTCTCCTATGATTTTCTGCAGCTGTTCCGTAAAGGAATTGAATCCTTCTGAAATTTCTCCGATTTCATTTTTAAGATTGAAGTGGAGCCTGTTTGTTAAATCTGCATGTCCGCTGGAAATCTTTTTAAGGGCAATAGCAATGTGCTTGACGGGATGAGTAATTTTCACAGAGAGGAAAAGAGAACCGATTATTGCTACAAAAAGGACTATTGAAGAAATTATGATTATGATTTTGAGGCTGTCTGTAAGTTCAGAGTAAAGTTCAGAAATGGGACCGAATGCTACAAGCTTCCATCCGCAGAGATTGGACATTTTTCTTGCGGCAAAATACTGTTCGCCGTTATTAAGGTTTAGGTATGGTTCATTGTCCGGTATCTGAGAATTAAGGCTGGAAAATCCTGTATCATCGTAGAAGTTGTCCTTAGCAACTTTATACGGGTCAGGATTAGTAACGTATTTTCCTTTTGAATCAATCATGTAGGCCTTGCAGCTTTCCGTAAGCTTGACTTCGTTTACCATGGCAACGACTTTATCCAGAAGAAGGTCTATTCCTATTACTCCGGCAAATTCACCCCTTCTGTTTTTAAAAGCCTTTGAAAGGGTTACGACAATGCCTTTTGACTGTTCATCAACATAAGGATTGGAAAAGACAATTGTTCCCATTGAATCGCGGGCATTTATATACCAGCTTCTGGTTGTCTCGTCAAAATCAGACGGTGCTCTCCAGTGAATGTTTGTAAAGGTAAAGCCGCCTCTGCAGGTGGGTATTGCACTGGAAACATAAAGCATGGAGCAGTCGGTATCGTCGGCAGCCTGTGCAACAAGAAACTCTTCAATAGAATCTCTTTCGTAATGTTCAAGGTTTTCTACATAGGAAGAAACGACTTCAATGGTGTGTTGTGCTTTAGAAAGAAAACTGTCAATCTGGTGGTTTACGTTTTCAACTTGAAGTTTAGAAATTGCTGTAATTTCTTTGTGGATTATTTTTTGCTGTGTAAGTGAAGCTGTGACTGCGAGAAAAACTATTAACAGCAATGTCAGAACCGTATGACTCAGAATAAGCTGGTAGCGGATTCGCATAAAAGGGAGACTCCTTAATTAAATTGATTTATATTTATTTAATTATAACTACGAAAATTTAAATTAACAAGAAATTTATTTTATTCTGAATGAAGAAAATTCTTTTAGTTGTGAATGGTCTGTTAAAGTGTTTCCATGGGCATATAATGCAATTGTAAAAATAAAACTCATGGATAAAAGAAAAAAGTTTCTTTTCATTGAAAAATACAAAAGCAGTGATTTTCCTTGCTTTGGATTTTTTTTGGGCGGAACTAGTTGACAATCAGAAGAGATGCTGTTCTTCCGTCAGGCGTGTAGCATTTCTGTGGATTGGTGTTGTCCGGGAATGATGTGATTCCGGTATAGAATGCATATTCGTATTTTCCAGGTGGCAGCGGAAGCTCCAACTCGTAGAGGCCTGGCGAAACTTCTGTCATCTGATAGATCCAGCTGTCCCAGTTTGTGAAGCTTCCGCCCACTCTTATCTGCTGTCCGGATTTTCCACGATAAACAAATCTTACTGTATCTTTCTTGATGTTTTCTGTCATTGGAAGGATGTTTCTTGAAGCATCAACGTGTGAAAGTGTAAGGTTTGCATCCCTTGAGAAGATCTTGTTTTCATTCACTGGATCTGTTGTCCAAAGTCCGTCAATTACCAGCCTGTAGTTTACCGACAGAATGTTTTTTGGAAGCTTTAATATATAGAAGAGAAGTGATCCGGAGTCTTTGTATTCCATGTCTGTGAATTTCTTTATCTTGTATGAATGGATTGTCCTGAAGTTCTCGAAGTCAAAGGCAATTCCAACATGGCGTGCCGTGTGAGGTGCCGTGAAAATAACGTAATCTCCATCAAGATATGGGGCCCTGACTTCCTGGATTTCTGAAACAAGCTGTGAATAGTCCAGTTCTTCATCGCTTGGCAGTGTCTTGTCTTCCGCTGAAAATGCAGTTGAAACGCAAAGAATGGCTGCCAGGACGTAAATAAATCTTCTTTTCATATTAACTATTTCGGAATTTTCAATTCATAATTTAATAGAAGATTCCCAAAAAAATGCTTTTTACGCATTGATCAGAATTTATGCGAAGAACAAAAGAGACTGGTTTAAGATGCCTATATTCCCCTTAACTTGGAAAAAAATTATGCCGATATTGGAATTGATATAATATAACTTTGTGGAGTATAATTAAGAACCATGCCTGGATTAAAACAGCTGCAGCAATTCAATTCAGATATATTAAACCTCGGTGATGAATCAAAGCTTCGTGCTGCCCGTGGAGAGAAACCGGTATTGGTTCCTATTCCAAAAAATGTGCAGGATGTTGATGATTCGGAAGACTTTATTTCCGGACTTCCTGTAATTTCAGACGAAGAAATGGCTCAGGCCGAAGCTGCTGCCAAGGAACGCGAAAAAGAAGCTAATGATTTCTCTGATTTCATGGACAACGGCTCAGATGAAAGTGATGAGGCTTCAGAAAAGCCTGCGCAGGAAACTGCAGTTGTTCCAGACGTTTCAGACCTTCTTCCATCCACAGGAGACATGGATCTTGGTGATCTTGATTTAAGTGAATTTGAACCTGAACCAGAGCCGGAGCCTGAACCAGAACCTGAGGAAATAGCCATTGAAGACATGGATCTTGACTCTCTTCTTGCACCAGCTCCAAAACCTGAACCAGAGCCGGAGCCTGAACCGGAACCTCAGACTGTTGACATGGAAGCATCAGAAAGTATTCAGGATGATTTTTTTGATCAGGATTTTACATCCAGCCAGGATGTTTCGGCTTCAGTTCCAAAGTCAGAAGACACCATAGGAACTTCATTTGATTCCTCACTTTTTGACATGCCTCAGGAAGAATCAGCTGATGAGGTTGAGGAAGCAGTTCCGGAGCTGGACACTGAATCTTTTGCATCAACATTTGGTTCTGGCTCAGCAGATGATTTGCCAACAGTTGATGATTTGCCTTCTGATTACTCTTTGAATGATCTTCCTCCACTTGAGGATCTTTCCTTTGACATAGACGCAGATTCTACTCCTGCAGAAGAAATTCCAGAAATATCAGAAAATACAGAAATATCAGAAAATCCGCAAATATCAGAAACTGAATCTCTTGAACCAGAGACATTGCCTCAATCTGCTGATTTTGACCCTGAGTCTCAGGAATCGGAAACTTCACTTGATGATCTGGATCTTCCTTCGTTTGATAATCCAAATTCGGATTTTGAAACTGATTCAGCTGCCCTGGACATGAATGATACTATTCCCAGTGAATTCAATGAAACCAGCGAAGCCGATTTGTCTAAGTCTGAAGAACTTCCAGCCACAGATGAACTTAGCCTTGACCTGCCTTCACTTGATGACCAGGCTCCGGCATCCACAGACGAACTCAGCCTTGACCTGCCTTCACTTGATGACCAGGCTCCGGCAGCCACAGACGAACTCAGCCTTGACCTGCCTTCACTTGATGACCAGGCTCCGGCATCCACAGATGAGCTCAGCCTTGACTTGCCTTCACTTGATGACCAGACTCCGGCAGCCACAGACGAACTCAGCCTTGACCTGCCTTCACTTGATGACCAGGCTCCGGCATCCACAGATGAACTTAGCCTTGACCTTCCTTCACTTGATGACCAGACTCCGGCATCCACAGATGAACTTAGCCTTGACTTGCCTTCACTTGATGACCAGGCTCCGGCATCTACAGACGAACTTAGTCTTGACCTGCCTTCACTTGATGATGATTCAGCAGACATGGATTTTTCTGCAGAGGCTAGTGGAATCGGTGACCTTGATTTTTCTTCTGAGGCAGACAATTCAGATTCAGATTTTGCCCTCGGTGATGTTGACAGCGATGATTTTACAATTCCGGGATTTTCAGATACTGTTACGGCTAATCTTGATAAGAAACCTGTTGTTGAAACTCTGGACTTTAGTAAGGCTCAGGAACCGGCTGATGATGAGTCAAACAAGCCTAAGAATACATTCACTGATAACGAATACAAGCGTTTCCTGAAAAATCTCAAGGATTATCCCCTTAACGTTCGAATTGCACTTGAAGATTTCGTAGTAAAGAACGAATTCACTGATGATGCAATTTTCGGTATTCTTGAAAAGGTTCTGCGTAAGGCTCCTGCAAGACAGGTTGCTTCAGAACTTGAAAAGCTTCTTGATATTCAGCTTGATGTTCCTCGTGATTTTGAAAAACGTTCAGTTGCTGAATATGAAGCATACAAAAAATCTGTTGAATATCAGCTTAAGAACAGAATCATTCCTGGTGCAATTCTTACTGGTGTTGCCGCAGTGCTTATTTTCTGCATTGTTACTCTTTCAAAGAAATTCATCTATGAACCTATTTGTGCTTCAATTCTTTACAATCAGGGATATGAACTTCTTGAAGACAATCAGTATGCTCAATCAGAAGAAACCTTCAACGAGGCTCTTAATTACAAGCCTGTGAAAAAATGGTTTTTCAAGTATGCGGAAGGTTACAGGCGTCACAAGCAATATGACCGTGCAAGAATGATGTATCGTGCCATTGTCCAGCGCTATGACCATGACAAAAAGGGTGCTTTGGATTGGGCCGGAATGGAATGCTATGATCTCTACAACTATGAGGAAAGTGAACGACTCATTAAGCGTGAGGTTCTTGATTATTACATAAATGACCGTGACGCCGTTCTTCAGCTGGGTGATGTTTATCTTGAATGGGCAACTGACCGCGATCCGACAAAGTTTGAGCTTGCAAAAGAACAGTATGATCTTCTTGTTGAGCTTTATGGAACAGATGACCTTATTAATTCAAGACAGATGAGATATTTTATCCGCACAGATAACCTCAGAATGGTTCTTGGATACAAGGAAATGTTCATGTCAAAGGGCAGGCATCTTGAACCGCAGGATCGAATTGAGCTTTCTGAGTATATTCTCGACAAGCGCTATGGTGTTCTGCGTCCTGCTGAAAAGGAACTCCTTTCATCCATTGAAGATGTTCGTGCTCTTCTTGAAGGTGCAGTAAAGGCCGCTCCGGAAAATCCGGTTGCATTGTACAATATGGCACGCTACTTCGTTAACACAAACAACGGAAAGGGAGCAGCCCAGATGATGAAGTCTGCCATTGCTCAGTTTGAAAAGCAGACTCGCAGAAACAAGAGAGAAACTTACAAGTACATCAATGCAGGCTTCTTGGTGAGGAAATGGTTGAGGAAAGGGAATATATTACTGCAGAGGAACTCTACGGTAAGGGAATTTCAATTTTCGAAAAAGAAAACAGCACAAGTGGTTTTGAGAGCGATGAAAACACAGGTCATCTCTATTCTGATCTTGCTGATCTTGATTATTTTATCGCAGGTGACAATGATGCAGCTCTCAAGAACTATGTCAATGCTGTAAACAATAAGTATGATACTTCGTCTGTCAGATACAGAATTGGATATATCCAGTATGAAAACCACAATTATCCGGAAGCATTGGGTTCTTTCATCAAGAGCCAGGATACGTCAGGAAATGACACTCATCTTCTTCTTGCACTAGCAAACACTTTGAGCCTTTCAAGTGACAACCATGTTGCAGCCGGATATTATGAGCGTCTTTTGAGCCAGCTTGATTCAGACAGGCAGAAATATGCAGTTCTTCTTCCTCAGGTTCGCGAGGATCAGGCAGATATTGTAGAAACATACATGAAGGGATCCAACAATCTTGGTGTTACTCTTTCCCGCATTGCAAATCTCACTGGTAACAGCGAGTTGAATGCCCGTGCAATTGTTTGTCTCCAGGAAAGCTTGAGGGCTTGGGATGCACTTACAAGAAATCAGCAGACAATGATTCGTCTTGAAGGATCAAATCTTGCTGAGCAGAACATCAAGTACATTACTCATCCAACTTCAGATTATGAGC
>SAMEA3663025__coassemble_1641_pt1 | contig 9499 bp, 10 predicted proteins | sample SAMEA3663025__metabat2_high_PE_027 | metagenome-assembled genome bin SAMEA3663025 (sample SAMEA3663025) | pig gut metagenome | biome: pig gut; feature: pig-associated habitat; material: faeces | place: France | collected 2012
GATTCCGAAACGAGTTCGGAATGACGCTACGCAACGAACTTTTTGGTCAGCCTCGTATTTATGAAATCAAGGCTTGGTCTTTCACCTTTTTCGGTTTCATAAAACTCTACCATAAACTTTTCGTTCATACTTTAAATATAGGATATTTCCTATATTTGTCAAGATTTTTCCAACTATCATAATTTCATTTGTAAGGTCACCAAGTGCATTTAGTTCACTTGTGTTGTCAAATATCCCATTAATTCATCTTTTGTTTCTTTTGTTATTTTAGGAACATCACTAATTGTTGGAATTTCTCTAATGATTTATCTAACAGAATCTTTTTTAGAACCAAAACAACTAGAAAAAAGAACAGCAATTTCAAATATTGGTATCAAAATTTTTATTCTTTTCATAAAATCCTCCAGCGATTTTCATTTGCTTTATAATCATTCAACGAATGATTCGAATAAATGTTGGAGATTTTACTTTCACCGAAAGTGCCCCAGTGTGCCATCAACCTAACAGAAATTTTCCGTATTCCGTATATTTTTTTTACTGCACTTTTGTCCATACAATATTCAATATATTTAAAGTACATTTTTATTTAAAATTCTGAAGCGTTTTTCATTTTGAAATATTATGGTTTTAAAAATGTATTAGCATTTACAATTCCAAATCTACAATCCCCGATTTGTATTACTCGCCATCATAAAAATCAAGATAAAGTTGACCATCAGGAATATTTATTACATATATCCAGCCATTTTCATCTGTTTTTGTGTGGATTTCAAACTCTTCATCTTCATGAATTACATATATTACGCACTTTCGGTTTGAAATTGGTTTTCCAGTGAAATCATACATGAACTGAGTCTTTATCCAGTTTTTTCCGTCCAGAGTGATGTTCTTTGCGATGAGAGGTGAATGAAGTATTTCATCCGAATCGATTTTCTTAGGACGACGTGCTGAATCTTTTTCCGCTTTTTCTGGTTTTGTAAGTATGTTTATATAACTAATATTTTCTTCAGAATATATAAAAGAAATCAGAAAATCCTGAGATTCATAGAATATTGCATATCCATTGTCCGTCCACCCATTAGGAAAGTCCTCAAGGACAACGTTTTTCGGCTTTCCTACGTATTTTCCAAGAAACAAATCATCTGTCGGACGGAATATTTCCACAGTATCGATTGTCCACGAACGATTTTTTACATATTTTATCCTGTAGATAAATTCCTCCGCTCCGCACGTAATGGTACAGGCTTCTCTCCAGCCGTGTTTTTTGTCAAATGCATCCGTATCCTTTGGACCGTGCACTTCGTATTCAGGTTCTTTGCCGAAATAGTCACTGTAAGATGACAGGATTCCTTGATGTGCATAATCAAAAATCGTTTTTTCTGCGTCAGAACTTTTAAGACCTCTGTTCGTTGCACATGAAGCAAAGCTACTTATCAGCATAAGTGCCGAAAGTATGTTAATTATGATTTTGTTTGTTTTCACTATTCCTCCGTACACCAGTGGTGCATCCACATAACTAGCGTTTAAACAGTGGCGGGGTCGACCCGACATCCGCTTTGAAGATGGTGTTAGGTGTTACTACTTCATCATTGCTGAATAACTCAAATGATGTTCCCTTGCATAATTTATAAAGTCTTTTTCTTCCTGAGTTACTCTTATCTGGAATTTTAATGGCTGCTTGAATTTTTGTTTTCTTCCTGCATTCTCTCTTGCTCCACCATGTCCAAACTCTTTTTCATAAGCAGCAAGACCAGATTTTTTCATATATTCTTTTTCTGTTATGATTTTTTCATCTGCAGAAACTTCATTCGCAAACTTCTTAAAAACATAACCTTCTGAATCTTTTACAAATACATAATCCATATCTACACCTCTTTCAATCTTGTTTCTGCAAGTTTTATTTTTTCTTTTGGAGTTTTCTGTGTTTTTTTCACAAAGACTACTCCAACCACAATAATCTGGTCTTCTTTATATTTAAACAATGATCTAAGTTCATTGCTTTTTATTTCAAAGATTTTTTTCTGAATCGGTTTTACACGAACAAATTCAATACCTTCATTTTCTATTTTCGCATATTCCGATTTCAATAATTCTTGCTGAGCCGGATCCAATGCTTTTATTTCATTTTCAACAGCTTCTAATTTTGTTACTTTGAACTTCATAGCTTAAATATACTACTTATTTTGAATTTGTCAACATATTCAAATAGATACAAAAAAGACAGGCTTGACCTGCCGTACTAACAAATTTATTTCTAACAATATAGAGTTGTTTAATAATTCTTCAATTCTTCGAAATCAAAAAGAGGCATATCATTTGGAATGAAAATCAAGAACTTACGATATTTTTCTATCCATTCTCCTGTATCAACCCACATAGGTGCAGTCAACAAAACATAAAACCATTTTCCACATTTATTGTCCTGAACATCACTTTTCAAAATTTCCAGGACTCTTACTTTCATTCCTCCCTCATGATTTAATGTTCGATATTTTACTTTTGCCGAATAATCTTTTTCAATTCTTAAATCTATTTCATCTTGTATTCTAAATGAGGACAATTCTTTTACTTTTAAGCAATCTGCCAAAGTGATTCCATGTGCATATGTCATAATTATAAAAATAAGATTAAAACAGATACACAACAAAACTTTTTTCATTTTACATCTCCGTACACCAGTGGTACCGTCAACCTAACAAAAACTCTTAGTATCCGCCATAATTTTTTTTTACTGCACTTTTGTCCATACAATATTCAAAATATTTTAAGTTTATTTTTTTTATAATATAGCCAAAGATTACAGAAATTCTTGACATAGATATATCAATTCTATTTCTTCCTGTTGAATCATCTTTGCAAAACATTTCAAAAGCAACATCAAAAATGAAATCATCAAGAATATAAAAAACTACGTAGATGCAGTGCTGGAAGAACTCTATCAAATTGATGTCAGATATTGAACTGATCCTGCCATTATGAATGATAATGAAAACAGCAAAAAAAAAGACTCCAGTTAAAAACTGAAGTCTTTATAACATTAAGCCGCAACTTGTTGTCGGCTTGAAAACCTTTTCGACCGCAGGTGAAAACCTGTCGGGCGATTAAACTTTTTAGGCTGCAAACAGAGTTTGTCAGCCTGAAAAAGAATTAGCAGTTTTCTGCGAAGTATTTGATTGTGCGAACCATCTGTGATGTGTAGCTGTTTTCATTATCATACCAAGAAACAACTTCAACCTGGTATGTGTCATCGTCGATCTTAGATACCATTGTCTGTGTTGCATCAAAGAGTGAACCGAACTTCATTCCGATTACGTCAGAAGAAACGATTTCGTCTTCGTTGTATCCGAATGATTCGTTAGCAGCAGCCTTCATTACAGCGTTGATAGAATCCTTTGTGATGTCCTTTCCCTTTACTACTGCGAAGAGGAGAGTTGTTGATCCAGTTGGTGTTGGAACACGCTGTGCTGAACCGATGAGCTTTCCGTTGAGTTCTGGGATTACGAGACCGATAGCCTTTGCTGCACCTGTTGAGTTAGGTACGATGTTCTGTGCACCAGCACGTGAACGGCGGAGGTCACCCTTTCTCTGTGGACCGTCAAGAATCATCTGGTCTCCAGTGTAAGCGTGGATTGTAGACATGATACCAGACTGGATTGGGTATGCCTTGTTGAGAGCCTGTGCCATTGGAGCGAGACAGTTTGTTGTACAAGAAGCTGCAGAAATGATCTTGTCATCCTTTGTGAGGTTCTTGTTGTTTACGTTGTATACGATTGTCTTGAGGTCGCCTGTTGCAGGAGCAGAAATTACTACTTTCTTTGCACCAGCTGTGATGTGTGCTGATGCCTTTTCCTTGTCGCAGTAGAAACCTGTACATTCAAGAACAACGTCTACATTGTATTTTGCCCATGGGCAGTTTGCTGCGTCTTTTTCTGCAGAAATCTTGATTTCCTTTCCATCAACGATGATTGAGTCATCTGTAGAAGATACAGTGTGCTTTCCTTCACCGATGCGTCCCATGAATCCACCCTGTGCTGTATCATACTTGAGGAGGTGAGCGAGCATCTTTGGGCTTGTGAGATCGTTGATAGCTACAACTTCATAACCATCAGCTTCGAACATCTGGCGGAATGCCAAGCGGCCAATACGACCAAAACCATTAATAGCAACTTTAACCATAGTAAGTTAACTCCTTGAATAATTTATTCAAACTGTATTTTAATATCAAAGCAGTTAATTGTCAATGAGACCAAAAAAACTGCAATATTTCACAAGTTTTTCCTATTTTGCATCAACAGAAGATTTTATTGCTGATGAATCATAATCTCCGGATTTTTCAAGGATTCTCTTTGCCTTTCTGGCATTTGCATTCTTCTTTTTTCTTCCATATTGATATGTCTTTGGTTTTTCTTCCTCAGAAACTTCTTCCTCTTCAGCATCCTTTGCAATTTCCTGAACCTTGGACATGAGTCCTGAATACCTGCCCTTTTCCCAAATATCAAGTCCGGTTCCCTGGGTAGCTACGTCTGCATGATCAATATAATGCTCACATATTTGTGCAAAAGCAGGTCTGCCATACTTTGCAAATTCCTTTCCAAGTGCATATCGAAGATTTTTTCTTGCATCACTTTTGAGAGTTTCCTCGGCAAGGGCAATAATCTCACTTGTTCCTGCATGATCGGCCTCAAGCAAAGCTGATGCAACCTTTACCTTAACCTGATCTCCGACTTTCTTGTCAGTAATAAGTCCAACAAGATATTCATTACCTTCACTGGTATTCATGCCGGCAATGACTGCGTAGCATTTTTCCTTTACAGCCTTGAGTTCATCCTTGTGATTGCATCTGTAAATCAGCGACGGGACAGATTCCTTGAGATTTTTTTCCTTGACGCAATCAATTGCCTCCATTCTGACCTTATATTGTGAATCACGAATGGCTTCTATAATTACATTATTTGACTTTTCACTTGAAAAATGAGAAAGCCCCTTTATGACATAGATTCTGAAATTTGGATCATCACTTTCATAAAGCTTGAGAAGAATTTCCTCAGACTCAGGCTTTTCCATGGCACCAATGGCTTCTGCAGCATACATTCTGACAAATGAATTCTCGTCCTCATCCCTGGCAATTTCCGTAAGCTTGTCCCAGGTTTCAAGAACCTTCATTCTTCCCAGAACTTTCATCAAGGCCTGTCTCTGGGCAACACTCAAGTCATTTCGATCAAGATAGTCAGCAAGGAACAAGGCCTCATCCTTACCACCAAGCTCCCCCACAGCAGTCAGGGCACCAGTAAAGTAACTTTCTTCTTCCTTATCAACCAGATCAATCAATCCGGGAACAGCATCAGTGATTTTTGCCTCGGAAACATACTTGAAACATGCTGAAACTGTATCATCTTTTTCATCATAAGGATCATTTATTACGGTACATGCATAGTCACCAAGGCAAGGATCCTTCAGCTTTGTAAAATATGCAAGGATTTTAGACTTAACCTGCAAATCTTTTGTAGTAAAAAACAAATCATAAATCGGATCAATAAATCTTGTATCCTCATTCTTTGAAAGCTCATCAATCAGGGCAGAAATTTCATCCTGGAGCCCGTACTTGAAGGTGTCACTGCATTTTTTCTCGTAGCCTTCGCTCTTATCCTGCATGGTTGAATCAGAGCTTTTTGCTGATGGTCTTTTCTTTGCAGGAACTTTTTTTTCCTTTGTATATTTTATTTTTTTTTCAGCACCATCATTTTCAGACTCTCCAGGAAGGACTTCTGAGTCCACAGATTCTGAAACAGTATCATTAGAAATAGTTTCTGCTTCTTCTGACAAATCCTGACCATATATTGATAATGGGGCAAAAAAAGACATAAGGATAAAAATAATTTTTTTCATCAAAACCTCTCTAAAACTAATAATCGGAACAAAAGCCCTTTATTTAGACAACAACTTTTCGCGAATGAAATTACAGCCGGCAAAACTAAAATTCCTGTGAATGAAATTTTTCAAGTAAAGATTTTTTATATTCCTCAAACCTATCCTCATTAATTGCCACTCTGATTTCCTTAACCATATTATTCAGAAAATAAAGATTGTGATACGAGGCAAGCATGCTGGAAAGAATTTCCTGCTCACGGAAAATATGCCTTAGGTATGCCCTGGAATATGTCTTGCAAACCTTACAATTGCATTCAGGATCAATTGAGCCAAAATCGCGTTCAAACCTTTTCTGCTTTATGGACAAAGTACCTTTGTGAGTAATGTAAAGTCCATGGCGGGCAACTCTCGTAGGCTGAACACAATCAAACATGTCCACACCATTAGAGACTGCTTCAAGAATATATTCCGGAGTACCGATTCCCATTACATACACAGGTTTTTCACGGGGTATAAACTGAACGGTATAGGCCAGAGTCTTTTCATAGATATCACTAGGTTCACCAACACTCAAGCCTCCGATTGCAAGCCCCGGTGTATCAAGGGATGATACAAACTCAGCACTCTGCTTTCTCAAGTCCTCAAAAAAATTTCCCTGAATGATGGGAAACAATACTCCATTATACCCTTCCTCATCACGAGCCTGCTTCCATCTCTTTACAGCACGCACAGCCCAATCACTGGAAAGCTTTAACGCACGCTCACTTTCCTTTCTGTCTGCTCCATAACCTGAACAAACATCCAGCTGCATCTGAATATCCGAGTTTAACTTAGCCTGGGTTTCAACAACATTTTCAGGGCTAAAAAAATGCCTGGATCCATCAATGTCACTTCTAAATTCAACACCGTCATTTTTTATCTTTCTCAGGGAAGACAATGACCACACCTGGAATCCACCTGAATCAGTAAGAAAATTTCTGTCCCACTTTGTAAAGCCATGAAGTCCACCAGCTTCTTTAACCAGATCTGCTCCAGGACGAAGATACATGTGATATGTATTGGCAAGGATAATTTCAAAACCAATTTCCTCAAGGTCATCCTTAGACAGGGCCTTTACAGTTCCCTTCGTTCCAACAGGCATGAAAACCGGAGTCTGAACATCTCCATGGGCCAAATGAAGGACACCGCACCTGGCCCTGGAATTTTTGTTTTCATGCTTTACTTCAAAAAATTTCTCGCTCATATAAAATCCTAAAAAAATTATTAGCCAATCAAATCAACACCATAAAGACATTGATGCCGCAGAAAAAAATCAGGTTCTTGCATACTTTAGCAAAACACTGCTTGCAAACACAAAGAACACAACGGGGAACCAGGCACCAAAAACAGGAGGAATGGCTCCAAATTTTGCCATGAGCATGGTAATCATCTGAAGAACATAAAACAGAACAACTGCAATGACACTCAATGCAAGACTTATAATAAGAACATTTTTTCTTGTCTTTCCGCTAAGTCCAACTGCAAGGAACACAACAATAAACACCACAAAGGGAAAGGAATATTTCTTGTAGTAAACACTCTTTGCCTCAGAAACAGGCAACCCTGCTTTTTCAAGATGGGAAATATACTGCCTTGCTTCCCGGGTGTTTACTTCCTCTACAGAAATTGTATTGTTTCTGAAAGTTTCCGGAGGCTCAACAAACCTCTTTGACATAAGGTGATTATATGGAACGTTTTTTATTTCTCCATCAATTTTTCTATATACGACAGGCTTTGAAAGCTCCCAGCAGTCATCTATCCAGGAAGCATCCTCAGCAAAAATCAATTCCTCAAAATCCTTGCTGTCATTTCGAACAAGAATCCAGAGTGATTTCAATGAAGACAGCTGGTCGTTGTAATAAGCAGCCTTGTATATAATATTGCCACCGTCGGCCATAATTACAATTCTGTCATTATCAAGAGATTTTTCTTTTTGAAGAGCCTGAGACTGAAGTTTATTTTTTTTTGCATAAGTGGGCACAACAATATTGTCCTCAAAGACAAACAAACCAAAACTCATGAAAAATCCAACTATCAGAAGAGGAAAAGAGAATTTGAAGAGTGATATGCCTGATGCAAAAATTGCCAGAAGCTCATTCTTGGCATAGAAATCACTGAGCATATAGGCAGTTGCAAAGAGCATTGATATGGGAACGGCGTACCAGACTGTCTTTGGAACATAATAATAGATAATCTTGCCAACTACACTCCACGGAACACCCTTTGACATATAATTCCAGAGATTGATTAGCAGATCCATGATACAAAGAATCAGAACAACAAAAACCATAGCACCAAAAAAAATCGAGAAAAATTTTCTGAGCATGTACATGACAATTTTCATTTTCTTCTAAGTCTCCGGTACAAAAGAACACCAATGATTCCAAGAACAAAATTGGGTGTCCACATAACCCAAAATCCGTTGAGTCCACTCCTAATTCCAAACATCTGACCAAGAATGGTAACAGCCCAATACAAAACTGAAATTATTATTCCAAAAATCAACCCCAGTGTCTGACCATCTTTTTTTCCAAACACAAGAGCCAGTGGAAATGCAAGCATGGCAAAGAAAATTGATCCAAATGGTATGGAAAATTTCTTATTGTATTCAACCTTATATGAATTCATCTGGAGCTCAGGCAAACTTCCAATTTTCTTGTACTCCCTGATTTTCTTGAATAGATCCCAGGATGTCATTTCTCGCGGGGATGTTCCACCATTATAGGAAATTATGGAATCCTCAAAAACATTCAGTTCAAGGCTGTCAGAATTCAGAACATCATACTTTTTCTTGTTTTTATCATCTACAATCATGACAAGGGAATCATTCATTCCAAGGCGCATTAGAACTCCGCTTTCAGTTGCTTTTTCCACCATGGAATTCTGGGCCATAATAAATCTGGTGGATTCATCTTTTTCTTCAATCAAAACCAGGTCACTAACTGAATTCTTTGAGACTTCCCCCACAACAACAGTAGCATCATTCATTCTCTTGATTGACTTGGATTCAAGTTCAACAGCAGGATTTGAAACAATGATTTTCTTGTACATTTTGTTGTAATTAAGAGTTCCCAATGGAAGAAAATAATCGTTCATTACAAAACTGAAAATACTGATGGCAAGACCAAGAGACAGAACAGATTTCAGGATGATTCTATAACGCAGCCCGCTGGCCCTGAAAATCAGAATCTCATTATCAGTGACAAGTCTTCCAAGACACATAAGAAAACCAACCAGAGTTGCAAATGGTGCAGACTGGGCAATTACCGACGGAAGACAGTATATGATAAGTTTAATAACAGCCGTGACAGGAACCCGTTTCTTGAGAATTGTTTCAGCCATGAGAAGAATATGATTTACAAAAACACAACAAAGAAACAGGCAAAGAGAACCACAAAATATAGAAGCAATTCCTTGAAAAGATACCTTACAAGAACATTGTTCCCAATTTCAGAAAGCATGTAAACTCTCTTTGCAAAAAAACGCTGGAGTCTTGTGCTACCGATTTTTTTTCCAAGATAAAAACCTGCAACAAACAGCTTTCTCTGATACTGAAAATTTCTTGCAAGCTTCCAATATCTGGAAACCTGAG
>SAMEA3663025__coassemble_1774_pt1 | contig 8993 bp, 10 predicted proteins | sample SAMEA3663025__metabat2_high_PE_027 | metagenome-assembled genome bin SAMEA3663025 (sample SAMEA3663025) | pig gut metagenome | biome: pig gut; feature: pig-associated habitat; material: faeces | place: France | collected 2012
ATATATTTGCCAGATTTGTGTGCAGCTCCTGTTATTACTTTTGTGCGTGATAGTGAAGATCCGTTAACAGAAGAACAAAAGAGATTGTTTCCGACTCATACCAGATTTATAAGGTTTGATAAGGAATTAACTATTTATTTGAAACGAAAATACAAATCGGGTGACATGATTAAACCTGAAGATTATATGCAAATTGCAGTAATTTATGATGATTTAATTAATCAGGGACTGGACCTTTATAAACGAGATAACAATTTTTATGAACTTGCCTGTTGCAGTGGTGAAACTTTTATCTTGATGATTATGGAATATCTTAGAAAAAATCTGACAGGAGTAAACCGAGAATACTATTTCAAATGTGCGGAAATTCTGGAAGATGCATATAACGGTATTGGATATCGGATACAAGCTTACTGTTATCAAGAAGGTATCTATGTGAAAAAATCAAAGAAACCAATTTATGGTCTTATAAAGAAAGCTGCGGAATGTGGAGATGAACAATCTATTGAATTGATTAAGCAGGAGAAAAGCAAATGGCAAACGAAGAAAAACTAGATTTCACTCAGGAACCAATAATAATTGAATTGGGATATTCTGTCCTTCCAATTGTAACTATTGCTGAAAACAAAAAAATATTTTTATCATCATTAGAACAGTTTCGTGAGATAATCCTAGAAAGGGAACATTTGAAACTTCCTGCTATACATATTGAAGACAATATGATACTGCATCCTAAACAATACAGAATACTTATATATGGAAAAAATGTTTGTGATGTTAAGTTGATTGATTTAAAAAATCTTCTGCTGAATGTGCTACGAACTGTACAGTCGGAACTAGAACACAATCTATTTAATTTCAAAAATGATTTAATAATTGATTCACAAAAGTTGGAAGAAATGTTTCATGAACAGAGTAGAGAAGCTTATCAATTTTTGTTTCGTTATTATTCAAATATAGAACCAAATAAAAATCAGGCTTTCCATTGGCAAAAAAAAAAATGAGTTATTACGGTATTCCTCAAGATATCCGTAAACTGGCACATTTTTACAATATAGATGAAGGGTGTGAACAAGACCAGATTCAATTTGAAAAGCTTCGGGAATTATTGAACCCTAATTCTTATTCGAAGAGAAAATTCTAATATTATTATCATAAAATGATAGTGTTTGTTTTCTATAATGTTTTTATATTGATATTGGAGAAAAAATGAAAAATATAATATTTAATTTTATTATGTACAACATAATACCTGTGGCAATGTTATTAGTTGTTTTGATGATGTTAGTTCCTTTGCCAGTGATTGCAGTAGAGAGTTTGATTGGGATTGAAACACTTTTCTCTGTTGCTATTCTGGTATATTCATTTACTAAAAATCGTGTGGCAATGCCTAAATTGGTTTTAATGTTTTCGCTGTTTTCTATGGCACTGAATATCAGCCTTACAAGATTCTCCTTAACTGGCTATGAAAGTGGTATAAATGTTCCTTTGGTTGAAGCTATATCAGGCATAGTTGGTCAAGGGAATTTTATAATAGGAGGAAAGATTACTGTAATTCTTCTTGCAATTCAGGTTCTTATTCTTTCAAAAGGGAGTTGTCGTGTTTCAGAAGTGAACGCAAGGTTCACTTTAGACAGTATGAATCAGAAGTTTTTTGATATTGATAACAAACTTAATCAGGGAATTATTGATAAGAAAGAAGAAGAAATATTAAAAGAAAACTTGAGAAAGGAAATAGATTACTATTCCAGCATGGATGGAGCTTCGAAATTTCTAAGTGGAATTAGCAAAGCAAATGTATTTTTTACACTCGTAAATCTTGCTGGTGGAATACTTATTCACGTTGTCAAATTAAAGACATCAATTGGAATAGCAATTGAAAATTCCATGTTTATAACAGTTGGAAATGCACTTTTGTTTACACTTCCAGTTATGGTTGTTAGTTTTGCTGCTGGATTGAATATAACAGGTGACTTCAAATTAGTAAAAGCTGAATCAGAAAAAACCCTAAGTTCTGAAGAAATTATCAAAATAAGCAAGAATGAATTTACATTAGAAATAAGTTTCAATCTTATTTCTTTAGCTACCCTAAATGATGATGCTCCATTGGTGTCAACGATTTCAGAATTAAGAAAGGAAATGCCTAACCTTCCAAAAATAAGAATCGTGGATAATATGGGACTTAAAGAAAATGAATATTACATTCATTGGGAAAAAGCCGAATTAAGAAATATTGTTGAGACAGATAAATCTACAGATGAGATCATTGATCAGATAATAAGTGATATAAAAAAAGTTTTTGACCAGGGGAAAAATGATGAAAATACCATATAAGGGTGGGGGAATTGCACTTTTTCAAAAAAATGCTGAAGGGGAATTTTCGATATTACTTGGCAAGCGTATAAATGATCCTGGAAAAGGAAGATGGTCTATTCCTGGAGGTGGTTTTGAACAAAGAGATAAAAACTTATCAGAAACTGCAAGAAGAGAGTTTTGGGAAGAGACAGGTCTTAATCTGAATAATATTATTGTTCCTCAAGAACCTGTTAAATGTCATCTTTTTATACCATTCTGTTTTAAATGGCTTACATTGATTTATGTGCTGAAAGATGAGTGGAAACTTGAAAGGACTCATTTTCATGAGTTTTCAGAAATTAAGCAGATTCCATTACGAGAATTGAAAAACTACAAACTTGCTTTTGGTGTCATGTCGGAAGTTAAGTGTTTTAAGCGTAAATATAAAGCGGAGGTTTAGTATGAGTAAATGGAGCGAAGAATTACAGGAAAAAACAAGACTGGAAGTATTTCCTGGTGCAATGATGAAAGATGAAAATCACAATTATGGATTCTTTTTTGATGATGGCGAAAGGGTAATTATAAAAGGAATTAAAAAAGGTGGATTTATGCCTGTTCCAAGTGAAGAAATAATAGCGACATTCAGTTCTGTGATGGAAATGGTTGATGCCGGCTGGGTTATGGATTAGCTTATGATTAGAGATTTATTGTCTTTTTTAAATACAAAGACTATTCTTTCAAAAAAGTATAAACACTCAATTTCAGAAGATGAGTATAGAGAAATTGAACCGCAATCTTTTATTTACCGTATTGTATTTGGTGATTTGTTAAAATCTTCCGGCGATATTCTCTTATGTCCTGTATCAGCTGATTTTAAAACAAGTAATCCTTTTTCCAGAAAAGTAATTGCTGCAGAAGGAAAATGGCTTGATAAAAAAATCAAAGCAATTAATCAGCAAACTGAAAAAAGAACAATATACGCAGATACAAAACTTGGATTTACAGTAAATGAGAGTGGATATATTGGAACAGAGCATGTAGCATTTCTTCCATGTAAGAAACTAAACTATAGAGGAATACTATTTGTATCTATGGATTTCTATTCTGAGAGTAGGGAAGAAATAAATGCCAGAAGAATTGCAGAAGCATTTGAAGTTGCAGTCAAGTATAACTGCAAAAAAATAAGCTGCCCACGTAATTTTCTTTATAATCCAAATCGTCATGAAACTGGTCTTTCTGGGTTAGAGAACGAATTAGAAAAAGTAATAGAAAATGTTTCTTCAGATATTAAAATCGACTTTATTGTTGAGTATGTTATTAAAAAGGATTTGTTCTCTTTTAATGAGTTTAACAATTCAATAATCTATTACGATTTCTCAACCGCATTAGTTGAATATTTTCCTGTCTGTTCTGAGATTCTTTCTCATTATCGTAAATATTTGAAAAGGATAAGAACTGTATATTCGTTATCCAATCATGAAGCAAGAATGATAAAGAAGATTCTTATTCCAAACAGTATGAATAAAAGACATCTTTTCCATACATTTACAAAATTACGAAAAATTATGGGTGATTATTATGAAACCGGAGTAGGTCGCTGTAATGAAGGTTTTGCTTTTTACCTTCTTGGCCTATGTAATGAAATGCCATGGATGTTTAATGAATTACTTGCCTGTATAAAGGAATATTATAAAAAAGTCGAATATAAAGAAGGACTTGATGAATTAATTTTTAATAAACGATTCAGGGATTTGGGGAAATTTAATAAAAAAGTTCTTGTGAGAAAATAATGACAAAAGAAATTTTTGTTCAAGAGGTAAAAGATTTATTAAGTAAAATCTATTCGGAAAAAGGTGAAGTTATTTATAGTAAAGCTTCTACTTTATCAGAGGGGAAATACTATCTTATTGGGTTAAATCCTGGGATATATGAAAATGAATCACGAACAGTAGGCGGTTCTATTGAGAATTTCTTGTGTAATCAAAATGATGAGAATTATTATTTAAATACACTTGGCGAATTAAAAGAGAATGTGTTGAGACTATTTTCGAAAGAGTATTTTGACTATGACTTTGAAAAGGTTTTTACTACAAATCTAATTTTTACAACAACAAAAGATTCTGATAAAATAACCAACTATAAAGAATTGGTTTATATTTGCTGGTCGGTTCACAAAATGGCTCTTCGTTTAATTAATCCTGATATTATTATTTGTATAGGGAATGGTTATAAATCTTCTTATTCAAAATTCCACAGGGAATTCAATATAGGTAATAATATTTGGAAGAGGAAAGTCTATGGAACATTTAATATCAAAGTTGAAGAGATTTGTTTTAGGAATGACTCAAAAAAACGTTTGCTAATAGGGCTTCCTCATTTAAGTTGGATTAAGAATTTTGATAAGAGTCTTGGCCCAATAATAAATGAATTAAAGTCAACTTTTTATACTTATTTTGTAAACGGGTAATAAAGTTTAAAGGGAGTTTTTATTTCCCGCTGCCACCAGCACCCCATCAAACATCTTATTCAAAATATGAACTTGCAGAGGAATAGGCTGTCCTGTTGATTTGAGAATGGATTTTTTGCGTAGAAATAAAGTACTCATTCCATTAAGTTTCTTGCAATTTTACTAAGCGACGAAATTTCTCTCATTTCATACCGAATGAATATTGTGCGTGAACATCGATTTTTGTTATCAAAATTTAATTTCCTTGAAGTTGAGCATAAGTTATGATATATTTTCTTTCAAGGAGTTCAAGTATGAGAAAAAGTTTAGCATTTATTATGATGCTTATGGTAACTCTTTGTGCATTTGCAAAGGGACCAAATTACAAGAGAATTGCGGAAGAGGCAGAAATTGTTAACAAGGCTTGTCCAATCAAGCTTGATGACTATACTGTTCTTAACAACGTTACTGCAGACAAGGACACAATTGTATACAACTACACTGTGACTGGAATTAATAAGACTCAGTTTGAGGTTCTTGTTCCACAAATCAGGGTTGCTGCCCTCGTTCAGGTAAAGAACAATGAGGCTGCAAGAAAGGATCTTCTAAAGATAGGTGCCAGGGCAGAGTACTATTACTATGATGTTGATGGAGAATTGCTTGGAAATTTTGCCATTGAAAATGAGGAATGGAAATAATTGATTTCCCTGCAGGCAAAAAAAGCAGCTTTGAGGTGTACTTCAAAGCTGCTTTTTTTTGTTTATTCATAATAAATACAAATTAAAGTTTGACTGTATTAAAAATCATACATGGTGCCAGATCATGCAGTCAGCTGATCAACAAGAAGGCTTTCTGCTGATGGAATTTCTTTCTGGTTTACAATGTCCTTTGTGATTTCAAGTTTCTTCTTTCCCTTGACACTTGGAACTTCAAACATAAGGTCAAGAAGAATGTGCTCAACAATTGCTCTAAGTCCACGGGCTCCAGTCTTGCTCCTGATTGCAAGGTCTGCAATCTCTTCAATGGCTTCTTCATTGAATGTAAGGTCAACATCATCAATGGCAAAGCTTGCTTCAAATTGCTTTGTGATTGCATTCTTTGGTTCCGTTAGGATTCTCTTGAGATCATCCCTTGTAAGCTCCTTGAGGGCACAAGTCATAGGAAGACGGCCAATAAGCTCAGGAATCAGTCCGAACTTAACAAGGTCATCAGATGTAACCTGGTTCAGCAGTTCCATTCTTTCCTCATCAGACTTATGGGTTCCGGTAGCACCGAATCCGATGCTTGATGATGAAAGTCGCTGTTCAATGATCTTGTCAAGACCAACAAAGGCTCCTCCGCAAATAAAGAGGATGTTTGTGGTGTCAATGTCAATCATTTCCTGGTTAGGATGTTTTCTTCCGCCCTGAGGAGGAACAGATGCATGAGTTCCCTCAATAATCTTCAAGAGTGCCTGCTGTACGCCTTCGCCGGAAACATCCCTTGTTATGGAAGTGTTCTCACTTTTTCTGCCAATTTTGTCAACTTCATCAATGAAGATTATTCCTCTTTCAGCAGCGGCAACATCACCACCAGCGGCATTTATAAGCTTGAGAAGCACATTTTCAACGTCTTCACCAACATATCCAGCTTCAGTGAGAGTGGTTGCATCGGCAATTGCAAAAGGAACATTAAGCTTCTGTGCAAGTGTCTTTGCAAGGAGTGTTTTTCCAGATCCTGTTGGTCCAAGCAGGAGGATGTTTGACTTTTCGATTTTAATGTCACCCATCTGCTTTTTTGCAAGTGACATCTGCTTGTAGTGATTGTATACTGCTACAGAAAGAACCTTTTTTGCATAGTCCTGGCCAATTACGTACTGGTCAAGGTATTCCTTGAATTCCTTTGGAGTAGGGATTGTACTCATGTCAATTGGAGCAACAGAATGCTGCTCTTCATTGAGGATTGTCTGGCATGTTGTAACGCAGTGCTCACAAATGCAGATTGTGTCATCTGATGCTCGAACTACCCGACGGTTTGCGTCTGCAGGTCTTCCACAGAATGCACAGATAGGTTCTGATGATTTTCCAAATCTACCCATTATCGAGCTCCTTTCTTTGCACTGTTCATGATGTGGTCAACAATGCCGTATTCCTTTGCATCTTCTGCAGTCATGTAGAAGTCTCTTTCCATATCCTTTGCAATTTCTTCTTCAGATTTTCCTGAAGCATTTGAAAGGTATTTGATTGAGAGTTTCTTCAATCTGATGATTTCCTTTGCCTGGATTGCAATGTCGCTTTCCTGCCCCTGGGCTCCTCCCCATGGCTGGTGAATCATTACGCGGCTTGAAGGGAGAGCGTATCTTTTTCCCTTTGTTCCTCCTGCAAGAAGAACTGCACCCATGCTGGCAGCTTGACCCATGCAGATTGTCTGAATGTCGCATCTTACGTACTGCATTGTATCATAGATTGCAAGACCTGCTGTGACAGATCCACCAGGTGAATTGATGTAAATGCTGATGTCTTTTTCCGGGTTTTCACTTTCCAGGTAAAGAATCTGTGCGACAATAAGGTCTGCAGTTTCGTCGCGGATTTCTCCGTCAACAAAGATAATTCTGTCTCTAAGGAGTCGAGAGTACAGGTCGTAGGCTCTTTCTCCGTTTCCACTGCGTTCAATTACAGTTGGAATCAATGTATTCATGTTTTCGTTCATAATTGTTTCCAGAAAATGTGATGATTATTTGGTCATAAAAAAAACTTTAGTTTCTTAAATGCATATACTAATATAAAAAAAAAAACGGAATGCGACAATACGTATTCCGTTTTTTTTTACTTCAAGTCAGGAATATCTGTTACTGAGCGTTCTTGAAAAGGTCAGCAAATTCCATCTTGTCTCCCTTAGACACCTTTACCTGCTTGTAGAGGTCTTCAAAGAGCTTGCGTTCCTTAAGATCATCAATGATGTATTCCTTGTAGCGTGGATTCTTGTACTGTTCCTTGATTGCATCAACAGTTGTTCCAGCGTCTTCTGCCATCTTGGCATATTCTGCCTCAACTTCTTCTGGAGTAACAGTAATGTTCTTGTCCTGGAGAAGCTGTTCAACAATGAGACGAGACTTGAGCATTTTTTCTGCATCACCAGTCCACTGCTTGAGCATATCTTCCTTCTTCTGACCGCTTGCTTCAATCATCTTTTCAAGCTGCTGAGGTGTTGTCTGGAACTGCTGTGCCATCATTCTGAAGCGGTTTTCCATTTCAGCATTGATCATAGACTGTGGAACAACTACAGGGTTCTTTTCAACAAGCTGCTCAATGAGGCTCTGTGACTTGAGTTCATTTACCTTTCTTGTCTTTGCAGCTTCAAGTCCTCTTGTAATGTCCTTTCTGAGGTCATCGATAGTCTTGTACTTTTCGTTTACATCCTGGGCAAGATCATCATCGAGGGCAGGAAGATTACGAACCTTGATTGCCTTTACAGTTACGCTGATTTTCTTTGTTTTTCCTGCAAGTTCCTCGTCTTTATCATCCTTTGCGTAAGTCTTAGTGATTTCCTTAGTCTCATCTTTCTTCATTCCGATGATTTCGTCGTCAATCTTGTAAATGTTCTCGCCAGTACCAACTGTGAATACGAATCCCTCACGCTTAGAACCTTCAACCATTGATCCGTCGTCATTGAGTTCTGAGTAATCGATTGTAACGATGTTGTCCTTTTCAACTGGATCTCCATCCTTCTTGTCGATTACCATTGCATTGCGTTCCTGGATTGCCTTGAGTTCTTCCTCAACGTCCTTGTCTGTAACTGAAACCTGTGGTTCCTTAACTTCAATCTTTGAAAATTCCTTAACTTCTACAGTTGGGAATACATCGTAGATAACTGTGAATGTAAGATCCTTTTCTGTGCTGAATTCTGGAACCTTGTCATCTTCAAGACGTGGCTGTGAGTAGGGAAGTGGACGAATGTCTTTTGATTCTTCTTCAGCAAAAATCTGGTTCAATGACTGGTCAACCAGGTCAATGAGAACTTCCTGCTTCAATGAATCACCGTATTTCTGTTCAAGAATCTTTACAGGTACGTGTCCCTTTCTGAAACCAGGAAGAGAGATATTCTTTGCATACTTCTTCAAGTTTTCGTTGTATCCGTTTACAACATCATCCTTTGCGATTGTTGCAGTCAACTTTACTGCAGAATTTTCGAGTTTTGATACCTGTTTAGTAACGTTCACTTGAGTTACCCCTTAATAAAAAAAATTACAAAAAAAAAGCGATTCAGATAACTC
>SAMEA3663025__coassemble_2100_pt1 | contig 7771 bp, 6 predicted proteins | sample SAMEA3663025__metabat2_high_PE_027 | metagenome-assembled genome bin SAMEA3663025 (sample SAMEA3663025) | pig gut metagenome | biome: pig gut; feature: pig-associated habitat; material: faeces | place: France | collected 2012
TGTTGAATGTGGAAAAATAAGCCGGGCTCAGGCTCTTGCTCAGACAGCCATTCGAGAAGCTGAGGTTTTTGAGGATCTTGGTTTTTCAAATTATGTTGTCAGCATGAAGGCAAGTTCAGTTGATGAAACAATTGAAGCAAATGAGGCTTTTGCAAGGGTTAGCGATGTTCCTCTTCATATTGGTGTTACGGAGGCAGGACCTCTTATTTCAGGAATCGTTAAGTCAACCATGGCTTTTACACACCTGCTAAAAGAAGGTATTGGTTCAACCATAAGAGTTTCTCTCAGTTCATCTCCGGATAATGAAGTTATTGCTGGCCGTGAAATCCTTCATGAGTGCGGCTTCAGAAAGGGCGGAGTTACCATTGTCAGTTGCCCGCGCTGTGGACGCCTGGGATTTGATGTCCATTCCTTTGTTGACAGATGGCAGAAAAAGCTTCTTTCAATGAACAAGGATATCACTGTTGCTGTCATGGGATGCATTGTCAATGGTCCTGGGGAAGGAAAGCATGCTGATCTTGGAATTGCCGGCGGTGATGGAAGATGCATTATTTTCAAAAAAGGAAAAATAGTGCGAACAATTGATTCAAAAGATGCCGATAATGTGTTCAAAGAAGAATTGGAGTCTCTTTAATTGATGAATCGTGCAATTTTACATAAACATCTTGTCTCAGCCTTATTGATTTTGACTGTTGTTGTTTCTGGAGCATTTTGTGATGCCATACCAAGAAAAGTCCAGAAGGGGCAGGAAGCCTGGAGATCATTGAAACAGGCTCAGAATGCATTTGAGTCAAATGATTTTGTTCATGCAATTCAGTTTGCTGAAAAGGCAAAGGAAATCCGCAGGCAAGATGCACAGTGGCAAAGCTATACTCTTGAAAATACTCTCAGGAAAGCCAAGGTAAGAAAAGAGCATGATGTTCTTGATGCAGTGAAAGTTGTACTCAGTGAGCTGGAAATGAAGGAAGCCCTTGATATAGTTGACTTTCATGTTAAGGCAAAAGGAATTGATTATTTCAGCAATAAATTTTCAAAACTTGTTGAATATATGGATTTCTATTCCCATTATCCTGAGGCTGACTATCTTCTTGGAAAAATTTACAGGCTTGAAGGTGAATTCAAGATTGCCGCAAAGTATATGGAAGAAGCCTACAAGCATAGTGAAAATCTTGATGTTCCAATGCAGAAGTATGATCTTCTCTACGACCTGGCAGATCTTTCTTATGACCTTGATGAAAAAAATAATTTTGAAAAGTATCTTCTTCTGATTGTTAAGGATGATCCCTATTATCGAGATGAGATTTTCATGAAGTCAATCCTCAGAATCATCAATGAGAATTCAAAAAAATCTGTTGAAAAATTTTTTCTTTTGTTCGGCGTTTTCGGCTGCGGCGGGTGAAAATGATCTTTCGCTGGAATCACTTATAAAGCTTTGTGAATTCTATTCGGAAATCGGTGAGTCAGAAAAGACATTGAGATGCTCGGCTCTTGCCAGTATTATTGCCCTCACAAAGATTGAGTCTGTTCTTTCACAGAGAATAATCGGCTATGAGTACAATGGTTTTGAGGATGCCCTTACAAAGTGTTCAAGATACTCAGATATTGTTGACTGGGGTAACAAGAACAAGATCTGGGAAATCTTCTGTATTCTGGCAACAAGTTCTGCTGACAATGGAAAGATTAACTATTCAAATGAACTTCTCAAGATTCTTTCAAGGGCAGAACCTGAAGAATATTGGAGAGATTACGCATCCCAGAAGCTGATTAAGTAATTTGCTTCAATCACAATATGCCCGAAATATTTGCTCATGCATTTTCTTGTATTGCCGCTTTTTTTAGAAGTGAAGTCCTAAACCGAAGTATGCTTCCCAAAGTTTTGAAGGGTCACGCCATGAACTGTCAAATCCAAGATGTCCATCAAGAATTTTTGCTCCCACATCATAACCTAAACTAGCACGAACAACAAAGCTTCGCCACCTTTCAGGATAAATAAGAACTTCCAGACCGCCTGTGTAAATACCTTCATAAATGTCGAAGTTATGACCTGTAGCTCTGTTCTTGAAAAGACCAACATCAACAAATGGGTTGACCTGCATTTCGAAATCAAGATACCTGAAAAGTTTTCTTGGAACGAGTGCAATAGCCTTGATTGCTTTTGGCTTAGTTTCATAGTCACCGAAGATGCTGTTGAACCAGTCGAGCCAGTGAGTAGTAACTACATGTATTGGCAGGTCAAAATTGAATACGATTGCGCAAGGTGATTCAAGAGCGTAGTTGTCAATATCAATATTGTACTGGTCATCATAGGTTTGCCTGTCTGCTGCACCGCGGATGAATTTTCCCATGTTCTTTGTTGAGTTGTATCCTGCAAATGCATCGATGTTGATTGCAATTCCAGCATATTTGAATGCCTTGAAAAACTGAACGTTTCCACTGGCTGTAGGAACAATGCTTTTGTTCAGTTCATCTGCTCCAAAATTCCAGCCGATTCCCTGTTCAGCAGAAAATTTGTATCCGTTCCTGAAATTGTTTCCTTTTATCCAGTTTACGTGATTGATTGCAATGTTGTGCCCGAATGTTAGGATTGGGTTCTGGTTAAGGTACTTGTTGTCTTTGTGGATTCCATCCACGTCCCAATAGTAGTTGAATCCAATGTTTGGTGTGTATACCACAGCCGTTGTGTTGTCCAGGTATCCGATTATGAATGGAACTGCAATTCCACAGGATTCCGTAAAGTAAAGTTCATCACCGAATATTTCATAGTCAAGGTTTCTTGATATTCCCTGTGATACAGTAAAGTTTGCCTGATGCCCCTCTCCAAATGGAACACCGATAGTAATTCCTGTAAGATAGTTGAATTCAGCGGACGAATCGGCCATGGCCCAGTTGAATTCCAAAGCGTTTGACCAGGTGTTTTTTGTTATTCCTTTATTGAAAGGGTAGTCATAGTCAAAATTAAAGCCTAATGTGACGCGTGAATAATTGTCAGGATGATCTTCATCACCAAACTGTGTGTTAATGTCAATGTTCATTGTGTTCATGAGACCGAGAAAGTTTGCGTCTTTCAGCTTGAACTTGACCTCAATTCCATCGTTTGTATCAAATGTGGGCTTTGGAAACACAATCATGGAATGGCTTTCATCAAATGTATACTGGGCTATTACAAGATTCACTCCATCATCATTTTTACCCTGAACAACATAACTGTGCGTGATGTCAGTGAGAATTCTAGTGTTTTCAAGTTCCTGGTGAATATCATCAAGATATTTTTCCAGTTCTTCAGTTGAGTTGAAAATTTTCTTGTAGTTGATTTCAGTAATGTTGTTTTTTACTGCAAAGGATTTTGTTTTCCCTGTCGGATTCATGACAACATCATGAAGAATATACTTTTCAGCACTAGCCCCAAGTGTTGCAAGTGAAGCCAAAACAATAAGCAAGCTTTTTTTTAATTTGAACATAAGTCAATATGCTCCCTTTCCGATTATTACGACACCTACAGTTTTGATCATTACCCAGATATCAAGCCAAACAGACCAGTTCTGGATATAGTATGTGTCAAGATTGATTCTTTCTTCGTATCCTGTGTCACTTCTTCCTGAAATCTGCCACATTCCGCTTAGTCCCGGTTTTACGGAAAGCACATAGTCAGCGTAGTTTCCGTATTTTACCAGTTCAGGCTCAGTAACAGGCCTTGGTCCTACGAAGGACATTTGTCCGATGAAAATATTCCAAATCTGTGGAAGCTCATCAAGACTTGTTTTTCTAAGGAATTTTCCGAATTTTGTGACGCGCGGGTCATCCGTGAACTTCCTGTCTTTTTCCCATTCTGCAGCACGGACCGAATCTGTTCGTAGTATTTCCTCAAGAATTTCCTGTGAGTTTATGCACATTGACCTGAATTTCCAGCAGTAGAGTGGATTTCTGTTTATTCCGACTCTTTTGTGTGCGTAAAAAACTGGTCCTTTTGAAGTGCATTTTATGATTATGGCAATTATCAGTGTTACTGGAATAACCAGTGGTGCAGCACAAAGTGAAGCCGAAATGTCAAGGAATCTTTTCAGAAACAGGGCTCCAGGTTTTGTGAGGTAGTTAGTTGATGAAAATCCCAGAATGCCACCGAAATCCTTCATTCGGGAAGACATGGCAGCGGTAAACTGATTTTTTGGAACCCTGATAATATATCTGAATGTGGTGTTGATTTTTTCAAGTTCAGTGTCATATCCGCAAACAATTGCAACCTTCAGCTTGAGTTTTCTGATCATATCAATCAGTTCCGGAGTTCTTGGCATTACGGGAACTCCATTGTAGTCATCAAGTTCAACATTGTTTTTATCTGTAATTATGAGAACCGGAATGTATCCCAGGTGTTTTCTCTGTAGAAGACGGTCAACAATCAGGTTTCCCCTGTCACCCTTAGTGAATATTACTGCAGGAACTCCCCACCAGGAAAAATATGAGAATGTTCTTCTTGAAATTTCTCGTCCAAGTGGAAGAAGTATGGTCTCAAAAGGCCATGCAATAATAAGGGCAACGGCAATCGGAATGAAATCCCTTGTTGACTTGATTGTTGTCATGGCAATGGCTTCACCCATGATAATAAAAAAAGATGCCATTGAAAAGCGCTTTACTTCTTCTTCTGGAGCAAGAAGAATTCCCGGGTACAAACCTATTGAATAGAAAATAAGGAAAATAAATGGAAGAAAGACTGAATACTTTATGAATGAAGAAAGGTTAATCCAGTCATCATTTATTGTGTTTATGAAAAAAAATCCCACCATGATGCAAGTCATGAAAATGATTCCATCTACAATTCCCATGGAAAGACCTGACACAAAGGAACTTGTATGCTTGTAGCGAGATTTTACTGAGTGTTCAATAACATTATAATTCATATCTTTTTTGATTGCTGTTCTAACCTGAAGCCAGGCTAAAAATTCACTTCCAGTTTTAGGACAATATATCAAATTAATTATTTTATGTCTATTTTTCAATTCAAGTAAACTTATCTGTTTTGAAAATATTCCTTCACCTTATACCATGAATTCATTTTTCTTAAAACAGGAATTTATTCTGCCCCTGGGGGATATTCTAGTTTTTTGATGTGATTGTCTGAAGAATCATGTGTCCTGTGTTTTGATATGAGAGATTGTGGCTGAAGGGTGGAATTTCAGATTCATCGTGATATATCTTGAAAAGCTTTTCTGCAAGGTCATCCGGGTTTCCTGACTCAAAGAAAGTAACCGGAAGATTTTCGTAGATTTCCTTGAATACCGGAATGTCAGATATGAGAGCCTTTGTGCCGCAGGTGATTGCCATGAGCGGTGGAACTCCGAATCCCTCGTACAAAGATGGCTGAACCAGAACTTTTGCCTGCTTGAGAAGAACGTGAAGGCATTCGTCATCAACAAAGCCTGAGAATTTAACGGGTGAGGAAAATGTCTTGTTCAGTGAGTCAATGGATTTTATAACTTCCTTGTCACGGGTCCTGAAATTTTCCTGGGCTCCTACAATGAGAAGGGTCGGCGGATCCATGGAAGCAATCTGGAAATTGATGCAGAATCGCTCGTATGCCTTGATGAGTATGGAAAGTCCCTTGTGTTTTTTTATGTTTCCGATGAATAATATCGAATCCGTTTTCTTTGTTGATGGGATTTCTTTTTCAATATATGCAGGAATTCCTGAATATACTACATTGATTTTTTTCCTGCATCCAAGTTTTTCCATGATCCTGTTTCTGCTGAAATTTGATACAGTGAATATTTCCCTGGAGAGTCTTATGGCCCTTTTGTAGAACCATTTTCGTGCCATTGTTCCGATAAATCCGGCAAGTGACGGAATGTCCAGAAACACAATGTCATGGATTGTTGTGTACACGGGAATTTTTATTCCGCCGGGAATATTGCAATATGGGCTGAAATACACATCGCAGGAATTTATTGCATTCAACAGCGTTTTTGGAAAGAACATTAATTCTGAAAGCGAGAATGTCTTTGTGCTGCAGTCAATATACTGCACGTTAGCTCGGGAAATTCTTCGGCTTTTGTTCCCGAATAAAACAAACTGATGTTCTGAATCTAGTATGGCAGGAAGAGATTCGTCCAGAAAGGTTCCGATTCCGCTTTTTCCGCTCATTCTGCAATCAATGGCTATTCTCATTCCAAAACTTTACAATAAATTGATTTTTCTATCAACTTGTTTAAGTTGAAACTGTTTTTCTATTCCAGTAAAATCAAGCCATGGGTTTTAGAAATCTTCGCATTAGGTCCCGTCTTATTACCACGGTTTCTCTTTTGGTTCTCATGGCAGCCTGTGTTTTCATGTTTCTCATGAGTGCAGGCAATATCATTACCCGTGAGCAGGTTGATGCGCTGGGATTTCCTGTTATATGCATTGATACTGAGGCAAACAAGGCCATCAAGTCCAAGGAAAAGTATGTCAAGGCCAGTTTTAGTATTGGCGGTGGCAAGAACCTTGATTGTAAAATTCGCGGCCATGGAAATTCCACATGGAATAATATTTTTACTCAAAAAAAGCCCTATCTTGTTAAGCTTGACCGGGAAGAATCTCTGCTGGGAATGGATAGGTCAAGAAAATGGCTTCTCATTGCCAATGCTTTTGACAGATCCATGCTTCGAAATGCCTACGTTGAGTATTTGTCCCACAATGTCTGGAATTCAATGAAATGGAATCCACAGTCCAGGTTTGTTTGCCTTTATTTAAATCGCAAGTTCATGGGTCTGTATTGTCTTTCTGAAAAGGTTGAAATATCTGACAATAGAATAGAATTTGAAGGTGAGGGATTTCTGGCCGAGGTGGATTCGCACAAGGGAAGACCATACAGTTTCTGGTGTCCTGGCGTAAAGGCTCAGTTTAACATCAGACAGCCTGACAGCCTTTCCCAGGAAAAATATGAATCCTATGCACGTATAATCCAGGATTTCAGTGCCAGTCTTCTCAAGGATGATTTCAGGGGACGTGATGGATGGATGAAGTGGTGCAATGTTGAGTCCTTTGTTGACTGGTATCTTATCAGCGAATTCTCGAAAAACTATGATGCAAATTTTTTTAATTCAGTTTTCATGAATTATGATTATGGCACGAAAAAACTTTCCATGGGACCTGTGTGGGATCATGATATTGCCTTTGGAAACAATCAGAAAGCGGCTTCGGCTGTTTTGCTTCCGGTTGAGTTTAACCTTAAAGCTGGCTATGACATGGAAGCCAACAATAATTCTGCAATGGACTATGATGGATTTTTGATCAATCAGTTCGGCTGGTTTCGAATTCTTTTTACGGATGAGGAGTTTGTCAGTCTTGTAAAGGAAAGATGGGCTCAAAGACGCTCTGAACTTGAAAAGTCAATTGTGTGGCTTGAGGAGCAGGGAAGACTCCTTGATGATGCCGGAGAATTGAATAACCGGGTCTGGCATGTTTTGGGTAGTGATTTGTGGCCGCGAGCTCTAGGTTTTAAGTCACGCACAACCTATGCAAGTGAAGTTGACTTCCTTCTGGAATGGACACGCGGGCGCATGAAATTCCTGGATTCCATGTTTCTGGATTCCCGGCAATAGAATTTCATCCTAAAATTTTTTTTCACCCTTAAATTCCTTTCAAGTTATTCCGAAAATAGAAAAAAGAGGTGTGAATATGGCTTTGGGAATTTCAGGTTTGGGCATTACAGGAACTTTGTCAGATGGTAAGGCTGCATCTGACACAACTATGCTTCAGAGTGAGGCTAAGAAATTTGCTTCAATGGTTCAGGATATGCAGA
>SAMEA3663025__coassemble_2145_pt1 | contig 7658 bp, 9 predicted proteins | sample SAMEA3663025__metabat2_high_PE_027 | metagenome-assembled genome bin SAMEA3663025 (sample SAMEA3663025) | pig gut metagenome | biome: pig gut; feature: pig-associated habitat; material: faeces | place: France | collected 2012
CACGGTAAAAGAAAAATCCCTTACGAGATATGTGGCTAGGTCGCGCGTGGTACATTCAATCTGATATTCAACATCATTCATGGCAGAGGTTCTTTGTTTACAAGCGTTTGAGCCATGATATAAAAACATCAGAGGTTTCCTCCGTGATTTTTGCAATATAATGAAAGGTCATCAATAATCTCTGCAAATGAAAGCGTGTACGCAATGTTGTAGTGCTGATTCACAAAATCTATGGCATTAAAGCGGTCAAGGTAGTTAAATGCCTGTGTGGTGGAAAGCGAATATTTTTTTGCGAAATCCCTTACGAGAGCAACTGTGTATTCTATTTTGTCTTTTACGGGAACTTCTGCCATTCTGATTCTCCAACAGCAGATTCTACCACGATTCTGTAAATTCTTCCATAAAATCTCACGATATCGAAAGGTATCTAAAGAACGCGTTAGGGATACGCAAGGCGGCGTAGCCGTTGCGCAGCAATGGAGCGATAGCGGAACCTGGAGTAGCCCGTCGGTGCGAGTTTGCAGCGCAAACTCGTGAAGTGAGCGCAGCGAACGACGAACGCCCAAATTTTTACTGTCAATTTCTATTCACATTTCCAAAATCTGCCCATTGAAAAGGCGGGCTTCAATAATATTTTTGATGCTAGATTTAGATTCCGAAAATCCTAACGCTTACTACCCCTACTCCCCAAACTTCCTGATAAAATCCTCATGATTTTTGCAGCCGGTTTTCATGTAAATTCTTGAAAGATAGTTTTCCAGCGAACGCTCAACAATATTCATCTCTTTTGCAATCTGAGAACGGCTTTTCCTCTCAATCAGTTTTTTAAAGACAACCTGTTCCTGTCGGGTAAGTCCGTCAAAGATTGTTCGATAGGTAAAAAGCGGAGAAACCAGAGTCTGCTGAACATAAGTCTCTCCGCCAAGAACTGTTGAAATCGCAGTAAAAAGCTCACTTTCTGGGGCAGACTTCAGCACAAAAGCATCCGCACCACCTTCAAGGGCAAGGGAAACAATTCCAGGCTTTGCAAACATAGAATAGACAATCACTTTTACAGAAGGAAGATTTGCCTTTACCTCCCGCAAAATATCAAGTCCGCTTTCGTCTCCTAAAAACAAATCAAGGATAAGAATGTCGGGAAGTTTTCCTTCTTTTGAAAGCTCAGTTAATTTTTCAAGGCTTTCTGATTTTGAAAAAGCATAGCCTATGCAGGAATATCCGCCCTGCTCCTGAATCAGCTCGCGGATTCCCCTGTTTGTAAGAGTGTGGTCTTCAACTACAAAAAATGTTGTTTCGCCTTCCATAAATTATTTTTTCCTTTTAAAAATTCTGATTTGAGTTCCTTCGTCCGCTGTAGAAGAAACCGAAAATTCTGCCCCAATAAGCTGAGCTCTTTTTTCCATTCCCATAAGTCCAAAATGCTTTGAAGCTCCAAGCCTCGTAAAGCCGGAATTTCCGTAACGCTGTGCATCATAATCAAAACCGCAGCCGTCATCAGTTATAAAAATATAAAGCCCCTTCTCTTCATTTTCGCATGAATTACGAATCAGAATTACCGCTTCTTCGGCCTTTGAATGTTTTATGATGTTTGTAAAGGATTCCTGAGTAATACGGTAGATATTTAAAATATCATTTTCATCTAGAAAAGAAGTGTCCGTGTCGTCCAGCATTGAAAGGCGGAATTTTACATTGCAGGTTTGAGAAACAGAAGCACAAAGATTTACAAGATTGGACTTTAAATCTTTTTTTGTAATGTCAGCAGGCGAAAGATTGTAGCTGATGAGCCGAACCTGCGATAATGATTTTTCAAGAATTTGAACTGCTTCGCTTATATTTACAGCCGTTTCATCTTTTTCAAGAAGATTTTTGCAGTAACGCAAGTCCTGTGCAACAGTGTCGTGAAGCTCGCGAGCTATTCTTGCCCGCTCTTCTTCCTGACCTCGAATTGTATAAACAAGATATTCGTTAGAATCCTTTAAGCTTTTCTTTGATTTAAAAAAACGGATTAAAAGCAGAACGCTTACAAAAATCATCACCAGAAACAAAATGTCAAAGACAATAAAAAATGTAATGTAATTTTCTATGATGCGTTCAAGTTCTTCAACAGTTTGAGTGTGGCCCATAATCATCTTCTCTCAATAAAATATCTTAATGCCTTGCCGTTGCCCCGTGCAAGCAGTTTGTTTTCTGCAAGGAGTTTCTTTAATATTCTGTTTGATGTAGCAGGACTCGTTTTGAGCAAAGCGTCAATTTCTGACCGACTGAAGGATTCGTGTTCCCCCGCATATTTTAAAATCAGTTCTTCATTAGTAATAAATCCAGATGCGACAGTTTTCTGAAGGGCTGAATTTTTGTTCGGGAGGATTATTTTAAATGCGTTCTGAGTGACCAGCATCTCAGGTTTTCTTTCATAGCTGTTGTAAGAATTCATGATTTTTCTTAATCCAGTGCCGTATGATTCTATCAGTGTGAGGCGGTAAAAAATGTCTGCAAGATTTTTGTTGCGGCATACCGAAAGCCCCATTTTTACATCCTCAAGCGAAACTCCCTGCAAAAGTCCGCCAATGGAAACAATTTCAATTCGGTCTGAGTAAATGCTTACAAGGGTACTTGCACTGTAAGAATAATCGCGGTGGACAAGACTGTTTAAAAGCGCTTCTCTGATTGCGGTTTCCGGGTAATCACGGCTGTCAATTCTGTGAAGCCCTTCAAATTTTGAATTTAAGTTGTTATAACGGTCGATATAGTTGTAAACTTCTGAAAGCTGAAGGAACAGTGAGCCTGAAACTTCCTTTCTGTCCTTAAATTCCGTCTGCTCTTCATTTGAGAATACGGCACATTTTATCGTAAAAGGATTCTGTTCAGAAATCAAAAGTGCAGTGTTTGTAAAAAGTCCTGCATCATCATAAAGCCCGAGAGTCCGTTTCTGCGTGTCTCCAAAATCAAGATTATGGCTCTTAAAAAGCTTTTCCGCCGTATCAAATGTCAGGTTCTGATTCAAGGAACGCATTTTTTCAAAGCAATCTCCGTCTGTTTCGCGAATCATCCTGCTTTTATGCCATCAACGACAATTTCTTTAAATTCGGTGCTTTCATCTTCCTGCATACAAAAAACCTCGTCAAATGCTAATCATTTACTAATCAATCTAGTCAACCTAATCAATCTTGTCAACTGTGACAGGCTTATCTTCTCTCAATAACTCGCTCACAAAGGCGGTAAACTCCAAATTTTATATTCCCAAAAAATGAACAGGAAAACTGTAAGATATTTCATTTATTGCACGGATTTTTTCGCAACAGTCAATTACAAGTCCTGTTTTGATTTTACGCTTGTATTTGTTAAGGACAGTAAAATTTTTCGCAGGATTTTTAGGATTGATTCCTTTTTTTATTTCAATAGGATAAATTCCTTCTTCGTCCACATATAGAATGTCAATTTCTTTCTGGTCAATGTCGCGGTAGTAAAACAAGTAATCCCTCGGATTTTTATTGAACGAAAAGAAATTTTTAATAAGCTCGCTTACAACATAAGTTTCAAAAAAAGCTCCGCTCATGGCACAGTTTTCAAGCATTTGGGAGTCCGGCCATTTGCAAAGATAGGAGCAAAGTCCTGTGTCCATAAAATACAGCTTTGGAGCCTTGATAATTCTGTTTGACATATTCGCCATATAGGGCTGCAAAAGAAAAATTATTCCCGAAGTTTCAAGAATCGAAAGCCAGCGTTTGCAGGTTTTTACATCTATACCGACTGAATTTGCAATTTCTTCATAATGAAGCTCCTGGGACGTTCTCAGTGCAACAATAGAAATAAAATTCCGGAACTGAGTTTCATTTGAAGCCGAAATCAATTTCCGCACGTCTTTTTCAATATAGGTGTTTACATAAGATTTGAAATATGCCTCTCTCTCGGAATTGTTAGCACAGATATCAGGCATTCCGCCTTTGAAAATTTCCTGAAAAATCTCGGAACGGGTTTTGTAAGGAATTGTCCGGTTATTGTTGCGTTGCATAAGCTCTTCAATTTTTGGAGAAAAAAGATTTGCCGTATAGCCTTCCTTTTCTGCCTGAGACAAAGACGACATTTCAATTATTCCGCAGCGTCCTGCAAGAGATTCTGAAATTCCCTGCTGAAGCTCAAAACGGTTGGAGCCAGTAAGCACATACATCAGTTTGCGCTCATCTCCGTTTTTCAGCCAGATTTTCCGCTGTTCGTCAATTTTAATTTTTATTGCGTCAAGAAGACTTGGAACTTTTTGAATTTCATCAATAATCACAGGCCAGGGATTTGATTCCAAAAACAGCTTTGGATTGTTTTCTGCAAGATTTCTGTCCTCAAGTTCATCAAGAGTAACACGGTTAAAACTTTCTGGAAAAATAAAATCTAGCGTCGTTGATTTTCCCACTTGCCGTGGTCCATACAAAACAATACAGGGAAATGACTTTGAGACCTCTAGAATTGTGTTCTCAATTGCGCGCTTAATATACATAAAATCTCCAAAATATTTTGCGATGAAAATAGGAGCGCATTCCCTTTTTCATCGTAAAACCAATTTATCATACATCATTCAGTTTTTCAAGGTTTTCATCTTCTCTCAATAAATCGCTCGCAAAGGCGGTAAACTCCATAACCGGCAAAGGTTGCAATAAGACGGTCTGCAAAAGAAATTGGAATCTGAGCCAGAATGCAGGAAACAAGCAGGCTAAAGTGATGATTAACAAAGGATTCAGTAAAGCTCTTAATGGGGTTCATCATGTCGGGAACGTCATAGTAAATGTAATGAAAGTAATCCAGGATTCCGCTGGAAATTATTGTACACAAAGAAGAAATCAAGGTGATGAGGACAAGATACAAAATTGTAACCACCGGCGAAATTTTAAATTCGGCTTTTCGGCGCGAAACAATCCATGTTGAAAGAACAATCAGAATTCCGCAGATTGTATAAAAAAAGATAAATGGATCTGCAACTCCCTTCTGCAAAACCCAGATTAGCGAATTGATAAGATTATAGCCGACAGAAACGCAAAGACCCGGCACAAGTCCGCAGTAAAAGACAACCGCCACCGTAAAAATGGTGTCAAAAAAAAGGGGGATTTTTAAGGTGTGATAAAAAACATCCATTGTCAGAAAATTCAGAATTTCTGCAATGATACAGATTACAACAATTCTAAGAGCTTTGGGCATATTGCAGAGTATATCACAGAAATTGAATTTTGTGCGGGAAATCATAATTGTATTGTAAGTTATTATGGGGCCATTTTTTGTTTCGCAAAAAACAGGACTCCGCCGAAGCAAAGCCCATTTCTTGCAATTGTTGATTAGTAGTATCTGTTAAGGAAGAAAATTTCTTTATCTTTTTCTAAGCGAAAATTTTCCCCGTCTGAGGAAATTCTATAAGACACAACGTTTTGTTCTCCGTCAGGAGAGATATTTGTCAGTTCATTTTTAGCTTTATTTTGTGCCCATCTTCCAATATATTCACAAGATGCACCTAACTGAGAGATTTCATTTTCAGAAACATTTTTTTTAGACAAAACCTTTAAGATTTCTCCAATAGAATAAAGCCTATTAGTAATCAAAAACAAACGCCCATCTTCTTTAAAATAGAATCCGACTGCGACGGTTTCCACTTCTTCATATTCATAATCCGAATATGTTGCACAATAGGCATGCCCAGAAAAATCATCGGGTGCCTGTTCTGCAAATGCAACTGTGCTACAAAAAAACATCATGAACAAAGCAAGTACAAGCTTTGTGACCAATTTTTTTGATTCGAATTTCATTTAATTCTCCTTATAAAAATAAAAATTTGAATGTTTTACAGGAAATTTCTTGCAATAATAATTGCTGCGATTACAGCTATGACTATAACGGGCAACCACAAAAAGAATTTGCGGAATTTCTGAATTTTTCTCGGGAGAGGAACAAACTTGATTGTAATTCCGATACCAGTACCAAGAACAAGCGAGAAAATCAATGCCCAAATCGGGAAGTTACTAAATGAATATTTTGTAGTGAAAGGCAGAGCAACCACAGCAGACCAACCAAGATAAGGTGCAACAAACGGAAGCACTTTAGTTAGAATCCATGTCATTACAAAATTCCACAAGTCTCCCTGAACACTGGAACTGCCACTGCTAGAGCCGCCAGAGTTTTTTTTCGCTCTGTCATAATCGGCTTTTCCATTGTCATAACATGCTTTGCTACAATACTTCCAGGCATTCGTACTGTCACCATCAGGGATTCTCGCATCTGGGCGAGGTCTCGTATATCTTACTTCTACTTCACCCTGCGGAATTGATTGACCACAGTATGCACAAGTTCCACCTGACCATCCCATAATAATACTCCTTTTTTCAGTTTTTATATTTATATTCTAGCCTCGAATAAATTTTTTGTAGTGAGTAATCCATCATAAAAACTTATGAGAAATCTCATAAAATTCAGTGATTTTTTCACAAATATTTTTCACAAAGTTTTTTTAATTTCTAAAATTTTTTTTTGCCCTACGAAAAAATATGATAAAACCTATTGACAAAGTAGGTAATTAAATTTATTCTGCTTATACCTACTAGGGAAATAGGTAATACAAGAAGAGCAAGAACGTTCTTTTTTTTATTGACCTAAACTCCTATAAGAATACTAGGCAATTATGGAGAGCGACATGGACTTAAACCTTAAAGGAAAGACAGTTGTAGTAACAGGCGGCAGCAAAGGAATTGGATATGCTATTGCAAAAGAATTCCTTATTGAAGGTGTCAATGTTTTTATTACAGGTCGCCAGGTCCAGGCCTTGAAGAAAGCTCAATCAGAACTGAGCCAGTTTGGAAATCTTGAAGTCTGTCCTGGTGACGGGACAAATGAGAAAGATGTTGAAGCAGCTGCAAAACTTGCTGCATCCCTGACAGGTAAAATTGATGTATGGGTAAACAATGTTGGAACTAACCGGGCAAAAAAAAGTGAGTTTTTGTCAGAGGAAGACATTGATTACATTTATGCAGCAGTTTTCAAGTCAGCTGTATTCGGAATTCAGAGTGCAGTCAAATATATGAAAAAAGGAGGTGGTTCTATCGTAAATATTTCTTCACTTGCGGCAAGATGTTCGACATGTGGAAGATCAAATATTTACGGCTCTATGAAGGCTGGTCTTCTTTCCCTTACAAGAAATTATGCCGGTGAGTATAAGAAAGAGGGAATCAGAGTAAACGCAGTTCTTCCGGGGTATACAAGAACACCTTTGGTAGAAAAAGGATTTACAGGTGAGGAATTGAAAAGACTGCTGGCTTCTAACTTAATTGGAAGAATGGCAGAGCCTGTAGAGATTGCAAAGCCTGTTGTGTTTCTTGCAAGCGATGCTGCTAGTTACATAAATGGGGCGGCACTGGAAGTTAGTGGTGGTCAGAACATTGTTCTCAATCCATGGTTCAGTGAAGAAAAAAATTACTAATTATATAGAGGAAAATAAAATGGCAGATAAAAGACAGTTGGTGCTGGATGCATTCAATAACAAACCAACAGAAAGAGTTCCAGTTGGATTCTGGTTTCATTACACAAAAGATGAACTTAAATCAGCTTACGATCTTCCAGAAATGAGAGAACAGAATCTTGCAGGACATAAAAAGTTCTATGAAAGTTTTAAACCTGACTTTGTAAAACTTATG
>SAMEA3663025__coassemble_2994_pt1 | contig 5966 bp, 7 predicted proteins | sample SAMEA3663025__metabat2_high_PE_027 | metagenome-assembled genome bin SAMEA3663025 (sample SAMEA3663025) | pig gut metagenome | biome: pig gut; feature: pig-associated habitat; material: faeces | place: France | collected 2012
AGACAGGAACAAATTACTACAGAAGCTGATAAATAGCAATTGAACCAACTTTGCAGTCTGATTTCTTCGGCACATCATTTTTGAATTATTGAAGAATCACCCATTGTTTACCTTAGTTTATACAGGACATTCCTTTCATTACTCTAGCATCTTATATATCTAATATTAACTTATTGCTTTGTCTTGACGCAAACGTACATCACTTTACTTTTCTTGTCATAATAGGATTTCACAAGCTCATAGGAAATCTTTCTGTCATTCAGGGCATCAATTGTCTTGTACAGATATTTTTCAGACTTATCATTTTCCGCAGAACTGTATGCAAACTGATATGCCTTTACTTCAGTTCCAAGATAAGAAATGATCTGGGCAACTGCAACAGACTCGGCAAGTTTCTGTGTCATCGACTCATCGCCAGCAAAAGATTTCATTGCACAGGAAAGATAATTATTTCCATCAACTTGGATTTCTTCAAAATACCAGTCTGGCATTGTTCCTCCGGATACCTTGCTGAATGCATACCTGCTCTTTTTCTTTTTTACCTTGAACTTGTCGTAAACATTAGCTCCGGACTTTTTATCAATTTCTTCTGAAGATTTTTTTCCATTGAACACAAGTGGTTCCTGATTATCTCCCATTGTGTATCCATTATTCAAAGTGATTGTCCTGATGGAAATGCTTCCGTTTGGAAACACCTTTCCGGATGACATTGTTTTTGACGAGACAACAGTATCACTCATTCCTTTCATTATGGCACGAGTAATATACTCACTTGATGACTTGAAACTTCCGTCAGGCTCAACAATTACCGGCCATCCTTGAATTGAATCTACAGGCTCATCCTTGAATTCCCAGGTATAAAGCCCATCAGAAACAACGACTTTCTGACTCTTTCCGGAACCATTGTCAACAGTCTCATAAATTCCATTCAATGACTTTCCACCGCGCCTTGATTCCTCTTTGGAAATCAAAACTCCAGTCAGCGTAATTTGAATCGTCTGATTGTTTTCCTCATAAAAACCGTAAAAAGTTATTTCACCGTTATTCTTGTATTTTCCATGAATTGTTGGATTTTCTGGACTTGATATTTTTCCGGCAAGAGAAATGGAAATCTCAATTCCGGATTCAGGATCAAGGAACATTCCATTTTCAATCAGAACCCCGCATCCTTCAACTTTCCTGATGATATCCTGACGGGCGTCAATTCCATATACAGCATATATTTGCTGAACATCAACACTGTTAAGAATACGCTCATAATTAAACATGTACACACCATTTTTGGGAGATGCGGCAAAACATGAAAAAATGACCGACAACAAAACAGAGTGCATGAAAACTTTTTTAGTCATAATTTTTTCTCCAGATATATTTTTTATTCTTTCATACTACCATAAAACAGCAACTGTGGAACACAAAGATTTTTTCCAGTAATAATTCAAAGTATTGCCATTGAAATCTAACGCTAAATATTTTTCCAGAAATTTATATAGTCTAAAAATTTCAATTTTTAGAAATGTCTTTTATTATTTCCAGATTTTTCTGTTTCTCAAAGAATGCTTTCTTCAATACTGAATATTCTTCATCAGAACAAGCAGTCCTGCAGGAAGGGTCAAATGCTTCTGTTACCTCAAAACACTTCCTTATCCTTTCACATGGATATTCATTGCACTGCCCGCAGTTTTCAATATTTCTGTCAGTGGTACAATGAACGATTCCATATCTGCACCAATTGTCTTTAGTACATCCAATACAAGAAATTTCCTCGTTTGTTACGACACGATCCCTATATCCGATTTTCATCCAAAGCTCAGCCGTACGCCTTAACTCATCATCCGTTTTTGGAATATGTCTGGGACATAAAGAACAGTCATTTCCACACGCTGAAATTATTTTATCCATAAAAACCCCAACAAAAAAAATATAAGCACAATCATATTTTGACCGGTCCAATGCACTAGTTTAACAGAAAAAAAAATCAATGGTAAACCATGTTGAATCCATTCACTCAGTTAGATAAAATAAGGACATGAGATTCATTTACGTATTTGCTCCACTGATTGTTTTTATGTTATTGCATGGAAATGCCCCTAAAGATTTCCCTAAAGACGAGACTCCAGTCATTGAGGAAATAAAGGAACCAGAACCACCAAAAGATGTAGAAACAATTGTCGTTGGAACGGTTCTAAAAAAAAGAACACCTTTACACATAATGGGACGTGACAACAAAATGCACGACATTCTTACATTGACAGACGGAAATGAAGTTCAGATTCTGTATGTAAATTCCGAGGCTGATATATTTTTGAAAACAGACACCATTCACGGCACTGAAAACAACGAAACGGAAAATAAAGAAAATGTTTCTTCTGAAAAATTCTTCCATGCAATTTATGACAATGTGGATTTCTGGATTTCTGAAAAAAATTTCGCACCAGATTCAATGGCAGCTGTTGTTATAAGAAAAACAGCACTGTTTGACGATGCCGAACTTAATATACCGCATGCACGAAATCAAATTTCATTCGGATCATATATTGCCCGGGAAAGAAGTGATGCAGTAAACGGAGTCTCAAAAATTTATTACTATGACAAGAATCAGTCACAGGTTTTGCATGCCTACACAAAGTCAGAAAATATTTCAACAATAAATGACGATATTCAGATGATGAAAATCATTGATCAGCTTAAGGTTACTTCACGTGCAACTCCAAGAAATGAACTTTTCAAGAAAGCCCAGAAGTACAAGCCATGCAAGGAAATTACAGCTGAATTTGAAGCACAGAAAACTGGAATAGTTGTCAACAGTTATCAGGAAGTTCTTAAAGCCATGCCAAAAACAAGATATGGTGTTAATGTTCCTGAGCTAATGACAGTTGACCAGAGCAAGGATCCATTCCAGTAAATTTTTTGACCATTATTTCTCAAAACGGATCCAAAGATTGCAGGAATAGCTATAAACAGTTTCTTTTTCACACACATTTTATCTTAATGAAAATCTGACAGGATACCTGAACCTGACAGGCACCGCTTCTCCATTAACCAGTGCTGGCTGACACACAATTCCATCAAATGCCTTTAATGCAGCCTCTGCAAATCCATGGCCAGGATCCTTAAGAACCTTGATTTTCTTAATTATTCCCTTGGTATCAATAAACAGTTCAAGATACACAACACCTTCAATAGAATTTTTATAGGCTTCCACAGGATATTCGATTCTTTTCAGGATTCTCTTTCCCGGAACGACTGGAATTGAGCTTACCTTATTCTGCGGAACATATTCAGAAAACTCATCTTTTTTTTCAATTTTATCTTTTTCAATGATTTTTTCAGACGAACTGACATTCTGCTCCGTCTTCACATTATTTCTGTTTTGAACAGGAATTGTTTTTTCCTGAGGAACATATTCCTGAACATCCACAAGCTTGAAAATTCTTTCATCAGGTTCTTCTTCTGTTTTTGAAGGTCCGCCGGTGAAACTCATTCTTGCAAACAAGAACCCATAAACAATTATCACAAGAACAAAACATCCCAGTCTTACGTATGAAGGAATTTTTCCGGACAATTTTTCAAGTCTCGTTTCCTGTCCGTTTTTCTTGTCAACAATATTCCCCATGCTACTTACCTTCCTTTACAACAAAACTGACAACCCGGTGCTGAAGCATCTGAAGAATTTGAACAACTGAATCAACATATCGATATGGAGTATTCTTATCAGCAATAATATGAATTCGGGAAGAAGGTTCATCAATAAATTTCTGGATGATTTTCTGTTCGAGAGATTCTCTGTCATACTTTTCACCATCAACAAACACTTCACCGTTTGACATGATCCATATCTCAAGATTTTTTTCACTCTGAGTTTTCTCAAGCTGAACTGCCTCGGAATATTCAATATGCTGTTCATGTCTCTGATTCATGAGAGAAATCAGCATGATAAAAATCAGCAGAAGAAATCCAATATCAGACATTGATGAAGTTGCAATTGAACAGTTTCTTTTTTTACGATTAATCTGCATGAATCAACTCCCGCCATCCATCTTGAATGAAAAATTCTCTACGCTGGAATTTCTGACAAGATAAACAACATCAATTACTTTCTGATAAGGAACATTATCTTGAATCAAAAGAAGAAATGTCATGTCTGGAAATTTTGCTTTCATTGATTTTATTTCAGTTTCCAGTTCATTCTGATTTACGCTCTTGCCATCAAGAAGAATCATCTCATCATTTGTGAGTGTACATTTCATGAGATTCTGCTTCATGACAATTCTAGGCTTACTCTTTTCTGGAAGATTCAGGAGAAACCCCTTATTTACATTAAAACCTGCGATAACAATAAAAAAAATGATGAGTAAAAAAGAAAGATCATTCAGAGAACCAGATGCTCCCACATCCTCAACATTTCTCCTTTGCCTTTTAAGCATTTTCTTTCTCCAGCAAAAGTGGAATAATATCATTCACAGCTTTTGAAGTTTCTGCTGCAAAATTATCAACACGCTGAACAAGAAGGTTATATCCAATACTTGCAATGATGGCAATAATAAGTCCAAATACAGTTGTAATCAAAGCCTCATAGATTCCACCTGCAACAAGCTGAGCATTGACTTCAGTTGCATCAGCAATGGATTTGAAAGCTCCGATCATTCCACTGACAGTTCCAAGAAATCCTGTGAGTGGTGCAAGACTTGAAAGAGCCGTCAGATAGTTGAAACCATTTTCCATTCTTCTGATTCTTTCCTGGGCTTCTGTTTCTGCAGCTTTTTCCATTCTGCTTTCGCCAAACTTCGAGTTGTCAAGCAAAGCATAGAAAACAGTTGCCACGGTTTTTCTTCTTGAACAGCAAGTGAGCATATACTTTGCCTGGTCAGTTTTTCCGGCCTTCAAAAGATTCTTTACTTCAAGAGCAATTGGCGAAACCCTGCAGTCATGCCAGAACAAATAAATGCATCGTTCAATGACAAGAGCAATTGTAACAACACTGAATGCCAGAAGAATCCACATAAATGGACCACCAAGCTTGAACAATTCAACCAGATTCATATAATCTTCTCCCATATCAAAACATGATTACCTGGAACAACAAAGTCCAGGTACCAGCAGCACATGCAGTTTCTTGAGAGCTACAACAGTCCAATCAGGAATTGCATTGTCTGCAAAATATTTTTAAATGATTTTTAAATGATTTTTAAATATTCTATAAATTAAATTATGGTTATTCGGGATATCCTTAACCCGATTTACAAATCAATAGCTTATCTTCAACCCCAGTGAAATCATAGGAATTCCAATCCCAAAATTTGCATCGGAACTATCTTTTTCCTTTCCCGTATTCTGATCAAACTGCTTTGAACCCTGTGGCGAGTACAAGTTCATGAAAATATCTTCAGCACCAACATACCATTCCCATTTCCATTCTGGATGTTTTTTGAAGGAACCATTGTGTGCAACACGAACATCAATCGGACAACTGAATTCAGTTCGCAATGTATCACTATAGAATGAATTTCTTGTATATCGCTGCATTACCGTACCATCCGGAAGCTTTACCGGATAAGAAAACTTTTCACCATCAGTTCGTGGAGTTCCAGTTGCAAAAGTACCGCAAAGGGAAATTGTCCATGTTGGAACCGGCTTATAATTGAAAACCACATTCAATGTATTGAATCTATGGAAAGAAGGGAAATACCATTCATTGAGAGGATCATCACTCATGGATCTCTGGTTTGTGTACAATGGTTCAAAAGGATTCTTGTACTTTGAATAGATAAACGAATAAGATGCGTAACCGTTCCATTTTTTTCCGAAATCCTTTGATGCCATCAAGTCAAAACCAGCAACGAAGGCTAAAACTGAAGAGTTCTTAACCAAGTTAATGAACTGGTTGCCAAGTGGTGGGATCACGATCTTCATGGCTTGAGGCAAAATAACGTAACGCATTGCTTGCGTATAAGTCATCCCGTTTG
>SAMEA3663025__coassemble_3005_pt1 | contig 5953 bp, 7 predicted proteins | sample SAMEA3663025__metabat2_high_PE_027 | metagenome-assembled genome bin SAMEA3663025 (sample SAMEA3663025) | pig gut metagenome | biome: pig gut; feature: pig-associated habitat; material: faeces | place: France | collected 2012
GAATTGTTAATACTCTCCCCCTATTACTTTTTTTTTGATTTTCTTATAAACTTAAAAATTATTTGAAAACAAACAACACAACGAGGATATAAAAATGGATTTGATTCAGCCAAAAGTTTTGAAAGGTTTCAGAGATTTTCTGCCACAGGATGAAATTCTTCGCTCAGACTTAATTGAAAAACTTACACATACTTACCGTTCATACGGATTTGTTCCAATTGACACACCTGTTCTTGAATACACAGAAATTCTTCTGCGCAAAAGCAACGGTGAAACAGAAAAGCAGATGTTCCGTTTTGAAGACAATGGCGGACGTGATGTTGCAATGAGATTTGATCTTACTGTTCCATTTGCCCGCTACACAGCACAGCACAAGGAAGAACTGTACTTTCCTTTCAAGCGCTACCACATTTCGAAAGTATGGCGCGGAGAAAAACCTCAGGCTGGACGCTACCGTGAATTCATCCAGTGCGACTTTGACACAGTTGGTACAGATAGTGCAACGGCAGATTTTGAAGTTCTTGCATTGATGAAGGCTGCCCTTGCTTCAATTGGTGTTGAAAAAATCACAATCCACGTTAACCACCGCGGAATTTTCAACCGCTTCCTTGAAAAAATCGGGGCAAAGGAAAAGTCTGATGACATTCTCCGCATCGTAGACAAAATTGCAAAGGTGGGCGAAGAAGAAGTAAAGAAGGAACTCACCGAAGTTACAGGCAGTGCAGACAGTGCAGAAAAAATTATCGGCTACATCAAGCCTTGCGGAACCTTTGAAGAAACCCTTGCAAACATCGAAAAACTTGCAGGTGGAGAAGATGCAGACTCAAAGAGAATGAAGGACATCTACGCAATGATGAAGGCTGCAGGAATCAATGGAACCTACACCCTTGACCCAAGCATTACGCGCGGACTTGATTACTACACAGGCGTTGTCTACGAAACATTCCTCAATGACCTTCCAACAATTGGTTCCGTATGCTCAGGCGGAAGATACGACAACCTTGCAGGCCTTTACATGAAGGAAAAGCTTCCGGGAGTTGGTGCTTCAATTGGACTTGACCGACTCATTGCCGGTCTTACTGAACTTGGAATTACAGAAGTAAAGGGAAGCTACCTTGATGCAGAAATCTTCAACGGAGACGAGAATCTTGCAGCCCATTACCAGGGAATTGCAAGCTCTTTGCGTTCAAAGGGGATTGAAGTATTCCCAGACTGCGTAAAAATGAACAAGCAGTATGCTGTAACAGAAAAGAAGGGAATGCCTTGGGGAATACTTGTCAGCAAGGAACAGGCTGCTGATGGAAAACTTACACTCAAGAACCTGAAGACACGCGAACAGTTTGCTGACATTACTGTTGAAGAAGCAGCGGCAAAGATCAGGAATCAAAAATAAAACCACGATACAGGATTCCCGGGAGCATACCAAACCAAGTTCTTGGGGACCTGTTTTTTTTATTCTTTCGGGAAGGAAACAGAAGCAGATTTTTCAGCCTTTAACTTAGTGTCATACAGGGTAATTTGAGTGCTTTCAAGCCACCCCTGAGAAAACTTATACCATACAAGATATTCAACAATGGGATGTGCTTTCTTCTCGTCATCATCTTCATATCGGACAACCTTGCAGGTTTTCTTTCCAACAACTGGCAATACTGCACCACTTCGCTCATGAGAAACCACATCAGAAGAATAGGATGGTTCCTTCATGAATGAAACATAGGGAACGCTCACCAAAGCCCACTGAAGATCAGGAGCAATGGCAGTTTCATCAACAACATTCACATCAATTGAAGATCTTTTATTGCAGGAAAAAGACAAGACTGAACAAGCAAAACAAAGTGCACTCAGCAAGATATTAGATACTTTCTGCATATTTTCTTACTTCCGGATATAACAGCATGTCACTGTCAACAAAATCAAGATTCTTGATTTCATCAAAAGTTACCCATTTATATTCAGTATGTTCTGTAAGCTTATACTTAAAAAACAATCCCTTGTGGGGAACATAAATTCTGTAGGCATGAAGCTGAACTTTTTTCTCATTATGCTCAAATTCAGCCTGAGTAATTTTTTCGCCAACCCTAACCTTTACGCCGAATTCTTCCATGAATTCACGGACAACGGCAACATTATCGGACTCGCCTTCCTCAACCTTGCCACCAGGAAATTCCCAGCGGTTTCCCATTTGTCCAACTGGATTTCTATGAGCTATGAGAACCTTATCTTTCCAAAGGGCAATGCATGCTATCGATGTCTTACTCATTACAGCAAAATCACCTGAGGGAAAATAAAGTGAAGAACTGCCGCAACAAAGCAGAAGTAACCGATATACTTTCTTGAATCAATGAAAAATTTCTGGGCCTGATCAGAAACAACACCATCTTCCGAAGCTGAAGCAACAAAATATTCCAGGAGAATTGAAGCAGCTGCAAGGAATCCGGCAAGAGCAGGAATAAGGTCTCCCACTACCGGAATATCATTTCTGAACACTGACAGGATTTTCATTATGGCAGTGAAGACACACAAAACACCAACAATAAGCCTGAAAGAAGCACTGTTAATTCCAAAATCATTTATTGACTTCTTGAATGAAGATCCATCATCTTCAATTTCACTCAGGCTGTCATCACGGTCAGCAAGATTTACGCCGTAAACGAGGATCAATCCCGCAATAATATTCAACAGGATAGACAAAAAATAAAATTGTGCCATTAAAAACCTCTCTAATAAAACCTTTACTAAATTAATGTTTTTTGAACAAAAATTCAATGCAACTATTTATGAATGATGCTGCACTCAAGTTCAACATTACCATCATCAGTTGTAACCCTGCATCTTATTTTTGAAAGCTCATAATCATTGAACACACAATGAATTGTCTTAGATTCCGACGGCAGAAAAATTACATGATCAGAAACTTTGTCAGAAACCTCGGAATCAGAATTCACGGCATAAAAATCTGCAGTAAAAAGCAATCCATTCTTTCTGGAATATTTCTTTGATTCCTTCATCTCAAGACTTGTGTAAACCCGCCCATCAAAGGAAAATGCAGAAAGCGTCAGGTTCACATCGCTTAATGCACACTGATTCTTTCCCCCTGAAAGAAAACTGGTTGCCAGAACAACTGCAACAAAGAAAATCATTGCCACAAGAGTCAGTTTATTGGCCCTGGTTGAAACAAGAACCTTGAAAAACCCCTTTGCAGGCCCCGTAACGCCAGAAGCAAGATCACTGTATATTTTCTGCTCGTACTTTCTGTAGCTTCCTTTTGGTGCATAGAAAACCAAAGGTTCAGCTCCATCATCATAGCCATCCACCGGCTTTGGAATATTTCTGTCCATAAAAACGTCTAGCTCTTCAAAATTGACTGAATAAGAGAATCTATACGCCACCACGTAATTGAAGCATTTTCCTTCTGAACCAAAAGGGCTGAAATAATACCCTCACGGCTCAAGTTGAAAGTATAATAAAGGACATCTGCCCTATTGAGAGGAATCCTTCGCTTCAAAATACGCTGACCATTTGACTGTACCATCTGAATGCTGAAACCGTCATCCGTGCTGACAATAAAATAGAACCACTGGTCATCAGTCACACCTAGAAAATCGTATGGAATATCTATGGATTCATTTGAAAGTCCGTCTGAATGATGTTCGGTATATGGAGGAATTGAAATAGGATGATCAAAAGTCTGGTTTTCAACGTTGAGGGGGTAAATCAATGTTGAAACATACCTGACTCCAGACTTAACACGGCTTGACTCATCAATTTTAGAATCATAATAGTCAACCTTAAGATAGAGCTTCTTCTGCTCGTAGTCACACACCACATTGCCCAAAGAAGCATAGGAATCCTTCATTTCCCTGGAATATGGATTTGGAATCTTGTTTCTTTCAATCTCAACCTTATGAATCAAAAATCCTGAAACAGAGTACCAGTAAATCTCATAGCTGGACATTGTAGAACAGAAAACAACCAGTTCATTATTTTCATTCGTATAGATTTTATTGATAAGAGGAAAAGGTTCTCCACCCGGTCCCTTTTGCCCTATGTAATCAATGAATTTCTTGTTCTCGTCAAACCTGAGGACAACCTGAGTAAGAGCCATGCCGCTCTCCGAATCATAGACATACCTGTCTCTTGGAAGCCTGTCTGCAACATAGAGAAACTTTCTTGAGTCAACAGATATGGATGTAAGTTCATTGAAAGGATAGACAACAGCCTGTCTTGTTGCAGAGACATTTTCATCATTGCCCGCAAAGGAAGGCCTTATATTTTCCTCATCATTGTACAAAAGGGTAATAAGGTTTCCATAGCTGTTCATTTCCATGATTTTCTTGGATTCGCCATTTAATATATAGAAGAATCCGTCCTGCATGAAAATCTCAGTGTTCACACTTCCGGATTCCAGGAGAGAATACACATTGATCTCATCCTCAAAATTCCCATAATTAAGGGTAAACAAATTCTCACGCTCAATTGATGAAATATTCTTGTTTTCACCACACGAAACAAACAAGACGGCAAAAACCACGCTATATATTGAAAGAAATCTTCTAAAGTTCATACCAATACCAAGAATAATCAATAAGTTACCAGGTGTCAATTTGCACATGGATGAATTGTGTGTTATCTACAACAAATATTGATATAAATTTGACACTTTAAATTAACTAAGCAATTAACAGATACTAGATTTGTTCCTTATGAGTTATATGAAGATGAATTAACTAGTAGTTTTCTTGAGCCAAGACTTTATGTTGCATTTGGATTTCCTGGTTCTAAGATCAAAATATTACACCATTTCTATTATTATCTACCATCCGACTCTTTCACTCGTTAAACTCAAAACTTCCGGAAGAATCACAGGTAAAACTACACGAAATCCTCCAGATTATGAATCAAAATACCTTTCCTCCCATCAATTTCAATTTGTGGGAACTAAAAACTGCGTTGTGGGGATGTCTTTATTGTCCAGATTATCCACTCCTTGGATTCTTTATCTAGCCATGTACATATCATTTATTTACAGGAACAATTAAGCTGACACACGTATCATCATACTTATTTCCCTTGTAAACATCCTTAATTATAAATCTAACGGTTACGGTTCCCTTGTAATTACTATTATATGGAATCTCTAAAATTTTTATATCAGGAACATCAGATACCTGAATAATTTGATTTATTTTTAATTCATCACAGGCTACTTGAAGTTGTTTAATCCTGTTGTTTGCGTAATATAAATCATTTCTAAGTGAATTGACATAGCCATTTGAAAGCAAAAACGCTAATTTGTTATTCTGATCATCAGAACAATCAAAGGTCATTTCAATCCATTCATCAATACCCGGTCCACTAACTCCTTCAACCCATGGTTGAAACTCATTTATGATATTCATAAAGTTTTCTGCATTGTACAAAGTTTTTCCTTCTGTTAAAAAAGAACTTGTAGTTATGTTTTTCAATTCAATCAAAGGCGATTCATCAAAATAATTAGATAACGACTGAAAAACAATTTTATTTCCCTCATACAAAATGCAAAACTTGTCGAAAACCATATATCCTAATTTTTCTTTCAGGCAATATGAAGTAGAATTCCTAAAAAGTATGTAGTTAAAACCATTCTCTGAAAACAATTCATATTTTCCACTCTCTCTATAAAATTTTTGTTTCCCGTCATATTTTATATACTCGTTGGAAATGTTTAACATGGATGACGAACCGGTTAAGTCCATTTCAAGAGTATATTTCCCTTTCTCAAAGGAATAAAACACTTCATGATAAGAATCTGAATCATCATCTTTTATTTCACCCCAATATTTCCCTTCAAGGGAACTGGCATATACATAAGAGAATAAAAACATAAACAATATGCAAATTTTACTTTTCATAAGAATGTCTCCTGATATGTTGTGCCATTTGTCAATGACAAAACAAAATTTAATATAAAAAA
>SAMEA3663025__coassemble_3237_pt1 | contig 5650 bp, 5 predicted proteins | sample SAMEA3663025__metabat2_high_PE_027 | metagenome-assembled genome bin SAMEA3663025 (sample SAMEA3663025) | pig gut metagenome | biome: pig gut; feature: pig-associated habitat; material: faeces | place: France | collected 2012
AAAAACAGAAAGCCAGTCTGCTTTTTTTGAAGGGTTTAGTCGTTCAAAAGCGGCACGAAATTTATCTATAAGGATGTTAGTTTCAGAATCAAAAGTTTCTCCGGCATTTTCTTCATACATTTTGCCAATGTAATTGAAGCCAAGCCGTGTAAGGTGAATCATCGCAGGCATTTGAACACGAGTTTTTTCGTTGTAGTTTTTGCTCATTTTTAACCTCGCCTAACTATGATACCGTAAATTCCCCTATTTTTCTATGCAGCAGTTATAACAAAAGCTCCGCCTTCAAATACTCATAGCGTAGCCGTTTTTCTTCTTTTACAAAATGCACTTCCCTGAACTGCTCGGGATTATTCTCATAGCACAGTTTTTCATCCCTAAACTTAAACATAATTAAGCGGCCTACACGACCATTTCCGTCTTGAAATGCTTTTTCTCTATATCTATGCTATACTTTTCTCATGAGATTAAATTTCCAGGTTCTGACATATTTTCTTGCCATTTCAAATGAAGAATCCATAACAGCCGCATGCGAAGTTCTTCATGTAACCCAGCCCACTGTCAGCCGCCAGATTTCTGATTTGGAAAAAGATTTGGGGGTAGTTTTATTTGAACGTGGGGCAAGAAAAATCACCCTTACAAAAGAAGGAATTTTATTTAAAAGACGAGCAGAAGAAATTCTTTCATTAATCAACAAAACTGAAAAAGAAATCACATGTGAATCAGAAGAAATTGAAGGGACAATCACAATCGGTGGCGGAGAACTTAAGTCTGTAGATTTTCTAGCTGAAAAAATGACAGCCTTCCAGAAACTTCATCCAAAAGTTTTCTTTGATTTCAACACTACAACCAGTGACATCATAAAAGAACAGATGGATAAAGGTCTATTAGACATTGGTCTTCTTCTTGAACCTGTGGAATTTGACCGTTACGATTATTTCAGGATTCCAGTAGAAGAAAAATGGTGTGCCGTTGTAAATTCAGATTCAGTCCTTGCAAAAAAGAAATTCATAACTTCAAAAGATTTGCTCAACGAAAAATTAATTCTTCCACGCCGAAGTAATGTCAAAAACGAACTTTCAGCATGGTTAGGAAAAGACATTTCAAAGCTAAATATAGTTGCGACCCACAACCTGAACTCAAATACGGTGGTAATGGTTTCAAAAAAAATTGGCATTTCACTTACAATTCAAACGGATTTGATAAAAGATTTTTCTGCTGTAAAAATTCTTCCTCTTAAGCCAGAACTTTCTGCAAGAACAGTCCTAGTGTGGAAGAAAAATATTCCGATGAATATGGCAACTGAAAAATTTATTGAATTTTTGAGGAAATAGGAAGGATTTTTCAATCAATCCTTTTCAAAAATCTCACACACACTCTCCGATTTCAAAATGTTTCATTTCTTACCTTTTCTACATCCATTTCAGAATAGCCATAAACAAAAAATGATTTTCTTATCTTCTTCAAGATATTTTTGTAACAGCTGTTTGTTTGCGCCTTTTTTCTGAGTTCCATTAGTGTTTGATATGCTCCGCTCATTATTCAAAAAAATTGAATATATTAAAAAAAATACATGAAGAAAATCTCATGAAGAAAATCTCATGAAGAAAATCTCATCAAGGCAAAAAAATTTTGATAAATGAAACTTTTGATGCTATAATTTAAATATTGGAGGAAAGATTTATGGCATGTTGTAAAAAAGCTGCACCTGCAGAAATCAAGGAAAAAACTCCGGCACAAAAAGCCGTTGATACACGAAGAAAAAACATCATTGCAGAACAAAAGGAAATGCTTGACAAATCGACTTCTGCTGCTGCTCACAAACAATGGATCACAAAGAAAAACAATGAGATTTCTGCAAAAGATGAAAAAATTGCAAAACTTATGCTGGAAAAGAAAGATTTAAAGGCAGAAATCAAAAAACTTCAGGTTGAAAACAAGGCTTTGACAAAGGAAATTGCAAGACTCGAAAAAAAACTTACATCAAAGACTACTGCAAAACCAGAAGAGAAAACAACTGCAGCAAAGGCACCTAAAAAAGCAAAACCTGCAAAGTAATGTAATTTTCAAGAATAATTTTACCAGCCTGTCCTATGAACTATAAGACGGGCTTTTTTATTGAAAACCGTGTGTCTGGATTTTCAAAATCACAAAATTTTCATTTCATTCAAAAATATCCGGATTAAAATTTCACCCAAACTTTACCATTTCTTAATCAAATCATTACATGAGCATCCTAAACTGTGGCCATGGAAAAAATAAAAATTGAAAACCTGGATTTATTCTACGGGAACTTTCATGCACTGAAGAAAATAAACCTGAACATTGAACCTAATGAAATTACTGCATTCATCGGACCAAGCGGATGCGGTAAATCAACACTGCTAAAAAGCCTCAACAGAATGAACGACATGATTGAAGACTGCAGGATTACCGGGAAAATTACTCTGGACGGCGAAAATATTTTTGACAGCCACATGGACGTTAACATGCTGCGAAAAAAAGTTGGAATGGTATTTCAAAAGCCCAATCCATTTCCAATGAGTATTTACGACAACATTGCCTACGGTCCAAGAACTCATGGAATAAAACGAAAATCTGAGCTTGATGAAATAGTTGAGCAGTCTTTGAAAAATGCTGCTATCTGGGATGAAATGAAAGACAATCTGAAGAAATCAGCACTGGCATTAAGCGGCGGACAACAGCAGAGACTTTGCATTGCACGTGCCCTTGCAGTTGCTCCTGACGTTCTGCTTATGGATGAGCCAACTTCTGCACTAGATCCAATTTCCACATCAAAAATTGAAGACTGTGTAATGGAGTTGAAAGAAAAATACACAATTATAATTGTAACCCACAACATGCAGCAGGCTGTTAGAATCAGTGACAAAACAGTTTTCTTTTTGCTCGGAGAAATAATTGAAGCTGGAAACACTGAGCAGATTTTCAGCATGCCTAAAAACAAAAAAACAGAGGATTACATCACAGGAAGGTTTGGTTAATATGCGCGAGAAATATGAAGAAGAACTTCGAAAATTATACACAGCAATTATAACCATGGGGAAAATGATTGAGGTTGCCATTGAAAGCTCTATTCTGGCTTTGATGTCACATGACTCAACTTCGGCAGATGCAATTATAAAGGCTGATGATGCAATTGATGAAAAGGAAAAAGAAATAGAGCAGCTATGCATTAAACTTCTGTTGCAGCAGCAGCCTGTGGCCACCGACTTAAGATTCATCACATCCGCACTCAAAATGGTTACAGACATGGAAAGAATCGGAGACCATGCAGAAGATATTGCAGACTTAATGAAAAAAATGTACACATCCGGCAATTCAAATAAAGATGTTCTTGGGAAATTCATCAATTCCAAACTTAATGAAATGGGAAATGAAATCCAGGAAATGCTCAACGACAGCATCAATGCCTACACAAACCGGGACATTGTTCTTGCAAAGAAAGTTATTTCAAGCGATGACATTGTTGATAATCTGTATCACCAGATAAAGAAAGAACTTGTTGTGCAGATTCAAAGCAAAACAAAATCCGGTGAGCAAATTGCAGACTATCTTTTAATTGCCAAATATTTTGAAAGAATCGGTGATCACGCAACGAAAATTGCAGAATGGGTTATTTTTGCAATGGTTGGTGACTTGAAATGAGTCCAAGAAAAAATCTTTCAACAGTTTTCGGGTGCCTGATTATTTCGGTTATTCTTCTGGCAATTCCAACTGGATTTGAAGGAGCATTGCAGTTTAGGGATGCAGAAAAATGCAGGGTACTTGTTGAAGAAGTTGACAACTCAAAACTAATCGACACTGGACTCATAAGAACCGGGCAGCAGGTTTGTTCAGTAAAAATTCTCTCCGGAAAATTCAAGGGACAACTGACAGAAGGCTGGAACATGCTGGGCGGTTCTCTTTCACAAGACAAGCTTTTCAGACCGGGAGATGTAGTTCAGGCAATCGTTCACTATGAAACCAGTGAATCTGGAACAGTATTTCATTCAGTCAACCTGATAGACTATTACAGGCTAAAAGTAGAATTCATACTAGCAGTTGCCTTTGCAGTTTTTTTGATTTCATTTGCAGGGATGACTGGCATACGATCTGTATTTTCATTTGTAATTACAATTCTTGTTCTGTGGAAAATTCTTGTGCCATTCTATCTGAAAGGTTTCAATCCAATAATGACCGGAATTGTAGTTGTAGCCATAATGACTTTTATAATTCTTGCACTGGTGTACGGTTTTGACAAACGTCTTGTTTCTGCATTTTCTGGTTCCATGACAGGCATTTTATTTGCTGCAATCTTATCTTTTGTCTTCACAAAACAATTCCACATACATGGAGCCGTAATGGCAAACTCAGAAAGTCTGCTGTATTCAGGCTTCCAGAATCTGAACCTGACACAAATTTTCATGGCTTCAGTATTTATTGGAGCAAGCGGATCTGTCATGGATTTAAGCGTAGACATTACCAGTGCCGTTAATGAAGTTGTAACAACAGCGCAAAAAAAAGGAGTTCCAGTTACAAAACGGGAAGCAGTCAAATCCGGCATGGCTGTTGCACGTGCTGCCATGGGAACAATGACGACTACACTACTTCTTGCCTACTCTGGAACATGCATTGCACTCCTGATGGTTTTCATGGCTCAGGGAACACCAGTTTACAACATTCTGAACAATAACGTGGTTTCTGCAGAAATCATCAACACAATTGCCGGAAGTTTTGGTTTAGCCATGACTGCTCCAATTACAGCACTGATTTCAGGAACAGTTTTACGTTAGTTGCCATTATACTGCATTACAGCATACATTTTTCAAAGACATTTTCTTACAAACAATATTTTTACAAACACTTAACAAACACTTCATTAACCCTTAACACTAATTGACTAAACTAAGCCCATCACCTGAAAACAGGACAAATTATATTTTGTCAAATTCAAAACAGGTGAAGAGGTTTTTTATGAAAAAAATTATGACAGTTTTGGCGGCATCTGCTTTTGTATGCAGTGCACTTTCATCACAGTCCATTAAACTTGTGAACACATTTGGTGGTGACAGTGACAACACAGGTGGTTCTGATTTATTTGTTTTTGAAAATCAGAAAGATGATGATGGTAACTACAAGGACGACTACTCAAATACAACTCGAGTAAGTGACAGGCTGCAGCTTGATGTAAGCGATAAAAAGTTCGATGCAAGACTCAGAACAGAAATTGCAGCCACAAAACTTAACGGTAAGGAAAGCACAATTCGATTCCGCGGTTATGGACGCTTCAAGCCGGTGGATCAGTTCAATTTAATTGCTGGAAATGATTTTTTCACAAAGGTTCCGGTAAACGCAGGATACCTTGTTGCAAATGATGACTATCCAAAATATGCAAGAATTCTCCAGAACGGTTTTGGTGCAATCAGCAACTGGAATCTTCTTGATGACGGAAACTTAAGACTTAGTTTTGCAGGTGGTCTTAAAGGAACTGACGATTCAATCAATGACAGGGATAAGCGAGGTCTAGATTTTGGTTTCAACGCTGAATCAAAGGACCTGGTAACCATCGGTGGTTCATTTCAGAATGTCATGGGAGATGAGCTTTCTGCAAGTATCTTTGTTGGCTTGAAGGCTATTGAAAACCTTACTTTGA
>SAMEA3663025__coassemble_3931_pt1 | contig 4852 bp, 4 predicted proteins | sample SAMEA3663025__metabat2_high_PE_027 | metagenome-assembled genome bin SAMEA3663025 (sample SAMEA3663025) | pig gut metagenome | biome: pig gut; feature: pig-associated habitat; material: faeces | place: France | collected 2012
TCTTTGTTTTATTTATGATTGACTAGAACATTCCTGGAAAAACATCTGCCATGCCGTATAGTTTTCCAGCAATAAGTTTTCCTTCATCAAGAAGTTCCTTGAGATTTATTACAGCGTGAACCGCTCCGCTTGCAAAACCCTGACGGCTTCTTGCTGTGTGTGTAAGTTCAATAGTATCTGCAGCGCTGTCAAAGAAAATCTTGTGAGTTCCAGGAACACTTCCACATCTTGTTGATGAAACATGGAATTCATTTGGCTTTGGACGAGCCTTGAATTCGTTTGTTACGATGGTATCCTTGCGTGAAAGGAATTCCATTGCATGCTTTGCAAGATCAAGTGCTGTACCAGATGGACTGTCTGCCTTCTGATTATGGTGCATTTCCCAGAGAGCTGCATCATATTCCTCAAAGTGATCCACAAGGCGGCATGCTTCCTCAACTATTTTATAAAAAACATTTACACCAATTGAAAAATTTGCACTTGTCATGATAGTTCCGCCACATGAAGCAGCAAGAGCGGCAACCTCATCCTTCTTGTCATTCCAGCCTGTAGTTCCCACAACAAGAGGAAGTTTTGTTGGAAGAAGAGCCTTAATGTTATCTAGTACTGAAGCAGGATGTGTAAACTCAATGATACCTTCTGCACCGCTTGCAACAATTGCATCAACCATAGCCTTTGTGTCACCTGCAGCAATCTTTACCTTTGCATCTTCTGCAAAAACATCGATTGTTGTAACAACACTATGGCCAAGACCAAGAGCAGAGTGTTCAATCATGTGCCCCATTTTTCCATATCCGACTAAAGCAATTTTCATTTCATCCTCCGATTAGAACAAGGCTGCATGCACAACCTGAACAGTCTTATCTGCCTCTTCCATATTAACAAGGAAACTGATGTTTACCTTGCTTGCACCCTGGCTGATCATCTGAACATTGATGCCTTCCTTGTTGAGTGCATCAAAAGCCTTTGCAAGAATTGCACTTGAATGGCTGGCATCACAAATTACAGTAATAATTGCCTTGTCTCCAGTTGCCTTGACTTCTGCAACGCGACCGAGATCTTCAAGAAGCCCGGACAAATCAGACTTTGTGTTGACTGTAAGAGAAACTGAAACCTCAGAAGTTGCATCAATACTGATATTCCACTTGAGGAACTGGTTGAAGATATGTGCAAGGAATCCTGCAGCCCCCAGCATGCGGCTGGACTGAATATCAATCAAAGTTACGTTCTTTACCTTTGTGATTGCTGTTACTGGAGGAACAGATCCCGTGTGCTTTTCAACAATCAAAGTACCTTCACTCTTAATGTTGTAGCTGTTCTTTACGCGAACTGGAGTTCCTGTCTTGCGGCAAGGAATCATTGAGCGTGGATGAAGAACCTGTGCTCCGAAAATTGCAAGTTCCTGGGCTTCTTCGTATGTTACTTCTGGAACCGGCTTTGCATCTTTTACAAGGCGCGGGTCTGTTGTCATGATACCATCAACATCTTTCCATGTCTGGATTTCCTTTGCGCCCATTGCTGAACCAATCATTGTTGCACTAAGATCGGAACCACCGCGTCCAAGTGTTGTGATTGTTCCGTGCTTATCCTTTGCAATAAATCCGGTTACAATAGGAATCTCTTTCTGCCTGCCATTCTTGTAGTCGTTCAGATACTTTGGAATGTTGTCCCATACTTCATCAAGAAGTTCTGCAGCCATGTAGTTGCTGTCAGATACAATTCCAATATCCCATGCATCATAAAACTTTGCAGGTATTCCAAGTTTTGTAAGGTAAGCAGCCATCATGCGAACACTCATTCTTTCGCCAAATGAAACAAGATAGTCACGGGAACGCTTTGAAAGTTCCTTGAGCATGCTGATACCAGTCAAAAGAGTCTTGAGTTCACCAAGAAGTTCTTTGATTGCAGGCACATCAATTCCAAGTTCCTTTGCTGTATCAAAGTGAAGCTTTTCAACTTTTTCAATATCAACCTTTCCGTTTACTGCCATGTCTGCTGCTTCAAGAAGGTGATCTGTTGTATCACCCATTGCACTCAATACAATTGCCGGAAGATCTGATTTGTATTCCTGAATAATTTCTGCTACGTGTCTAATGCGGTCAGCATTTGCAACTGAAGATCCGCCGAATTTCATTACTATCATGCAGAAAATTATAGTGAAATGGCAGTTTAAATTCAATTAATGGAATAATAAACAAAAAAAGCCCCCGGAGTGTAATCCGAAGGCTTTCATCCATCATGGGGTCATATTACTTTGCAAGAAGTTCAGCAAGCTTTTCTGCAGTAAATCCCAGGTCCTCTGCTACCTTGAGTGCCGGACCAGACTCACCGAAGCGATCGATTGTAAACAAGTCTTCCCTCTTGGCATACTGTTCCCAACCCATCTTGTTACCAGCTTCAGCAACAACAACACGATTTGTCTTTCCAATAACTGACTTCTGATACTTTTCATCCTGAGATTCAAAGAGATTCTTATCCAAAACTGAAACAACACGAATCTTCTTTGAAGAGCATATATCAGCAGCCTTGAGAGCCATTTCAACTTCAGAACCTGAAGCAAGAATTGTGATATCAGGAGCATCTGCACCGTTACGAACAACGTATGCACCCTTTCTTGCATTTTTCCTCCAATTCTTGTCATCCTTTTCATAAACTGTAATTGCCTGGCGGGTAAATGCCATGAGAACTGGATGGTCCTTAGAATCCATTGCCATTTCCCATGCAACATGGCTTTCTTCTGCATCACCAGGACGGAGCATCTGAACATTCGGCATACATCTTACAGAAGCAAGAGTTTCTGTAGGCTGATGCGTAGGTCCGTCTTCTCCAACATAGATTGAATCGTGTGTGAGAATGTAAATGTTTGGAATCTTTGAAAGTGCTGCAACACGAAGAGATGGTCTGAAATAATCTGTAAATACGAAGAATGTTGCCCCGAAAGCACGAAGTCCACCATGAAGGTTGATTCCATTCATAACCTGACTCATTGCAAATTCGCGAATACCATATTCAATTGTGCGGCCCTTTCTGTTTTCTGGAGAATAAGTTCCGTCATCATTCTTTACCTTAGTTTTGTTTGGTCCCTGAAGGTCAGCTGATCCGCCAACGAGCCATTCGTATGTATCACACATATAATTCAGGCTCTTTCCTGATGCATCACGAGTTGCAAGCTTGTCCCCCACCTTGTATGAAGGAACATCTGCCTTTCCAGTTGGCTTCTGATTCCAGTATGCATCCCATTTTTCAGCAAGTTCCGGATTTTCCTTTGACCAGGCATCAAATTCCTTCTTCCAGTCTTCTTCTGCCTGTGCAAACTCCTTTCTTTTTTCTTCAAAATACTTATATGCTTCTGGAACAACATAGAACTGCTGGTCTTCCGGAAGTCCCAGGTTGATTTTTGCTTCCCTACAGCCTTCTTCACCCAGTGGAGCACCATGAACATCTGCAGTACCAGCCTTTGGAGCACCCTTACCAATTGTTGACTTAAGGATGATTAAAGTTGGTTTTCCTTCTTCCTTCTTTGCAATTTCTACAAGGTCGGCAATCTCGCCAATATTGTACATTGATCCGCGAAGAACCTGCCATCCGTATGAAAGATAGCGCTGCTCAATATTTTCTGAGAATGTAACGTCAGTGCTTCCATCAATGGAAATCTTGTTTTCATCATAGAACACAATGAGTTTTCCAAGCTTGAGAGTTCCGGCAAGTGAACATGCCTCAGAAGAAACACCTTCCTCAAGACAACCTTCACCAACGAGGGCATATGTATAATGATCAACTATCGTGCGTTTTGGCGTGTTAAAGCGGGCTGCAAGCATTGTTTCTGCAATAGCCATACCAACTGCAGCAGCAATACCCTGTCCCAAAGGACCAGATGTACATTCAACACCGTCTGTATCACCATATTCAGGATGGCCAGGACAACGGGATCCAACCTGACGGAAGCTCTTAATGTCATCCATGGAAATTTTATAGCCGGCAAGATGAAGTGCAGAATAGATCAGCATTGATCCATGGCCTGCAGACAATACAAAACGGTCACGGTCAACCCATTTTGAGTTAGCCGGATTGTGCTTCAAAACCTCACCGTAAAGAACAGCAGCAACTTCTGCAGCACCAAGGGGAAGACCAGGATGTCCTGAATTTGCCTTCTGAATGGCATCCATTGAAAGACTGCGAATTGAAAGTGCAACAGCTTCAATACTCTTCTTGTCCATAAAATAACTCCTAAATTTATATAAGGGGATATGCTTCAGATATCCGTCGAGCACCAGCTGGAAACAGCCGGATGCATCGATTTGCCATAAAATAAAGCCTAGCTGACCTTTGACATGAGTTCCAGAAGATTGTCCTTCGATGGCTTCAATGCAAGAGCCTTAGTAAAGGAATCATCCTTCAAAATCTTGGCAAGAGAAGAAAGAGCCTTGATATGGAACTGCGTTGAATTAGACAAAAGAATGAAAAGTGATGAAACCCTTCTTGAATCAGGAGCCTTCATGTCCAGTGTGTTTCTCAGAAAGCAAACGATAATGCGACAGTCATCCTCGCTCTTCATCACAGGTGCCTTCGGGTGAGGAATTGCAACTCCCTTTCCCACTGCCGTGCTGAGAATCTTTTCTCGATTTAAAAGTTCCTCTGCCAGCATTTCACCAGTAATATATTCCGGAAGCTCTACATTCTTTGCAACATTCTTGAAAACTTCTTCAATAGTGTCACCTTCAACAGAATACAAAAACTGACCCTTTTCCACCAGGGAAACTGCATCAAATTTTTCCGTCATACTCGTCTCCAAATCTTTTTGAGAATATCTCCAACAGACTGAACATCCATTTACCATAAAAATACTACCAGT
>SAMEA3663025__coassemble_4181_pt1 | contig 4639 bp, 6 predicted proteins | sample SAMEA3663025__metabat2_high_PE_027 | metagenome-assembled genome bin SAMEA3663025 (sample SAMEA3663025) | pig gut metagenome | biome: pig gut; feature: pig-associated habitat; material: faeces | place: France | collected 2012
TTATAACAGATGTTGGAAACCTTTTTTATTGGGGAATTATATTTTACTGCTTGCCGGCTGATTTTAAGGACTGATTCCTAAATTGTAAAGGGGTCAGTCCTTTTCATTTTATGCACTTAGATTATAAATTCATCAATAAAAAAAATGACATTTATAATATTATGCAATATATTGCATATATGCAGATAACAAATGACCAGATTCTTGGTATGATGCCGCCTCAGTTTGGATTGTTCGGGCTTCTCTTTGCTTTTATGAACAGACTGCAGGCAACAGTGGATTCTTTTTATGAAGAGATAACCTGCAGACAGTGGTTTCTTCTGGCATGTATGAATCTCTATTCAAAAGAGGCACCTACTGCAAATGAACTTGCCGAAACAATGGGGTGTTCCAGGCAGAACGTAAAAGAGATTCTCAACGCTCTTGTAAAAAAAGAAATCCTTGTTCTGAAGCAGGATGATAATGATAAACGCAAGCAGCGGATTTATCTGACGTCTAAGCAAAAAAGGCTTGCAAAAAAATATCAGAATAAAGAGATGGAATTTCTGGAGCTTTTATATAAGGACATTTCTGATGATGAAATCATAAATGTGTTTCAAATAATTTCCAGAATGGAAAAAAATTTAACAGGGGCGACAGGCGGAGTAACCAAAGGTGTCGCATGTACTGAAGATCGTCTGGTTCAGGAGGAATCAAAATGAAAAAAATCGTAATTTACACAAGTCAAACAGGTTTTACAAAAAGGTACGCAGAATGGATCAGCGAGGCGAGTGGGGCAGAGTGCGTAGAATTCAAACAGGCTAAGAAAATCAAACTTTCTGATTATGATGCGATTATTTTTGGCGGCTGGTGCATGGCTGGGGAAGTTACAAAACTTGGCTGGTTTAAAAATCAGATTGCAAAACTTTCTTCTGAGAGTAAAAAGATTATGGTTTATATGGTGGGTGCAAGTCCTGCAGAAAGTCCTGATATTCCTCTTGCAATGGAAAGAAATTTTTCAGGTACAGAATGGAAAGACGTTAAGACCTTTTACTGTCCAGGCGGCCTGAATTATGACAAAATGAATTTCCCTTCCCGTTTTGCAATGAAACTGCTGGCAAAATCTCTTGCTTCAAAAAAAGATGCTACAGAGAAAGATAAAGACATGGCCCAGATGATTTCTCATTCCTACGACATTTCTGACAAAAAGTACATCGAATCAATTCTTGCGGAGTTGAAGTAATGAAAAAGATATTTTACGTTATTCTCGGAATAGTCTTACTTGGAACAAGTGGATGTCTTTCCTTAACAGCTTCCATGAAAAAGAGTCTTGCGAAAATTGAAAATAAAGACATTGATATGGAAACTATGGAGGACGGAATCTTTGAAGGCCACAGCAAACTTGACCCTGTAAAAGTTGATGTATGCGGCGGAATTTTATTTTCAATTATAAAGCTTCCGTTTAATTGGCGTTAAACAACCAAAAACACTCGAATTTTATATTCCAGGCAGCATGGCACAAGCCGATTATAAAATCGTAATATTACTCATACTTAATTCCAAAATAATCTAAGCTAACTTTCATTGCATCCTGACCGGTCAGGCAGGTCTCTCTTAAATAACCGCGTTCACTTTTCCATTCTTTGATTCCACGGTTATAAAACATTTTTAATTCCTCTGTAATGATAAAAGGAACAATATTATGTTTTAGACATTCCTTAAACATAATTAAGCGGCCTACACGACCATTGCCGTCTTGGAATGGATGAATTGATTCAAAACGTACATGAAAATCAAGAATATCATCAAAGGTGATTTCGGATTTTGAATTATAATCAGCAAGCAAAGCTTTCATTTCTGCAGCAACATCTTCAGGTCGGACAGTTTTTATATACCCTACTGACGCCTTCGCAGCATAGCTGCTCGGAGACTCGCTCAAAACAGTCCACTGGACTGTTTTGCCGTCTTCGACGTCGCTCACTACGTTTTCAATCATTTTATAATCGCCTACTTTAAACCAGGATTTCTGAGCATCTGTAGTTCCTGTTTTGAGGATATAGTGCAGCTGTTTTATAAAGCTTTCAGAAAGTTTTGTGTTAGCACCTTCAATGGCAAGATCTATACAGCGGAAATGGTTTACGGTTTCAACAATATCATCAACCTTTACTGCATTATCTGTAATACCAAGAGTTTTTGTTTCAAAAATGAAACGCGTCTGGTCATGAGAAAGTCTGGAACCTTCGATATGATTTGAATTGTATGTGAGATCAATCTGGATTTTGTGATAAATGCCGCCTTTTAGACTGGACTCTTTTTCACGTTTCAGAAATGCCAATAGATTTTTTTCTGTTTCGATATGACGAGTCTTGCGACCAGGTTTTTCTGCGTTTGAAGGAATTTTCCAAGTCTTTCCAGCCAGTAACGCACCGGGAACCCTGCCCTGCGCACAATAATTTCGGACGCTACGGATACTTAATTCCCAGAGCTTTGAAGCTTCTTCAACCGAAATATATTCAATCTTTGACATAGGCAAATTATATCATGTTATCGGCAAAATATAAAGAGGTTTTTAGGCTTGTAAATTAGTTATATATTGCCGATAGACTATTTATTTTGCCTTTGTTATATCATTTTTCCCATTATCTAAAATTCTTTTGTTAATGTTTGTTGACTGAATACAATTTTCTGCGGTTTATTTTTCGTATGTGCGCAAAACGTTTTCTGCAGTCTGAAGTCTTGTCTGACGCAAGTCCATGCTCTGCTTTTCAATATATCGCTGTGCCTGAGGTTCTGTCATTTTCAAAGTCTGAATCAATACCAGTTTGGCTCTATCAACAATTCTGATTTCATCAATTTTTTTCTGGAGTTTCTGATTTTCGTTTTCAAGCATGAACACGCGTTTTCGTGCTGCAGTCAGGAGTTTTGTTGCCATGTAAAAGAACTCGCTGGAAACAGGTTTTGGCAACGCAAAAATTCCATAATCTTCAACTTCTGCACTGATTTCAAGAGCACGAGTCATATCAACAATAAGAATAATTCCCGCCCGTGATTTTTCTGCAGAAAAAATGGAAAGATCAAGTCCAAGTTCATCTGGAAGAGGAGTATCAATAACTATGAGGTCAAAGTCCATATCCATGATATAACGCTTGGCATCACTTGATTTCTGAGCAGTAACAATACTGCTGATTTTTTCGGACCTGAGAAGATCAGCAATAATGCCCATGGTGGAACTTGTATTGCTTACAATTAGAATGTTATCCATCGTTTGAAATTTTTATTCGGGTCATAATAATCCACAATATCTTCTTCAAGACTTCTAAAGAATGAATCAAGAGTATTTGCATTGATAATTGATTTTACGAAATCAGATTTTTTTGCAATCTCAATTGCTTCTTCAAGTGTTTCCGGAAGTTTTTCCAGTCCCTTGATTTCATCATCTGAAGCATCAAGAAGATTCTTGTCACAACTTGGCACAAGCTCCATTTTCTTTTCAATGCCTTCAAGTCCGGCTTCAATCAACAGTGTTAAAGCAAGATACAAATTGCATGCAGTATCCGGGCTTCGAAGTTCAAAACGGCTTTCTTCCCCACGAGCTGATGGAATCCTGATAAGCTGACTTCTGTTTTCACTTGACCAGCTTACATATTTTGGAGCCTCAAATTTTCCCAGTCTCCAGTAACTTTCAGGAGTTGTATTGAAGAAAACTGTAATTTCCCTGATGCGATTCAAGATTCCCTGAATGAAATATTTTTTTTCTTCAGAATCTGTTTTGTAAAGGTTCTCTCCGTTTTTCAAGATAGACACATTAATATGAAGTCCGTTTCCAGCCTCATCTTTAATTGGCTTTGGATTGAAACTTGCAAAAACGCCATCCTTGAATGCAATTGTCTTTACCGTATTCTTGAAAGTAAAGTAATTGTCTGCAGCCCTGAGAGTAGTATCATACTTGAAATCAATTTCATTCTGGCCAGGACCTGTTTCATGGTGACTTGTCAAAGGAGCAATTCCCATCTGTTCCAGATTAAAAATAATGTCACGTCGAACATTTTCACCAAGATCAACTGGAGACAAATCACAATATCCGCCAAGATCATAAGGAATATGAGTTGCCATTCCATTTTCATCAAGCTTGAACAAATAGAATTCACATTCAGTACCAATCTGAATTTCAAAGCCTCTCTCACTTGCTTTCTTTTCTGTCTTTGCAAGAATGTTTCTGAAATCTCCGGCAAATTCAGTTCCATCAGGATTCTTAACGTTGCAGTACATTCTGATTACACGGCCCTGCTGCGGTCTCCATGGAAGAACATTCAGGGTAGAAGGATCTGGAACCAGAAACAAATCACTCTTGTCCGGAGTAGAAAAACCCTTTATGGCACTTCCATCAAAAGAGATTCCCTCATCAAAAGCTTTTTCCAGAATTGATGGCTGAATGGAAACACTCTTGAGTCTTCCTGAAACATCAGTAAAAAACAACTTGATGAATTTTACATCATTTTCTGAAACATACTGAAGGACTTCTGACTTTGAATAAATCATGTTCTACTCCTATAAATAATCAATCACAAGCGGTAAATTTCTTCCCAAACAGTACAAGCATTTAATTATAAAAATACTACCAGTCAGTTGCGACATCCTGTCGCGACGAGAATCGTTTTCA
>SAMEA3663025__coassemble_5446_pt1 | contig 3779 bp, 3 predicted proteins | sample SAMEA3663025__metabat2_high_PE_027 | metagenome-assembled genome bin SAMEA3663025 (sample SAMEA3663025) | pig gut metagenome | biome: pig gut; feature: pig-associated habitat; material: faeces | place: France | collected 2012
GACCAGCCGTATCAACTGGAAGTAATTGCAGCGAGTTTTGGCTTGTCCAAAACTCGGTAAGCACGCTTGCGTGCGACATTTGCTGGTTTTTGCGGATGCAAAAATGTGAGCCTTGCGACATTCGTTCCACCAAGTGATTGAGGGTGTATGCTTGGCAGACACCCTCAAAACGGACGTGTCAAGGCTTTAAGTGAGCCGAAGGCGAACGTGCCTTGATCGTACGTATTATGATAAATCAATGCTCAACCTGACAAAGTAAACTTTGCAGGTTAGCATTATCATATCTGGACAGCTTGCGCTGCCAGATAAATTAGTTTCGTGCCGACGTGACCCGCGGCACAAACCATTGTGAAATACGCCTGTTTTCATTTGGGAACGGGCTTTTTTTGCGAGTCCTTTATTGGTTTTTGCGAAATGCGCTCGTTCTCCGTTTGGAGGGTGGGCGTTTTTTTTAGTATTCATCAAGAAAATCTACAAATTCACTTTCCCCTCTTTTTCGTTTTTTTATCGAATCAATTGACTTGGGATTTTTTAATTCATTGCCTTTTAAAAGTGTATTTGGTCTGCATTTTGGAAATGCTATAAATCCCAATGTAAAAGAGTTTTCTGAAACAGCGAAAGTACAAGAAACTTGGTTTTTATTGAAAGATTCTTCAACTAAAGTTGATTTATCAAATATTATGCAAAGCTGGATAGAAAACGAACTTTTCTTCTGACAGCACCCTTTACCATTTTTTCAGTCTGTCCCTTTTTTGTAAAATCAAAATCATTTTCAGTAAGACTTTTGTTGAGTGCCTTATCAAAAAACTGATCAGCGGAAAGTTGGAGTCTGATTATGCATAAAAAATAAGCCGACTTCAAAATTAAAGTCGGCATTGTTGCAGCTTTTAGGTCTCTGCAACAACCAATGGTATAGGGTTTAATGTCTCCTAACCGACATTTAAAATATAGCATAATAAAAATATAAGGGTAAAAATATAAGTCAATAAAAAAAAGTTAGCGAATTTTAAAATCTATGTTATAATAATTTGCATGTTGACAGAAAGATTTCTAAGTCCTACCATCATCAGTTCATCAGTTCATCATGGGATAATAATAGTCTTTCGTCAGAAAATTTAATTACGGGAATAATAAGGCAATTTCAGTGACTGTGGTCATTGAACTTGTTGAAATGACCTTGAATAAAGGTGGTTTCGACAGGCTCAACCACCGCCGTTTCTGAAATTGCCTTTTTTGTTTTAAATTTTTTCTAGCGTCGGTTGAGCCCGTCGAAACCTGTGCTAGAAAAGGAGTGTTAGATAAAAACTGCTGAAATGGCGCAGTTTTTATCTATTATAAGTTTGCGTTGCAAACTTTTTATTGACTGCACATTCTCATTTCATTGCGAATGTGCTTAAAAAGTCAATTCGGAAATTGATATTTCCTCATTAACTTTTTATGGGAGTACTAAATGAAAAGTATTTTTAAAAAGGTTGCAGGGCTTGCACTTACTGCAGGTCTTGCATTGGGAATGGCAAGCTGTTCATTAGAATCAGAAAACAATCACACATTCGCATCAGAATGGACCAGCGACGCAACACACCACTGGCATGCAGCAACATGTGGGCACACAGACCAGGTAAAGGACAAGAATGAGCACATTTTTGGTGAATGGGTAACCATACTGGAGCCAACAGGAGAAGCAGAAGGAACAAAAGAAAAAGAATGTTCAGTTTGCGGTTACAAAGCAACAGAAGTAATTGAAAAACTAAAATACATTCGCTTAGATGAAAATTATGTAAAAGTTGCAGGCGTTACAATCACAGGAAGCGAAACCTGGATACCAAAATCATACATTTTCGTAAGCGGAAAACAGCTTACAATTCCAACACTTATTGTGTGTGACCATGAAGTAACAAGGGGTGAATTCAAGGAAATAATGCAAAAAGACCTAAGTACTGCAAAAGCCTATGACAAGAACGGAAAAGAGCTTACAGGCGATGAAGTCCTTAACAATCCAGTGAACAGAGTAAACTGGTACATAGCAATTACATACTGTAATAAAAAATCAATCGCAGAAAACCTTACACCATGCTATTCAGTTGACGGAGTAACAGACTGGGCAGAACTTGCCTTCGAATCAATACCAACAAGAAAAAATACTGCATGGAATGAAGCAACCTGCAATTTTGAAGCAGACGGCTACCGCTTACCAACAGCTGCAGAATGGGAATGGCTTGCCCGTGGCGGAGAACACTGCACTTACGCAGGCAGCGACATTCTAGATGAAGTTGCCTGGTATAATGCTGAAGGCACAATAGAAGTAAAGACAAAGAAAGCAAACGGTTATGGACTTTACGACATGAGCGGAAATGTGTCTGAATGGTGCTGGGACTGGGCTAAAAGTATTTCAAGCGGGTATCAAGATGGTACTCGTGTGCAGAGGGGCGATGACTGGTCTAGTTGGGGTGGCAAATGCGAGGTCTACAATTGTAGCGAATATCCTCCGTACAACTATGACAACAGAAGAGGTTTCCGTGTTGTGCGTACTGCAAAAAACAACTAAAATTTGCAAAAGCTGTAAGTAAAATATTAATCAGGGAATGTTCAATAAGTCAGGTTTATAGTGTCATTCCGAACTTGCTTCAAAATCCTTACACAGTATTTAGTGTAATTGCTTAAACAAGATCGGCATGACAGAACTTATTGGACATCCCCTGAAACAAACAAAGAGGAAATATGAAAGTAATACAGTTTCCACATCCTGGTAATGAGCATCATTATTCAAAACAAGAATTGGCGGCAGGTATAAAAAACTGGAACTCAAATAAAACTCATGCAAGAAATTTTATTCATGCAGATGGAACTTATATTGATTCAAACGGTGTTCCTCAAAAGGATTCACTGACTTTCTGGGGCGAGTGGGAACCTCCTGCCAAAGTTCAAAAACTTCAGGCGGTTTCAGGAACTGATATGCCAAAATATGTTATTGAACCTATTATGCCTGTTTCTTCTCCTTTTCCCGGACAAATGAATACGGATCCGCTTGTATTTGGAAAATATTTTAAGTATGCAATATGTCGCCAGAATCAGCGTAGTGTTGTTATGAAAAACTTAAATGCAGGTTCAATAATTTTGTTTGGATGTGTAAGAGGAACTGACTTTCTGCTGGATACGGTTTTTGTAGTAAATAATTCAAGAAAGTTCCTTTTGTCAGACAAAAACTCACTTCTTGGAATTGATGAATACGGTAAATATAAAAAAATTGTTCTGGATACTTTCTTTTTTAAGAAGAATTCTTGTGGAGCAATTCCAAGAAAGCAGCATGAACTTATTAACGGATGTGGATGCAAAAATATTGTCCCTCTTAAAGCAACAACAATGAATACTTATTATGAAGGCGCAAGATATGATAATCCTGTTAATGGAATGTATTCATTTGTTCCTGCAGAAATTTACGATGCGAACAACATTGGATTTGAGAGACTTAAACTTGATACTTTAAAACAGTTTCCGGAATTGCATTATAAAAACCTCCAGAATTTTTATACTGTTATGGATTCTTCTTCGTCAAATGTAAAGGATTTTTGGAATCGGCTTTGTACAGCAACGGAAAACAGTGGTTTGGTAAAAGCAGTGGAAATTTCTTACCCGTAATTTTTTTGCGTTAGGCTATGAAACGGATGGAAAAAAACGGCGGAATTTTGTGTCTTACAGCTGACCACGGAAACAGTGACGACATGAACGAACACAAAAAAGATGGTTCTGTTGCAATGGGCGCTGACGGCGAACCAAAACCA
>SAMEA3663025__coassemble_6772_pt1 | contig 3213 bp, 4 predicted proteins | sample SAMEA3663025__metabat2_high_PE_027 | metagenome-assembled genome bin SAMEA3663025 (sample SAMEA3663025) | pig gut metagenome | biome: pig gut; feature: pig-associated habitat; material: faeces | place: France | collected 2012
CCCGTTTTCTTTCCAGTTCATTGTACTGGAAGCATTTATACATTTCATCAGGTACATTGTAATCCAGCGACTGATGAAACCTCTCCGTTATCCCAAATCTTCACATTACACGGCGTACAGTTGTTTCTGTATTGTCTCCGCCGTTTTTGTTTATTTCTCTCCAGATTCTGCGGTAATCGTAATACGGATGCTCAATCTGGACTTCCATGATTTTCACAAGCAGATTGAAATCTTTTTCTTCCTGCTGTGAACTCGGCTCATAGTAATACTGGCTTCTGGAAATCCCAAGCAAGTTTGCACTGATGAGAAAATGTAGCATCGTTCTTCTTGGTCATTGTCTTTTCCTTTTGTTTGTTGTGGTAACCAGCATTTTGGAATTTTTAATGGCTTTTTTTTTACCCCAAATTGCGAAGTTTATTGTACACTGTCTCCAAAAATCCTGATAAAGCCATTTAACTTGCAATAGGACGTATATGACAATTGGAGGCAAAAATATGATTGAAACAGAAAGGCTGATTTTAAGAAATTACACAATGGATGATTTTGATGCCCTTTATGAAATCGTAAGCGATGCAGAAACAATGCAGCATTATCCTGCTCCTTTTGATGAAGAGAAAACCCGGGGATGGATTAAATGGAATCTTGAAAACTACGGGAAATATGGTTTTGGACTTTGGGCTGTTGTATTGAAAGAAACCGGAGAATTCATCGGTGACTGCGGAATCACAATCCAGAATATTGACGGCGAGCTTCTTCCTGAAATAGGCTACCACATTCATAAAAAATACTGGCGTCGTGGATTTGCAAAGGAAGCTGCCCGTGCTGTCCGGGACTGGGTTTTCACAAACACTGACTACAACGAGATATATTCCTACATGAAGTACACAAACGTGGGCTCTTATTCAACAGCCATTGCAATCGGCATGCGAAAAGTAAAGGAATATCTTGACCCAAAAAACTATGTTTCCTGTGCCTATTCCATCAAGCGTGCAGACTGGGAAAATATTATTGCAGGTCCAAAAACTGTAACAAGGGAAGACATTAAATCAGCCCTTGAAAAACTTGGCGTTGAAAAAGGCATGGTCCTTGAAGTCCACAGTTCATTGAAAAGCTTTGGAAAAGTTATTGGCGGTGCACAGAGCGTAATCGATGCCCTCAAGGAAACTGTTTCAGAAGAAGGAAGCATCTTCATGCCAGCCCTCAGATTGAGTCCCGAAATGGAGCCGACTGAAGAAGACAAAAAACTTGGCATCAAGGTGAAGATAAAGGTTCTTGGCCGCGATGAAAAGAAAACTGCCATGGGAATTATTGCTGACACCTTCAGAAGTCTTCCTGATACGTACACTGGCAGAGAAGTAATCAGCACCAGCGGATGGGGAAATCACGGAAAGGAAGCCTTGACCGGTGGACTTGATTATGCAATCCATAATGGGGGAAAGGCACTTCTTTTTGGAGTAGACATTTACAAGCTTACAGCCATGCACTATGTTGAAGGAATTACGCCAAAGGAAATAAATGAGCAGTATGCTCCAAGTGATGAAGTGAACAAAATTTATCCGCCTGAAGAATGGTTCATAGAAACCGGACATCCGCCATTGAAAGCGTGGTACACAATTCAAAATATGGCTTTCAAAAAAGGACTTATAAAGGAAACTTACATCGGCAACTGTCATGTAATGTATTTTGATATTCTTGATGTGATTAGCCTTTATGCCGAAGAACTGAAGAACAGACCCTTTGAACTTTGGGGAATAAAAGAATAACAGGAGAAAATAACATGAATTACAAAGTCATAGATTTTGAAAATTATTATCGTAAGGGAGTTTTTGAACATTTCAGCAAAGACTGCAAGTGTTCTCTTTCAATTACAAATTCAATTGATGTCACAGAGTTGTATGAATATTCAAAAAAAACGGAGACAAAGTTTTACATTAATTTTTTGTATCTCCTTTCAAAAACTCTTAACAGCAGGATGGACTATAAGCTGTCAATGAAATGGGATACGCAGGAATTAATTGAATATGACAAAATTAATCCGACTCAGTATGTTTTTCATGACGACACCGAGACCTTTACAATTGCATATACTGAATACTTTGAAAATTATGAAAAGTTTTATGCAGGTGCAATGGCTGATATAGAAAATGCAAAAGCCACTCGTGAATATGGTCTTGATGCAATGAATCATCCAAACTGGTTTGATGCTTCATGTATTCCGTGGATTTCCTACGACTCGTTGAATATTGAACTTCCTGATGGGTATCTTTATTTGACTCCAATTGTAAACTGGGGAAAATTTCGGGAAGAAAACGGCCGGAAACTGATGCCCGTTTCAGTGCGAATGAATCATGCCGGTGCAGACGGTTATGTTGTTGCAAAAGTATTCAAAATCCTTGAAGAGGAAATTTCAAATTTCGTGAAAGAATAAAATGAATCATTGTATTTCATAAAATACGAATGCAGCGGATATTCTGATTAATGGAATTTTGAAAACCGAGGAATAAAACACTGCTCAAAGAACAGCGTCATTGATTCTTGATGGCGGGATGATGCATTAGAGGAGATAACAAATGGAAATCATTAAGGCAACTAAGAATGACATTGAAACATTGATGAAAATCCGCATGGAAATGCTGAAGGAAGTAAACAGCCTTTCAGACGATTACGTTTTCGACAAGTCATTCATTGAAAACTGCAGAAAGAATTTTGAATGTACCGGTGAAACTCAAACCGATATTCTATGTATTGAAAACGAAGAACCTGTAGCATGTGCAAGCCTGTGCTATCTTTCCATGATGCCGACTTTTTCTCATCCAACAGGAAAGCGCGCCCATTTGATGAATGTGTATGTGAAAAAAGATTTTCGCCGCAAAGGGCTTGCAAAAAAAATGCTGGAGCTTCTGATAGAGGAAGCAAAGTCTCGGAAAGTGACAGAAATCAGCCTTGATGCAACTGAAAAAGGAAGGCCTTTGTATGAATCAATGGGTTTCAGCTCAAACGATTCTGCAATGACAATGAAATTATAAATGGAGTAAACATAAAATATTTTTGAAAACAACAGACACCCAAAAATGTGCTACAATAAAAAGGTATGATAGCAAATTTCATCACAGGCAGTCGGTTCAGAATTTTTATTTACAATTGACTTTTTACAGGAGAAAAAAAATGCCAAGAGCAAGAAACAAAGAGGATTTATTACAGTTTTCAGAAGAG
>SAMEA3663025__coassemble_7474_pt1 | contig 2985 bp, 3 predicted proteins | sample SAMEA3663025__metabat2_high_PE_027 | metagenome-assembled genome bin SAMEA3663025 (sample SAMEA3663025) | pig gut metagenome | biome: pig gut; feature: pig-associated habitat; material: faeces | place: France | collected 2012
ACAACCGTAGTTATTCCTCTTACAACAAATTTAAGATTGGCTGAATTTCCCGGCAATGTACTTTTATCAAAACAGAATTCAAAATTATCGAAAGATTCTGTGGCAGTTACCCCTCAAATTACAGTAATAGATAGTATAAGATTGGTTGAACATGTGTCAGTTTTACCTATATCGTCTATGACAAGTATTTCTGAAGGAATTAGACTGTTATTAGCTTTGTAAAACAAATGGTAATTTGTACCACTACGCGGGGAATAATCCGGTACGCTATATAGACCCTGACGGAAGGGAAGATGGAGATGCAAATAAAGTTCTGGATGCAATGTTTGAACAGAATATGAATATTTATCTTTCACGGGATATATGCGAAAAAGTAGGACTTAATTTTAAAAATGGTGAAAATAGAATTCAAACAAAGGAGCAGTTAGAAGAAGCTAAGAAATATACAAAAAGTGTAACGGTTGGAAAAAATGGTTATACAATAAATTATGAAGATAAATCTCGTACTAGTTATGATAATAATGGAAATCTCCAGTATTATGAATCAGAGTATGATTCGGGATTTCCTTTGTTAGGTGCAGGAAACAGTTACGGATTAAAAGATGGAGATTTTCAGAAAGTTCTTACAGCTATAGAGATTATCCAAGTTGGAACTGCTGCAATTTCAGTTGGAAAAGGTCTAATTACCGGATCAAAATCTTTATTTAAAAGTCCAAAAGGTAACATACGAATAGAAAGGGGCATGGAATCTGTTTCAAAAGCAACCCAGCATTCTTTAGGTGTAAAATTATCAGGTTCAGTTGAAAAACCTTGGCATCTGTATATTTATGGCAAAGAGATTCGATTAAATCCTTTTAATCCAAACTGGAGGTTTTTTCCTAAAAAATGAAAATTATTAGAGTTTTAGACAATGAGAATTTTATGGAATTCTTGGAATTAGCTTTTAAAGAGAATTCAGAATATACATTTCGTTTACAAACTTGGCAAGATGGAGATTCTTTTTTAGACACATGCGATGATGATGGAGGTATAAAATCTGAACAGTTAATGCTATTCACCGAGAAAAATCAGAATCACATATTTAAAACGAAAAATGATTTATTTACTGAAACAAAAAAATTTATTGAATATAAATCTTTTTCTTCAAAAAATGGATGTTTAAAATTAGGTTATGAAATATGTATAACTTGTAAAGATGATTATTTTGTACTTTGCCCTGAACTTAATAAAGGTTATTATGCCAAACTTAATATTTTTAATCGTTTGATTGGATTCTTTTTTTATAAAGAACCTTGGGAAAATGAAAAATTCCTTTATTGGGAAAAGCAAGGAAAAAAATAAACAGCCCCACATCTAGTGTTTTCAGTCCACCTGAAAACACTATGTTTTACTCCCACAAATGACAATTTGCAGGGGAAATACATATACGCAAAGTATTCTTACGATAAAAAAATAAAACTTAAAATCAGGAGATACTTATGAATATTTAAATTATCAACAAAATAAATCTCGTATGGCAGGTGAGCTTCTTCCTGAACAGCTTAACAAACTGGAAGAAGTAGCTTAACAAATTGGTTTGTGATTCCAAAAATCAAAGCTGTTTCAATTGTTCCTGCTCCTCCTTCTCCTAATAAATATGCATTTACAACTTTTATCCTAAACTCTTCTGAGTATTTAGAAATAAAAAAATGCACCTCCTGAAATTGAACTTTATTTGTCCAACTTTAGGGGTGCACTCATTTTGAATTTTTTTTAAGTATTTCGCTTACTTCTTTTGATTTTCCGTATGGAAGCCTGAGACTGTAGGTTTCCTTAGGCGGAGTGCATCCTTTTTTGAGGCCTGGATTCAGAAACTGAAGGGTTTTGAGGGGAATGCCTGTTCTGCTTGAAATAGTTTCCAGCTTTATGCATCCCTTTATCTTGAGATAGCTGAAATTTATTGTTGGTGAAGATTCAGAAAGGATTTTTGCCGCACCAATTTCAATTGCACCATACAAGGCAGCATTTTCAACTATGTCAGAAATGGCAATTAGTTTTGGAACGTAGTCGCTTGCCTGTTTTGAAAGCAATCCCTTTTCAGCCAGGTACCAGAAATCCTTTCCAGGATGTTTTTTCAGAATCCTGCTGACAGCTCCTGCTCCCATATTGTATGCTGCCAGCGCAAGATTCCAGTCCTTGAATGTCTTGTAGTTTTCCTGAAGTTTTGAGAGAGCTGCGTCTGTTTCTTTCCATGGGTCAAGTCGCTCGTCATAGTAGTCATTTTTTTTCAGGTATGGACTCATGCTGTTTGCCATGAATTGCCATAATCCTGTTGCTCCGGACCTGGAAACTGCTGTGGGCTTGTAGTTTGATTCAACAATTGGAAGGTATTGAAGATATAGGGGCATTTTGCGTTCTTTAAGTTTTGCAATGATGTATGGCCTGTAGTTTGCTGATGCATAAAGAACTTCAGAAAGCCAGAGCCTTTTTTCTTCTGTAAGATACTGGTTTCGGAATTCAAGGGTTCTGGCTTTGAAAACACCATGAGCCCCAAAATCCTTTCGCTTTGGTTCTGCATATTTGTAGAGTTTTTGTTTCTGCTGTTCAGGCTTGGCTTCCTGGGCTAAAGAAATTGATGGAATCAGCTTTAGAAAGACAACTGTAAAAAATATGGTTTTTCTAATCAAAGTTTTTCACCATAGTAAATACCGGCCCATTCCCATCTTCCGTGAATTTCAGGATTTGCAGGAAAATTTACCTTTCTGAAATAAAGATACCAGACATTAACATAGTTACTCCATCCAACAGTTCTCAAGTAGGCTTCTGTTGGTGAAGATGAGGCATCAAGTGTGTCGTTGCATCGGATTCTGTTTCCCCTCATGAAAGATGCAAGGGAGAAAGATTCCTGGGCATTAACGTCTGTTTCATCAGAACGCCATGTCATTGCAAAAAAATTCACCTTTGACTTGTATTTTTCAAGCGCTTCTGAATTATATGTGTAAATCG
>SAMEA3663025__coassemble_9690_pt1 | contig 2488 bp, 2 predicted proteins | sample SAMEA3663025__metabat2_high_PE_027 | metagenome-assembled genome bin SAMEA3663025 (sample SAMEA3663025) | pig gut metagenome | biome: pig gut; feature: pig-associated habitat; material: faeces | place: France | collected 2012
CGGTGTGGAGGCTTTCATACAGACCGATGCCGCAATCAACCAGGGAAACTCTGGAGGTCCATTGGTAAACATATATGGCGAAGTAATCGGAATCAACACCTGGATTGCATCACGATCAGGAGGTTCTCAGGGACTGGGATTCTCAATTCCTATCAACAACATAAAAACAGCAATTGACCAGTTCATCAGCAATGGAAAAATAGCCTATGGTTGGCTAGGAGTAAGCCTGGTTGAAGTTACCGACGAGTACAAGACTGAACTTGGAATTGATAAAAATCAGTCAGGAGCCCTTGCCTGCCAGGTTTTCCTCGGAAGTCCTGCAATAAAAAGCGGAATACAACCAGGAGACTATATTATTGAGCTTGATGGAAAGGAAATCAAATCAGTTGATCAGCTTGTAAGGCAGATTTCCGGAATCAGAGCCGGCAAAACTGCAAAATTCAAGATTCTCAGAGGCAAGGAAAAGAAAGAGATCACGGTAAAAATTGAGGAAAGATCCGAAGAAATAACTTCTGACAACTTAAAGCTTTGGCCTGGATTCATCGCCAGTCTTCTCAATGATGATTCTCGCAAGAAACTCAATATTGAAAACAAAAAGATTCAGGGAGTAGTAGTATCCGGTGTTCAGGAAAAGACGCCTGCTGCAGCCCTTAGACTTCAAAATGGGGATATTATCACGGCTGTAAACGATAAACCAGTAAAAAACATTGCTGAATTCTATAAGGAACTAGATACAACAAACAAAAAGGAATTTTGGTTCGATGTTTACAATGAAGGACACACCACAACAACAAATAAATTCAAAATTTCTAAATAATTTTTAGGATTTTTTGTAACCTTTTTGCAATAAGGAAGTTTATTTTAGTGAAGGTTGGTAAATGCAAAGCCTTCTTCATAGAACTCCTTTATTTCGAACCCCGGCAGTTTGTCGGGGTTTGTTTTTTACACCAATTTAATAATTTTCGAAGAGGGGATTATTCAAAGCAAATTTGTAACGGATTTTTATTCCCCAAAAAAAAATCCCGAGGAAAATTCCCCGGGAAAAACATTGTTCACTTATTGAGTTCTTATTTTATTCTATTTGAATATCGGAAACTTCATAAGTTCCTGCATCCAACGGCTCAAAAAAAACTTGCAGATTTTTTATTCCAGAAACATCATAAGGTGTAATTTCAAATTCTGTTTCTTTGCCTGTGCAGATTTTCTGAAAACTCCATCCATACATTGTGTCATCAGGATATTGAAAATAAATTCCCATTTCAAACCAGTTGCCTGAAGTTCCTTTCACTTTTGCTTTTAAAGACTTAACAGAAGTATAACCACTTAAATCTTTTATGAATTTTACACTTTTTGTTGAGTATCCAAGGCCGTTGTATTCTCTCATTACATTTTTAGCAATAGAAAAACTAATGCCTTTTTCACTTTGGACGCTAGATTTTGGATTCATACCATTCGGGATATCTCCACCTTCAATGCTCCATCCACTTCCTAAAGTTTCACCATCATAATAACTGCAAACAGAACTGTCATACGCATATTTATACTTTACCACGCTTGTATCAACTTTTACACATCCATTGTATACGCAATTATAATAGCTACGAATCATTTTATTGTTATAATTGATTGAATACAAAATATAGTAGTAAACATCTTTTTGACTAATGCCATATACTTTGCTCAAATCCAAATTATCAGTTTCATATTCTCCCAAATATTCATTCCATTCTCCGTCTCCAAATAATTGAATTACACATTTAGGACTGAATTTGCTTTCAATTTGACCATTAAATTCTCCTCTTGTAACTTTTATGCAATTATCTTAATAATCAACTTTTATAGGCTCTTTTAGTCGGAATTCTCCCACGCCGGAATCTGGAACTATAGCAGCCTTACTGGAATGAATTTCATTGCCATTGACTTTTGTTGAAACATAAAATTTATAAGTTTGCCCCGCCTCAACAAAAGGATACTCGAGCTCATAGTCATCAGAAGCATTTCCATTGTGATAAATCATGTCATCACTTCCATCTTCATAAATAATCCTTACAGTGTTTTCTACTTTTGGAAGATTTGAAATTTTCAGAAGAACGCCGCCATCTGCGGATTTACTTTTTTCAGCCTGAATTAAGACTCCGTTTTCTGAATTAACATCAAAATAATCTGAACTTGAACTTCCGCCGTTAGAGCAAGACATAAAAACTGCCAAAAGACATAAAAGTGCCGCTTTTGCACAAAAATCGCAGAATTTTTTCATAAGAAATCTCCTTGAGAATGTTGAAAATTTTAATTCCTTTAGCCTAAAGTTTTTAATATTCAAATGATTTAAAGTCAAAATTTTAACCAAAAAACAGTACAATATTTAAGATTTTGATATATTGTTTCTATGTCTTTCTGGCAAAATGTGGAAAATGAGCTTCAGTATCAAAATATTTCACGCAAAGAACTTGCGGCAAGAGCTGGATTCGCTGTAAGCGGAATTTCGCTT
>SAMEA3663025__coassemble_10904_pt1 | contig 2286 bp, 2 predicted proteins | sample SAMEA3663025__metabat2_high_PE_027 | metagenome-assembled genome bin SAMEA3663025 (sample SAMEA3663025) | pig gut metagenome | biome: pig gut; feature: pig-associated habitat; material: faeces | place: France | collected 2012
AGAAAAGGCCGGAAAATTAAAGCCTACTTCTACAATTATCGAACCGACTTCTGGAAACACTGGAATTGGACTTGCATCTGTTGCAGCATCCCGCGGATACAAAATCATAATCGTAATGCCAGAAACCATGAGCGTTGAGCGCCGACAGCTGATGAAGGCTTATGGTGCTGAACTTGTTTTGACAGAGGGCGCAAAAGGAATGAAAGGCGCAATTGCCAAGGCAGAAGAACTTGCACATACAATTCCTGATAGCTTCATTCCTGGTCAGTTTGTGAATCCTTCTAACCCTAAGGCGCATTTTGAAATCACAGGACCAGAAATCTGGGAAGATACGGACGGAAAGGTTGATTACTTTGTTGCAGGAGTTGGAACAGGCGGAACGATTACAGGTGTTGGACAGTTCCTTAAATCAAAGAATGCCAATGTAAAAGTTGTAGCAGTGGAACCAAAATCAAGTGCAGTTCTTTCAACTGGTGTTGCTGGAAGTCACAAAATTCAGGGAATCGGTGCGGGCTTTGTTCCGGATGTCCTTGATACAAAAGTTTACGATGAAATCATTCCAGTTGAAAATGATGATGCTTTTGCTACGGGAAAACTTTTCGGAAAAAAAGAAGGTGTTCTTGTGGGAATTTCTTCTGGGGCTGCTCTTTGGGCTGCAATTGAAATTGCAAAACGAAGCGAAAATGCAGGAAAGACAATCGTGGTATTGTTGCCGGATACAGGTGACCGATATCTTTCTACGGCTCTTTTCGCAGACTAAGTTTTAAATTTAGCCGCAGGTAAATGTAAAAAAATAAGGAGGGATCGTCGTGTTGAACTTGAATTATTTGTTTGAAGATTCTCATGTTTCGTTTGACGGAACAGCGGATACAACAGGTTTAAGCGACTACACGACCCTCGACTTCGTAAGCGGAGAATCACACATATACGGTGAAATAATGTGGCCTGGCAAGGAATTTCCTTCTGAGCGCCCATGTGTGATTATGCTCCACGGTTTTCCAGGTTCTGCCAGAAACGACGATATAAGCCACGCGCTTTGCCGAATCGGTTGCGTGGTAATCGTTCCTCATCATCGGGGAGCGTGGGGGAGCGGTGGAAAATACCTTATCACAAATTGTATCGAGGATGCCAAAAACCTAGCGCAGTTTGCCCGCACGGACAATTTCGTCCAAAAATACAAAATCAATCCTGATAAAATTTTTTTGCTCGGACACAGCATGGGGGCAAATTCCGCCTTGAATGCCGGAAAACAGCTAGACTGGCTTCGGGGAATAATCATGCTTGCCCCTTACGACCCAACGCGTTATCTTTCGGGAGAAAAGGAAGTCTTTTTTCATTCGCTTTTGCAAGAAGGCAAAATCCTAAATTCCGACGGAATCGATTCGATTTATGAAGATGTGGTGAAAAATGCTGAAAATCTGTCTTTTCCCAATGCAGTTTCTAAAATCGAGGGCAAAAATCTTCTTTTGATTGCAGCAGATTATGATAGCGTTGCCCCAAAAGAAGATATGGTCTATCCGCTTTGGAACGCCTTACAGAAAAGAAACGGATTCAATAAAAACAAAATTCATCGGCTTGTAGAATTTCCTACGGAACACGGCCTACTCGGACGCAGAATAAGTTCAATACGTGAAATCGCATCATTTATAGCTGCATGTGTTGGTGATTAAAAATAAAATGTAGAAAAGTTTGATAATCAGTTTTTGACAATCATCTTTTGAATAATCCATTTACAATCATCAATTTCAAATGCAACTATTTTTGATTTTATTTGTTCAACAGTTCTTTGCGTAAAAATATCTGTTATAATTATTACGAGGATAACAATGGCATCCACAAAAGAAATGTGTTATAGAAGTAAATTAATGCAGAGTGGAACAAGCACTTTGGTTGCAACTAAAACAGAGGTTACAAATATTTCTCCTTTTGGAATCTGGATCTTAACAAATAATAAAGAGTACTTTATCAGCTATAAAGACTATCCGGTTTTTGAGAAGGCTAGTATCAAACAAATTGCTGCCGTTACAACTGATTTTTCTGGAAATCTGCATTGGGAAGACCTTGATGCAGATATAGAACTGGATAGTCTGGAAAATCCCGGCGATTATCCATTGGTTTATCGCTAACAATGGCATCCTCGGATAGGGCGGGAATGCTGCAGAAATCACACCAGCCGATGATTGCTTCAATCTGGTTAATGAAAAGTATTTTTCGTGATTCTTAAAATCAGCCGGTAAACTGCATAGCAGATTGCGGCACTGATGATTTTATCAACAAGATTTGTTA
>SAMEA3663025__coassemble_11277_pt1 | contig 2233 bp, 2 predicted proteins | sample SAMEA3663025__metabat2_high_PE_027 | metagenome-assembled genome bin SAMEA3663025 (sample SAMEA3663025) | pig gut metagenome | biome: pig gut; feature: pig-associated habitat; material: faeces | place: France | collected 2012
TTAAGAATTAAGAATTAAGAATTAAGAATTAAGAATTAAGAATTATGAATTAAGAATTATGAATTATGAATTGTGAATTATGAATTGTGAATTGTGAATTGTGAATTATGAATTATGAATTATGAATTATGAATTGTGAATTATGAATTATCAGTTTTTCTTTGAAAGGATTATCCTCACAAGCTCTGAGACAATCTCCCGCTCCCTGGGAGTCAGCCTGCTCAATGAGTTCTGAATGGGATCCTTCTGTTCGGTCTTTGCAGTAGTCTCTCCCAAAACAAGATATTCAACCGTAACCCCAAGTGCCTGGGCAATCTTGACGGCATTTTCCACATTTGGCTGGCTTTTTGCGCCGGAAAGATACTTGTCCAGAGTATTCTTGCTTATCCCTGTCTTTTGAGAAAGTTCTTTTATCTGAATATCCTGAAATTCAAGCTCTTTGTGAAGATTATCCCCAAAACTCATGGTTACATGATAACCAAATATGACGTTCAAAAACTTGTAAAATGTATTATTAGGTGTATAATTATTCTATTAAGCGCTAAATTTGGCGTTTGAATACCAAAAAAGGAGTTTAGAAAAATGGCAGAAAATGAATCAATTGTAATCACTATTCTGAAAATGAATGGTCTTGGCCAGTATGCTGATCTGTTTAGAGAAAACAAGATAGACGACCTTCAAATAGTTGCCTCATTGACTGATGACGATCTGATCAAAATGGGGATAACAGTCCTGGGAGACAGAAAGAAGATACGGAAAGCCTTTTTAGGTATGATGGAAACAAAATCGAAAGCTAAATCAATTGTTTGCATGATAGGCTTGATAATCGGTATTGCCTTGCTTATTGCCGTGATTGTTGGAGGCCTTATGACGCTCAACTCACTTGGGTTTATTGAGCTGACATTTATGGGCGTGATCAAGGGAATAGGCATCCTTGCTCTTTTAGTAGTAGTAGTCATTTTTATAATAGCTGCTTTTTTGAATCAGTAATTTGAATAATTTATCTGGTATTAATTTTGGAGGAATATATGAAATTTAGATTGAAGGCATTATTGACCCTTGCTCTTGCAGTAGGACTTGCAGCTTCCGGATTTTCGCAGAGTGCGGAATATACAAAGTATCTGAACCTTGCAAAAAAGTATGAGGCAGAAAAGAAATGGTGCCATGCATTAGGTGCATACTATGATGCAATGGCAACAGATGATAAGCCGGAATCAAAAGAAGAAGCTTATACTGGTTATGTAGAATTATCAAGATTGATTGAGGGAGGAAATCCGGGCAAGGGGAGTTTCAATGAATTTACTATATATGATGCATGGAAGAATCTATTAATTGAAACGAAGAAGTATGATGATACCATTTGGAAATATAGCAGGAAGATAGGGAATCTTGAAAGGGTAGGTGTGAATTATGAAGAAAAGACAGGAACGTATAAAGCAGACATAAAGAAGATTTTGTCTGGCAAGTATTTTCACACGGTATTTGTTGTTATGTCTGGATATGAGAGAACTGAAAAATGGTATGGTTTACGGGACTATTATAGTTATAGCAGATATGATCCAAACGTTGATTATTATATTGTTGATGAGTCTGGAAATAAACTTGTAGCGGGGAATCCTGAAAGTAATGAAATATATTTTTATAATGTTCCTCTTAAATTTATGGAAGTGATTGATAATGGTGGAGCCTTTGTTCTTCCTATGTCACGAAATAAGCGTATTAAAGATGCTGTATTTTGGGGAAGAGGATGTAAAGGAGATATAAAAGGCGATAGTGTTTCTTCTGTTTTCTTGAGCTGTTTCAAAATGGTAAAAATTCCAAATAAAAAGTATTCAGTTGGTGAAACTGAAGTAACTCAAATGTTATATGGGGAAGTAATGAAAGAAAACCCAAGCAATATTGGAGGTGTGAATCTTCCAGTTGAAAATGTCAGCTGGTATGATGCCATATATTTCTGTAACAAGCTTAGCATGAAAAAAGGATTGAGCCCTGTCTATGCAGTTGATGGGGAAACTGATGTAGCAAAGTGGAACTATACACCGCATAAAGAAGAAAAATTGCACGGTGAAATCACACAGAATGTCAGCGCCAGCGGCTTCCGTCTTCCAACATTAGAGGAGTGGCAGTATGCCGCAAGAGGCGGACAGAATTATGAATATTCAGGAAGCAATAATCTTGATGAAGTAGGCTGGTATGATGATAACAGCGGAAAAAGAACACATCCAGTAGCACA